>MDTC01023863.1_pt1 | contig 35283 bp, 24 predicted proteins | sample 811181 | NCBI WGS metagenome assembly MDTC01 (sample SAMN05326644, study PRJNA326480) | marine metagenome | isolation source: seawater | place: Pacific Ocean: North | collected 2011
AGGATATATTAATAAAAATGAATTTACCATTTTCGGGTAATAAAACGAAATTGGTTCGAAGAATTCAAGAGAATCAATAATTATTTTAATTATTTTAATTAAATTATTTTTTAAAATTTTATTTTGTTTTCTATAATATAAATGAATAAAGTTACTGATAATGTTGAATTAGATTTCCCTGCTAGAATGAATGATGGAAGACAATTTACTGATTATCGTCCAAATTGTTATTTAAATAATGAAATGGGTCAAAATATGGGTAGTTGGCAATATAGATATTTTTTAACTACAAATGCAAATAAAATTATGGAAAAAAATATTCAAATGATGGAAAATAATACTAAATGTACAAAATGTACTGGAGCACCAATTCCAGATGTCCGAACCGTATTAGATTGTACATATCAAAATGGTTGTCATTATAATTTAAAAGATAAGAATGGTTTAGGACAAGGAAGAAATTATGGAAATTAAATTTATTGTCTCCATCGATTTCCACAATCTAAACAATTAATAAATTGTGTCATGGGTTCATCAGCAGATCTAGTTTGAACTTCATAATAAGAACATGATCGACTATTACATTTTCTACATTTAAAAATATCAGTCATTGCTTCTGGTTTTAATTCATATTTTAATTTATCTTTTCTAGTTTTTTTATCTAATAATTCTTTCCATATATCGGGAAATATATCATATGAACTAAGATAAGCTATTTTATGAATATCGAATTCATTATTAAGTATTCTAGATTGAAAATTTATATTTTGAATATAAGAATCTTTTTTCAAGTTTGAATAGATTGATCGAACTTTTGATTGATATAAATTATTAAATATTGGATTCTTCCAGTTTTTTTTAATTCCTTTTTTAGATGATATATGAATAGTATAATTATATATACTTTTCTCAATATTGCGAGCTAACTGTTTATTATTTAATTCTTTAAATAATAGATCAACATAAGATGATCTATATTTATCATCAAAATTATTATATTTATTGGGTGTGTTCATTTTATTATTATGATATTTTATTTTTTAAATTAGTATCAAATTTATTTTTTTTTTTTTTAATTTTAAAAATTTTTAAATTTTAGTATTCGTTTGTATCTTCTTCTAATATATTATCTTCATCATCTATTTCGTATTCATCTTCATCTTTAGTATCATCATCGGGATTATAATCTTCATCTATGGATTCTGTATTTACACTATCATCATCAGATTCACAATCGATAAATCCTCCATAACTATAATTATAAAATTCTCCATATTCGGAGATATCAAAATCATAAAACTTTTTTTCAATTTGTTTCAAAATAAATAGATCACCGAATAATAATTGTTCCGAAGAATCGGTTTCTAAAAATTGACTATTACCACTTACAGGTAAATCGTGTTTATTTTCAAATCCAGCTTCTCCATCATACCATCCATAACACATTATTTGGTAATTATCGTGGCTCCATGTATAAAGTAATTTAATAGCATTATTTCCCTGAGATTTACTAATATCTGTTAATTTTTTGCAAACATTTTGTGTATTTAATTTACATTCAATTGTAGTAATTGTTGCATCTTTACAAATTTGTATTAATTTCATTTCTAATTATTCAATTTTGAATTATCCTTAAATAAATTTATAAATTAAAATATATAACATGTCAACTCAAAAGGCGTCATCTAAAAAAAGAAAACTTCAAGATATATCATTAGATACTAAGTTAAATAATGATGATATGTCGACTAGTTCTGATAATAAAGTATTTAAAGCATTACAAAAAGAGGGTCATTTTGAAACTGTTGAATTGGTCTCAAATATTTTCAGAACAGATGGAATTAATGGATTAATTAAATATGCAGATACAAATAATATTGATTTACCAGAAGAAGCCGATAAATATCCTGGACATATATTAATTGATACTATTGTTCAGAATGTACATAAAACAAAAAGACCAAAAGTCGCATTTTTTGGTCCTGCGGCAACGCATAAGAGAGTTATAAAATTATTTGGCGATTTAAAAAAACTAATTAATGTAAAATTAGATTATAATTTACCTGTATTTAAATCATTAAACGAAGTTTATCCGAAACAAATTATTGTTGTCGGATTCGCTTTATTATTATTATTTGGTTATGATTTTTATAATTATCTAATTAATTATTTTGATACTAATCCTAGTAAATTAAATAGTTATGGGTATCAAAATATATCAAAAACTTTATTAGATAAAGGAACAATTGATTATGAATTTGTTCACGGAAGAATACATAAAAAAAATCAAAAAAAGAAATTTATAAAGCAAATCGGAGAACCAGTAATGAATAAAACATTAATTAAAGAATTAAATGAAAAGGGTAGATTCAAAGAAGAAAGTCAATTAATATATAGAGCATTAAAAACTGGAGTAATTATGGTTTATAATAATCGATATAAAGAAATTAATTATCATAAATTATCTCGAACTCCATTAATTAATCTGAGTATGGAATTAGAAGAAAAAAATAAAGTCAATCAATTAATTGAAATTTTATTATCAGCAACTGAAGATTCAGTAATTAATTTTTTTCAAAGTATAGTAATCATAACCTCATTTTTATTAGATATAAATACATCGGATCAATCAATTATATGGAAACAATACAATTCTAATTTAACTGTTAAAAAATTAAAGAAAGATAAAAAAATAGTAGAACAGAACATTCAATTATTAAAAAATAAATTATCAATTATAAAAAAAATACCAAAACAAACTAAACTAATTACTAAAATAAAAAATGAAATCAAGAAATTAAATAGAGAATTACAAACAATTATTCGTAATTTTAATGATGCATCTTTACCTGCATCAGTATTAGATCCGGGAATGAAAAATTTAGATCCAAAAGAAAAAAATAAATTAGTGAAAGAATTAAATAAACATCTCAAAAATAAACCTAAAAGTAAACCCACACGATTTACAGATAAAGCACTCCCAGGAAAACAATATTATAAAGAAAAACATTCATCTGAAATTGAAGAGATTTTAAAAAAAAGTGGAGTTAAATCTAAACCACCAACTAAAAAAGAAATTAATGAAACTTTTCGAATAAGTGGTACAAAACCAATTCGATTGAAAAAATCATTCAAAAAGATAAAAAAAATTAAAAAACCAACTAAAAAACCAACTAAAAAACCAACTAAGAAACCAATTAAGAAACCAATTAAGAAATCAATTAAGAAACCAATTAAGAATAAGAAACCAATTCAAATATTGAATAAAACAATTAAAAAGAAAAAAACTAAAAAAATAAAATAATTTATGCAATCATTGGAGAACTAATCTTACTATAACTTTTATAATTTAAAATTTGAAACATTGATTCATCTAAGGAATCAATATCAATTAAATCATCTGATAATATTAATTCTGGATAATTACTTGGAACTCTCGAGACTTGTTCTTTCACAGCATCCAAATGACTTTCATAAATATGAGCATCACCAATTATATGAATAAATTTACCGGGTTTATAACCAGTAATCTTACTAATAATATGCAATAGAAATGAATAGGATGCTATATTAAATGGAATACCAAGAAACATATCGCCAGATCTTTGATACATTTGACAATTTAATGTATTTTCTTGAATATTTACATTGAATTGGCACATGACATGACAAGGAGGTAATGCCATTTTATCAATATCAGATGGATTCCAAGAATTCATAATTATTCTTCGAGAACTTGGTTCATTCTGAATTAAATGAATCACATTTTTTAATTGATCAATACCTAATCCTGAATAATCTGAATAACAATCTTTATATTTCGCACCCGAATGACGCCATTGAAATCCATAGATTGGGCCAAGATCACCTTCTTGATACTCTAATCCTCGATTTTGTAAGAATTCTTTTGTAGAATTTAAATCCCAAATATGAACATTTTTTTCTTGAAGTTTATGATTTGAAGTTGAACCATTCATAAACCATAAAAGTTCTCTCAATATAGTTTTATATCCTATTTTTTTAGTTGTAAATAATGGAAATCCATCTTTCATATCAAATTCTAATCTTTCACCAAAAAGACTATAAGTAATAGAATTTCTAGATTCAACTTTATTTCCTTCTTTCATAATTTTCCGTAGCAAATTCAAATATTGATTTTCACTTGAATTTACATTTTTTTTATTTTGATGAATTAAAAAATGCATCGGCATTGATTCAGTAATAGAATCGGCAATCTCACTATAAACACTACATTTTATTGATTCAAAACTTTCACGCTGAATTATTTCTGTATTGGATAATGCTTGAAATGGAAACAAGGATACATTCTTATTTCCACACCGATAATCATTAATATAACGAGTTAAATAAATAATATTTAATTGTTCTCGATGATGAAGTATACATTCAGTAAATATTTTACCACCACCAATAATAAATATTCGACCCGTTTCATTTTCTTTACACCAATCAAAAGCATTAAATAATGAAGAAAATGATTTCACATTTTCAGATTCTTCTATGTTATCTTTGTGATTTTGAGTTAAAATTATATTCATTCTCTTTTGAAATGGTTTCTTTTCTTCTGGAATACTAATCCAGGTTTTGTATCCCATAATTAAAATATTTTTTGATCCTTCTGGATATTCTTTTGTTGTAATTTTATAAAAATTTTTAAGATCCTCTTTTGATGATATTAATAAATTATTATTTACACCAATTAAATTATTTTGATTCACAGAAACTACAAAATTATAACTTATCATTCTAGAATTATATATTCTATTCATTTAATCTTTAATTTTCTTTTTGTTTTTCTTTTTCATCATACACTAAATTTGGATTTAATTCTTGTGTATCACTATTTTTACACGCATCAACTGAATCATTTTCTGAATCATTTTCTGAATCATTTTCTGAATTATTGATTACTTTATATTCTGTAGTATATAAATATTTTTCAGATTCTTTCAATGCTTCAGTAATTGTATCTAAATAATCATTGAAAGTTTCAAATATTTTCCACATCGAACAAGTGAATGCTCTTTCTCTGGCTATTAAAAATTTATTATCGATTCCATCAATAATGTCTGACATATTTTTATGATTTGGGTCAGTTTCCATTGAATCTGTCATTGAAGAAATTCTATCAATTGAATTATCCATTAGATCTAATAATTCTTTTGTTTTATAATTTTCAATTTTGTATAAATTTGAATAACGAAGTGAATTTAATAAATGAGTAAATGTAAAATAAATAGGATATTCTAATTCAGTTAAGTTAAATATTCCTTCGTATGTATCATCTGAAATAGATAATTTTTTTCCATCAATAATTAATCGATAATTATCAATATCATCATTCAAAGAATCTAATATTTCTAGATTTTGAATCGCAATTTTATCTAATTCATCACACATCTTCTCTTATTTATTTATAAATAGAATTTATTTTTAAGTAGATAAAAAATCTTCTCTTATAAAAACTCCTCGCATTGCAATATATTTATATTTTTTAGAATTTAAGATAATTGAGGTCATTTGATCATAATTTTTTTGTGTTTCTAAAAAGATAATATCAAATGGAATATGATTAAATAAATTCCACGCGGGATATTTTGATCCATACAATAAAACATTGAATGATGAATCAATCTTTTGAACTAATTTTGCTAATTTAGTTTGTTTCCATTTTTCTGTAATATTATAACTTTCCCAATTATCTTCGGAAACATTCATTAAAAATTCACTATTGATACCTAATAATTTTATATTTGAACTAAATAGATCTTCAATATATCTCAGAAAAGGATGTTTCTCAATTTTAATTTCCGAAATAATATCAGGAATATCAATTGTTATATTTTCTAATTCAACTTTTACTGGATTATATTGATTCATATTATGAATACTTAATAATTGAATTGTATCATAATAATTATCTAATTTACGATCAATTCCATTATTATAATGAAATTGTTTTCCTTCACATTCTATATCAGACCATTGAAAACCCTTTCGTTTCCAAAACTCTCTTGTATGAAATAATGTTGATTCATAAATTTTAATAGGACTAATTGTTTTATATAATTCTTTTCCATAAATATCATAACACAAGGATGAATCACAATAAACACATTCTGCACCAACTCTTTTTAAAAAATTAAATTTTCTTTCAATACTTTTCTTATTGTAAATACAATCCATATTCATATGAAAAATATAATCATGAGTTGACATACCACAACCATAATCTCTTTTAAAACCATTTGGTAATGTTTTCGCTTTTCTTTGATAGAGAAGACCACTTTTATTCGGTTGTGTATATCCTTCATCAATTTGGTCCATAAATTTCATTATTTCTTCTTCAGACAAATGTAAATAAAGACAATTTTGAATTTCAGAAAAATATTGTTTTAAATTTTCTGTACCATCATCTACAATCACTAATTCCAAATTATCTGAATTATTTAATTTTTGAAAAGTATGATAATTATGAATTATTAATGGTATAAATTCTTTCTCACCATGTAAAATAGTTATCACTGAAACTTTCTCTGTCATTTTATTTCAAATAATAATATTTGTTTAAATATATAATGAGTGATTCAAAACCTTCCAAACCATCCAAAAAAACGAAAGTGAAAAATCCTTACTCTAAATTGAACCAGAAACAAATGATGAAAAATATCTCAAGTATAAAAAATGATATCACAGATTTAAAAAAAAAAATATCAGATGTTGAAAAAAGAAATGTAAATCAAGGGAAAAATCAAGCTGCGATGTACAACCAAATTACAGATTTAAAAAAAGATATTCAGAAATTAAGAAAAGAACTTGAAGCGAGCAAATTACAATCATTTCGCGATATTGATCGATTAAATGAAAATATCGCAAGAAATAAAAATTCTCAATTAGAAAAATTAAGATTAATTGTAGATCAAATTAAATTATTAGGAGCAACAACCGGTGTAAATATTGATAGAAGAGTTCGTTTTTAAAAAACAAAGAAAGACTTATAAATTGAGAGGTGGAGAAGAAGATGGCGGTTGAATCTTTTCATTTCATTTCAATTCATTCAATCGTTTAATTATTAATTCATTAATTTCTAAAAGAGATTTTTTATCTTTATTTTTAATCATTTGAATGAATTGATCAATAAAATTGTCTTTCTTTTTCTTTTTCATTATTTGAATTGGATCAATTCTATCAAAAGGATTATTCATTCTATATTATAAAATTATTTTATATATTTAAATGAATTTAAATATATAAATATAGAAACAAATTTAATACTTATGTTTCGTTGTCTTATACCAAAAATAAATATGAAACAATATATTAAATATAGATTACCGTCATTCAGATCTGAAATTTATTTAATAGAATGGTTACCAAATATAAAAACAGAAATACATGGTCATTATGGAAAAGATTGTAATTTTATTGTATTAATCGGACCTCTTTTTGAAAAGAGATATTTTAAAAAGAATAATGAATCAGAATTAAAAGTTTATCATCATTATGAAAGAGGTTTTATTAATGATTCAATTGGTAAACACAGAATGATTAATTATAGTAATTCAAAAAAATGGAGTATTCATAGATATTCATAGATATTCATAGATATTCATAGATATTCATCGTAATAAATTTATTGTTTTGTAATAATTTTAGAATGACCAGATTTTCCAAGAAATTGTGGATCAATTTCTGATTTTTCTGGACAATGAATAATTTTTTCTCTTAAATAACATACAAAAGATATTCGAGTATAATTTTTATATAATCCTTCCGTGCCTACATCCGGATTATCTCGAAAATCTGATTTTAATGTTTTATTAAATTCTTTATCTTCTTCTGTTTCATATATCGGAGTATTTGCGTGCCATTGATGAACATCCATAGCACAAAAATTATTATTTCTTATATTAATACCAATACCATATTGTGGGAATAGTGTATATCCTCCGTGATATTTACCTCTTTCAATAACGGTTAGATTTCCGAATCCATCTTTAAAATCTCCAGCATCTCTATGTAATGCGGTTCGAAAATTACGATTAATTGTCACGGTTGAAAATGATGTTTTAGGTATTTTCAAATGTGATTTTGTATTTGCCCGATCAAGTTGTCTTTTATGTGCGTCGGGTATTAAATTTTTAAATAATGTATCAATTCTTTGAATAAATTTGAGACCTTGATTATATTTTTCATAATTTGTTCTTGTAAAATGAGTTAATCTGCAGGGTAAATCTGAACCTAAATTTTTAGATTTTTCATAAAATCCAATAGGATTTGATGCAACTTGATTATTCACTTTCATTTTAGAAATTCCATTTTGTTTCGTAATTAATAATAATTTTAATTCATCATAGGATAACTCTTTATTAATTTTTATTTTATTCTTATGAGCATATTGAATTAATGATTCATAATTCATAACTGATAATTCTTTATCTAATTCGCGACCTTTAGGATTATAATAACTTGTAGACCATTTCTTTGTTTTTACAAGTGTTCTTTTTTTCCAATAATCACTATCAGGATTAATAGGACCCGCGGAAGCTCCTCTTCCACGACTAGCTTTTGCTAAATCTTTATATGAATCCCATCCAAGTTGAATTAATTTTTCAGAAATAACTCGTTTTCTAAATTTTAATAATAAATGTTCGTTTCCATCATCATCCAATCGATAAACATCTGCATCAGAATTAATAATAGGTAATTTAATATCTGATTCATCAAACCAAGTTCCTTCTTTCGATGCTATTTCTTCATCCGACATTATTTTTGAAACAATTATCTTTTTCACCATTTATAATCTTAAGAAAGAAAATAATTTAAAAGAAACGAACTATTTTTTTTTATTTTGAAACAATAAAACTAAAAATACAATTAATAAGAATATTGCAATAGAACAAATAATAGTAAACGATTGATTTGTTTCTGTTTTATTTTGTGTATATTTTAGAATTGCCTTTTCATATGAAAATAATTCTTTATTTGTTTCTTTATTCACTTCATTATGAATATCAACTGTCCATTTAAATAATGATTCGGAATTCATTAATGCTTGTTCTAATGATAATTGTTTTAAATTTTCTTTATAATTATTCCTACATCTTGGGCAAGGTAAAATATTTTGAAGATTAGTATAAAAAATAAAATAATCTTTTTTATCTTTTTCAGTCGGATTATCCGGATAAGCAAGAGCAACATAATGCATAAATTCCCAACCACTTGGTCCCCATAATTTAGGATTAACTGATTTTTGTTGTATCATTTATACAATAAAGAAATATAATAAATTACTTGTTTAAATTTATCCCTGCCATTGATGACCCGCAGAACCAAAAGACGGTGGTTCAATAAAATCTGTTCCAGGAGGAGCTGCACCCGCGCCGTGACTATTGAAACACATATTACTTGGAAGTCTCTGGCCGCTTCCTCCAGCTGAAACAAGTTTCGTAGAGGCGCCACTATGACTGTCATTAAAGACCCTGTTCGCGCTGGGGTGATCTTGCCAAGTGGATTTACACTCCTCAGAATTATTTGCAGCATAACATAATCGTTTGTATCCATAAGATTGAGCTCTAAATCCACCCCTTGCGTGTGCAGGATGATTTGCAATAGGAGCACCTTCCCTGGGATTACATCTTCCACCATTACAAGTTGGTTCTTCAAGTTTAGTATTACATAAACCAGTAAAATCTGTCCCACGATTTCTTGCTGTCCCTGGACCTACTTCTGAACATCGATGAAGCTCAACCTGGGAATCATATGTGCTCGGTTCGCCGTTATCGGCCTTCCGACTAGTTCTAATAGTATCACAATCGCTTATATTCGTGCATAGATTATTGTCTGGACGTGGTGGTCCGGTGCCGTCTGGCGCAAGAACCCGATCCCGGGAGGAGGCGGCGTTTCCCTCTGAGCCGGGCTTCCTCTCTGTGAAATTAAAAGTAGATCTATAATTATTTTCTCGTCCATCCCCTGCAAATTTAGATGCATCAGACAGGTTGGGATGCCAACCACCAGCATTATAATACCCGCTGTGATAACATGGCATAAATCTCATATTTTGTACCTCGTTAGCATCATTCTTTTGTGATGGTCCTTCATATCCGATAGATGCTAAACCCCATGCAGGACAACTATGAGTGGTACAAGTTAAAAATTCGTAAGGAATACGACACTTGCCGCCCTCCTGCTGGGTAGTTGGTTTCGGATTGCCATCAACAAATTGATTATTACTAAAGATCCACTGTTTACCGCAACCGGTATGAAATCCATCTTCATCTTTCACATTGGCACAATTTGTCCAATATCCATTACAATCTTCTTTATTAATAACATTATCTCCATGAGTAAATTCAGACAGGCTGGCGATATCCGATACTTGCAACTCGCCCTCGTTCCTGAATTCACTTTCTCCGGCTTCAAATCTTTTTTTGATAGCTTCATATTTGGAGCAAACACCTCCCTGAGGAAAATCTTCCATATCTTCAGGATCAACTAATTTTTTTGTTTCTCGAGTGTAAGGACAGCTACCAATTGCTGATTCACCTAAGCCCATTCTGGTAGCAGTATCTTGATCTGGATATGTACCCGCTTCGTGACTCCATCTCTTGTAACAATCAGATCCAACATCTAGCCAATTGTAAGTTCTTTCTCCATTACTTTCTACGGTATAATCGGGACATAAAGTTGAAATTGGATAGGAACAATCTGATCCACCACGCCCGTCATCACAAATACAAGTTGTTTCTTCTCCGAATCCATTTTCCAGACATGTTCCATTTCCAGAGCAAGTATTACTACCCGCTGATTCACAACAATCTTCATAATGTGCCACACCAGGAGTAGAACAATCAACCTGATTTGGTCCACCAAAGCAATTTTGTTCTTCACCGCCCTCGGTGTATGTTTTTGAAGAGTGTTCATAACATTTCGATGTATCAACTATATTACATCCTTGTTCTCCTGCCTGACATTGTAATTGATATTCAATATGGAGTTTATCTCCGCTGCTAGATCTTTCATAATATCGATTTATATGTTTAATATCACTTTCTGTAAAGGTGTTTTCAATATGTCCTCCTAGAAGCAGTGTAGAATGAATCCATCTTTTAATCTCATTTACTCGGTCCGAATCATTCATATTAGCGCTAATATTCAATTTTCCGGTGCCCTCTCCGATGCCATCTGGGATATTGATAGTTAAAACTCCATCAATACAATCTGTATTCTCACTATCATTATTACACAAAGGATAACATCCTTTCACGGCATAATATTCTTTATTCGTTTCAGGTTCATAATCTTCATAATACAGAGGCATTTTGTCGCATCCAATATATTTAGGTTCATCGCCAGGTCTATCACCCTGTTGTCCTTGGCCAGTTGCGCATGATAATGTAATTTCGGGATTTTCTGAATCATTATTTTTTCCTTGGTATCTGGGGATATAATGGCCTATAGTTGGACATCCCGTCTGCCGTCCGGGTCCGTTGACGCATTCTGTCGCCGTAGTCGTGGGGTTTGTATTATATAAATTAAATATTGATTCATCCTGACTTAAACCTTCGGAGAAGTTGGTGCCTTCCGGGGGGGCTTTACAATCTTTCACACATCCGTCCAAAGCAAACCGTGAGTTTTGATCGCAGTTTTGGTCCACAATCATTGGGTAGGCACCTCGCCAACTCAAGCTCCCGTATTCTAAAGACCACCCGCCGTCTGTAGAGCTGCCACCTGGTCCTGCTGCTCCTTCTTTACATTGTAATCCGCCTTGTCCTGAAGCGCCCCCGGCTTGCGATGTTATGGGATTTCGAAGATCGAATGAAGCTTCACCATCTGCCGCATCTGCCGGGTATTGATATCCTTTATCAGCTAGATAAGTATTCACAGAAGTTAAAATATTCGTTTTCTTTTGATCCGCCGATGCTGCACTGCTATTACCATATAAACTGGTAATTAATGTATCAAATGTATTGGCTCCACTATATCCAACATCCATATATGGTAGACATAATTTTTGACATTTATCTTTGTATTCTTGTTGATTCTCTCCTCCGATTTGTTGTCCTGACTCGCAATCGGTCAAGGATTGTATACTATTCTCATATTTATCTGTATTTCCTTCAGGACGCGAATTTGGAAAGTAATATTGCCCATCGCATTGAAAATTTATATTTGCCGCTGCTGGTCCTGGATTTAAGGAAAATGGATCACCTCCTCCACCAACAGCATAATGCGGATGATTCTTATCAAAAATAGTAATAATTGTTTGGTTATTTTCCCTGATTAGGGGATTCCCGCCACTGTCTTGTTCACCGGTATTTGGTTCCTGGCATTTTTGAATACATCCAGTAATTGACCAAGAATTTGGTCCACCGTCGCCTGCTTGTGCGGTACATCCTGAAATACTGATTCCATTATCTGGATCGATAAAATAACCATCCGCGCAACCACAATTTGGCCGCTCCTCGAGTGATTCTCCCTGTTCATCTGTGGTCTTAATATTTGGGTCGAGATCTCCTACTTGTGGTCGTGGTGGTTTACACGCTCCATCACTATCTCCAAGTTGTATTGCTTGTATATCTGGATCTGGGAATGCGTCTAAACTTAGATCGCTTTCGCCGGTTCGCACATTATATATATTATCACCTAAAATTTCTGGATTATTACACTGTGCGTATACTTGAATATCGGAATGAGAAACATGACATTCATCGACGATTCCTCCTCCGATTCTCTCTACACATCCACTTCCTTCAAAGTCCATTAAATTGGCGGACCATCCTTCAATCAGATCTGGCGTAAAGCCTTCTTTATTAGAGAAGGGTTCAATTCTACAATTTTCTCTGCATGGTATTTTGGAGCAAATTTTATATTTATTTCCTTCGGGTTGTATTTGGTATTCAATTTCTTCATTCGTATAATTTTCGGGTAAAAGTTTACTTAATGTACATTTCACAAAATTATCTCTTTTATTGGGTTGTGTTTCATAATTAGACATATCAATTGGAGTTATGAATGAATGACAAATATCTTGTCCACATAAAGAATCCGATTCAAATTCTAATCCACATGATCCTTCTTTATATTTAACATTTAATTGAGAATTATTTGAGCAGCTGATACTCTCTTCTTCAATGGATGAATATAAAGGATCATCTGAACTAGGAGAGGGTATTCCTATATCGGAATCTATCCGTGCTGCTGCTGCCGAGTCCGGGGCAGGAGCTGGCGGCGGCGGAAGAGGCGCAGAAGGCCGAGCTGCAGAAGGCCGAGCTGCAGAAGGCCGAGCTGCAGAAGGCCGAGCTGCAGCTGGTGTTTCAGTTGCCGATGATTCTTCTGATGTTATCATGTCATATACTTTTCTTCCTATGAGAACTAGTACTAAGAAAAACAAAACTACTGGTATTGTAAATAAAATTCTGGACATAAATATGATTTATTTATTATAAATTATATATTTTTTTTCAATAATTTCAAAGAACTTAAAACATATTGATAAAATATAAGAAATGAATAAATTTAATATTGTCTGTAATAATTGTGGATTAAGAGGTCATATTTATAAAGATTGTAAAGCTCCAATAACAAGTTATGGTATAATTTTATACAAAATAGAGGATTCAAATCCGTATATATTAATGATACAAAGGAAAGATTCTCTGTGTTATATAGAATTTTTAAGAGGTAAATATGATATTTATAATTTGAATTATATTCAGATATTAATTGATAAATGTTCATTAAGTGAAAAAGAGAATTTAATAACAAAAGAGTTTGATACTTTATGGAAAGAATTATGGATTCTAAATTCAATTGATGAAAATAAATATTCAAATGATTATATAAAAGGTAAAACTAAATTTAATAAAATCAAAGAAGGTTTTCAATACAATAAATTAAATACTTTTATTGATTTAAATTATTTTGTGAAACAATCAACTACAAATTATTTAACAAGTGAATGGGAATTTCCAAAGGGAAGAAGAAATAATATGGAATCAAATAAAGATTGTGCAATTCGCGAATTTAAAGAAGAAACAAATTATAACTTAGATGATTATGAATTATTAATTAATTTATCACCATTAATAGAGCAATATACGGGAGAGAACAAAGTTAGATATAAACATATTTATTATATTGGTTATTTAAAAAATATAGAAAAAGAGACGAAAGTTGATAAGAATAATAAAGATCAACTTTCAGAAATAAAAGATATATCTTGGTTAGATAAAGGGACCGCATTAAAGAAAATAAGAGATTATCATTCAACTAGAGAGAAGGTTATTCAAAATATATTTGGTTTTATCTTAAGTTTAGGAAATTATAAGATATTATAATAAAAATTTTATATCTATATAAATAAATATCATTGAATGATATCTTTATTTTATGATTTACAATCCGAAGATAAAATTAATTTTGACATTGAGAATTATATAGAAGAATATTGTGATCAATATTTAAAATTAAAAGAAGATTTTGATTATTATTACAATAAATATACAAAAATAAAAAATAAAAAAATAAATAAATCGTTCAATGAAGAATTATTGGATTATGAAAGTGAAGAACCACAAAGATACATTATAAAATTAGACAAATCAAATGAAGATATAAAATTAATAGATACTAATTTTATGAAATATAGTTTAATGGAGTCTTTAAAGCGTGTAATAGAAATTAAAAATAATTCAGAAAGAGAAGTTCAGAGGGAATCCAAAAAATATAAAAAATTATATGATTATTATCCTGATATAGATGAATTTTCGAATTATGATAATTATTTAAAAAATATTTCATTAAGAAAAGAATTTGCGATTCATCATATACCAAAAGGAAAGGATCAGATGGATCAAAAATGTAATCCTTTTTATTTTGAATTATCTCCTCATCAATTATTTTTAAAAAATTTATTAAATAATGATACACCATATAATGGAATATTAATATTTCATGGTGTTGGTGTTGGTAAGACTTGTTCTGGTGTTTCTATAGCGGAAAATTTCAAACATACAGAAAATAAGACGATAATACTTGCTTCTGACAAGATTCAGGAGGGTTGGAAGAGGACGATATTTAATCCTCATAAGGGTGATAATCAATGTACGGGTGATGAATATAATTATGATGAAGATAAATATGAAAAAAATAAAGAATGGATGGCTGAGAAAAGAATTAAAGGATTTTATAAAATGTATGGATATTTATCATTTGCGAACAGTGTTAAAAATTTATTAGATGATAATTTAAAAAATATACCTAAAAAAGATTATTTAACAAGAAAAGAAAAAGAGAGAGAAATAATTCAGAATAATTATTCTGATCGTGTTTTAATTATTGATGAGGTTCATAATATTAGAAATGATGAAAATAATAAAATGAATAAGGAATCGATAAGAGATACAATTTTTTATATTGAGAAAGTGATTAAATATAGTCAAAATTTAAAATTAATTTTATTAACGGCGAATCCGATGTTTAATAATTACAATGAAATAGTATGGATTTTGAATATGTTATTAATGAATGATAATCGTGAAGTAATAAAAAATAAAATTGAATTTGATTCAAAGAATGAATTAACAAAAGAAAGTCAAGAAATAATAAGATATAAAAGTCGTGGTTATATATCATATTTACGAGGGGAAAATCCATTTACATTTCCAATAAGATTATATCCACAAAAGAAAGATAAATTATTAGAATCGGGTATTCAGAATGATATTTTTGGTACTCCGATAGAATCTATTTTTGATTTATCATTTTTAAAGTTATATAAATCAACTTTGAGAGGAAGACAATTAATGATTCTATCGAATGAATTAGACAAATTAAATGAAACGATTAAAATAAGCGAAGAATCCAAATTATTACAATTATCAAATTGTTGTTATCCATCTAAATCGGATGATATAGAAGATATGTATGGTAAGATTGGTATAATGAATTGTTTTTCAACGAAGGGTGATCCTAAAAAATATTCTTACAAGAAGGATATTCCAAATTTTTTAGATTTAAGTGAATTGAATAATTATTCATCGAAGATATATAATATCATTAAAAATATTAATAAAAGTGATGGAATATCATTTATTTATTCAAATTATTTAGAATCGGGTGTTTTACCTTTAATATTAGCATTAGAGCAGAATGGCTACAAGCATTATAGTGGTAATGAAATTTTAATAAATAAAGATAAATCGGAACCAATTTCATATGAAGGTAAATTATATAGTAAATACAAAGATAAAAAGAAATTTAAACAAGGGAAATATATTGTTATTAGTGGATCATTTGATTCTGGATTAAATTTAACTCAAAAAAATTTTAAAAAAGAATTAGAAAAGGTGGTTTCTCAAGGGAATTCAGATGGATCAGAAATTAAAATAATTATAGGATCAACTATGGCAGCTGAAGGATTAGATTTTAAAAATATTCGATCAATTCATTTATTAGAGCCATGGCATAATTTAAATAAATTAGAACAAGTAATTGGTCGTGGTATAAGGAATTGTTCACATATGTTATTAGATCCGAAAGATCGAAATGTGACTATTTATTTATATACAACAATCATAAAAAAGAGAGAAACAATAGAGACATATTTATATCGTAGATGTGAAATTAAATCAAAACAAATAGGACAATTAGAATTAATTTTAAAAGATGTTGCGATTGACAAATATTTATTTCGCAATGCAAATATAATTCAGGAAGATGATGTCAAAGAAATCGATGTGAAACCTTCTTATAGAACACATAATATAATAAAGATAAAACCGATAGACTATCCTTATACTCGATCTTGTTCATTTTTAGAGGATTGTGATTATATTACAAATCGTAAATTTATAATAGATGAAATAGATGGTAATAAATATAATTCGGATACATTTTCAGTAAAATATTCTCAGGATATTATTTATATATATAAAAAGAGAATATCAAATTTAATATCGGAAGAATTTTATTTAACATTTGAAGATATTCAAAAGAAATTATCTGAAATGATTCAAAATAATAATGATGATTTTATTATTCATGCTTTAAATCAGATGTTAAATGAAAAGTATCCAATCACATCAATGAATGGTAAACGAGGTTATTTAACTTATTCAAATAATTATTATATTTTTCAGCCGATGCATAATAATGATATATTTTTACCTTTGTATTATCGATTAAATGAAGGGAATGAAGATAAAAATGAATATATTATTGAAGATACAAATATATCAAGAATAAATATTCCCGAAATTCAATTATTCTCGACGAAAGAAATAGAAAATAAATTAAATGAAATAATTTATAAAAAGTTATCTTCTCATGAAGAGTATGTATTTACGATAATAAAAGATATGAATAATAAACAATATGAATATTTAAGATATTCATATATAGTTGATCGTTTTACTTTCAAAGATAAAAGTTTATTAATGTATGCTTTATTTGAATATTTATTAGGTGATTCTGAACTAGATTCAAAATATAAAAAAATTTTAGATGTTTTATTGAAATTCTATGAGAAATTATTTATTTACAATGAAACAGATTATGAATGGTTATCGGATTACAAAGAAAAAAATTCAGTTAATTTATATGGTGGATTTTTGTATTATCATCAACGGAAAGAATATAAATTTTTTTATTATAATTCAAAACGATTGATTTTATGTAATGAAATTCGTACTGAAGATATTATGAATGATTTATCTTTATTGAAAAAGAAAACAATATTTAATGCTTTAAATAAAACTTATGGTTTTTTAGAATACAATCGTAATTATCGATTAATTCAGAATGGTTTAATTATGAAAATTAAAAAAAAAAAAGATAGAAGTGGAATTATATATTTATCATCAAGTGGTACAGAATGGTCAGCAGATAATTCTTTAAATTTTATAAAAAATAATTATAAAGATATATGGTCTTCCATCAATAAAAAATATCAAGATGAATTTAATAAAACAGATAAAAAAGGTAAATTAATTACACATAAATTAGTTTTTGCAGTATTTATAGAGTTATGTTTTCGTATGAGTGAATTATTTATTCAGGGAGATTTAGTATGGTTTTATGAATTTTGCAAATAAAATTTGATTGAAAATTAATTTAAAAAATTAAATATTATAATTATATCAATGAGTTATGTGAAAGACCAATTATTATCAGATTCAATATCAATTCCCTCAAAGGATTTATTAAAATCAAAAAATGTAGATGGTATTATTTTACATACAATGAAAAAACAATATGAAAATAAATGTAGTAAAAATGGATATGTTGTTCCGGATAGTTTAGAAATTATTCAAAGATCAACGGGTAAATTAAATACGGTTAATGGTCAAAGTTGTATAATTTATCAGATTAATTATAAAATTCAATCTATTTTACCTTGTAAAGATGATATTTATGAATGTATTATAGATAGTATAACGAGAATGGGAATGATAGCATATTTAAATTATAAAAAGAATAAAGATTCTGAAATAAAAGATAGTCCTTTATTAATTATTGTGCCGAAAGAATATTTTACTGAAGAAAATAAAATAACTGATTATTCGGTTGGAGATAAAATAAATATTAAAGTATTAGATTCTCGAATTAAATATATGTCAACTCAAATTCAAATCATTGGTGAGCCTTTATTTTAGTTTAAATAAACAAATAAATATGAATTAACTTATTAATATGACAAACAATGAGATTGAAACTATGAAACAATTTATTTATGAAAAAACATCTGAAACTTTTTTTGAAAATGAAATAATTTTAAATTATTTAAAAGCTCATGATATTTCACATTCAAAAAATAACAATGGTATATTTATAAATATATCTTTATTAGAAGATAAAAAAATTATTTTATTATATAAATTAATTAAAATAAATATAAATAATGATTTTCAGGAAAATGATTTAAATTTAAAACAAGATATTATTTCATTTCACCCAAATAAAATGGAAAAACAGATCAAAAAGAAAAAAAAACCATTGAAATCATTCAAATTAAATAAACTTCAGGTTAATTTATTATCTACAATATTTAAACCAACTTAAAGTAATGTTTATAATAATAAATATTAATTTTCATATCTATGGATTTTTTAAAATTGATTAAAGAAAATAATCAAGATTGTAATTTTACAGATTCTATCATCGAATCGAAATATGTTGAAAGTATTTCATTGAATCAGTCAAATTCATTAACTGATTCATTAACTGATTCATTAACTGATTCAAATTCAAAAGAAAAACATTTTCTAATTTGTATTTTGAATCGATATAATTTTTTATTTTCAAATATTCCAGATAAAGATAAAAAAATAGAATTTAATAAATATATAATGAATATTTGTTCAAACATAGATGATAATCCTTCGAAATATTATTTAAATTTTGGTTACAATCAAAAAATAATTAAGCCACAATTAATTCAGCAAGGATTTCAAAGTTCATATAAAAACAAAATGACATTCTCGACATTAATTTATTTAAATGATTTATATCAAACTCATTTTATTATTGTTGATTCAAAAAAGAAAAGATTTTATAAAACTTGTCTAAAAAATTATCCAATTAATTATTTAATTTGTAATTATAATAATTATAGATTACAAGATTCAATTGATTCATCATATATTGAAGATAATATAGAAAATTCTATAATAATTCAAGATATTAAAAATATTAAAAATACAAATCCATATCAATTGTATCTTGATCCAATCGGAAAATATAAATTAGATGATTTAAAAAAGATAGCAAAAGGTTTCAATATATCATTGGAAGAAAATAATAAAACTAAATTAAAAAAAACAATTTATGATGATATTAATCATTATAAATTACACAATTAAAATAATTAAAATAATCAAAATAATTAAAATTTGATAAATTAGAATAATTTAAACATATTCATATATAATAAATATATATAAATATAGAAACATGGAAATACTTCGATCATCTAAGAATAAAAGTAAATTAATAGATTATATGAAGAGAGCAATTGGTTATGATAATGCAGAATTAGAATTTATTTATGGTAAACATCCATTTAGAGATAGATTAAAAAGGTCAGATTTTATAAGATTATTAGGTGAATTAAGACAAACATATCAATGTATTTCGGAGGAGAATACATTAGATATTCAGACAGAATATCGTACATTTAAGAAATCAGGGATAGGAAATATTCGTTGTTCAATTTCTGGGATAGAAAATATAAAGATGTATTGTAAAAATAATTCAATTGAGGATATACCTTCTGCGATCTTTTTAAAAAAAGAGAAAAATTATAGAGATCCAAAATTCCCTTCAATTAATTTTGATCCATTAATTGATTATGATTATAATTTTAGAATTAATTTAAAATCCGAGGAATTATTAAATCGGAACAATAGAGAAGTTCAAAAATTATTAGAAACTTGGAAAGAGAATTCAAAATTTTTCAGATATAAAAAAAGATATAGTTTTTTAACGAGTGATAATTTATTTCGAATCGATTTAACGGTTGTTAAATCGAATAATTTCAATTACAAACAAAGAAGATATGATTTATACAAAACATTTATTGAATCGAATATTTTAAAAAATCCAGAAAGTTATGAATTAGAGATTGAATATATTGGTTCAACACAAATGAATCAAAAATTTCCGATCGATATTTTTATTGATAAATTTTATTTAGAAGATGAAAAAGAAATGAAAAATTTAGAAGATAAAATAAATACAATGATGATAGAATCAAAAGAAAAAGGTATTCAACTTCAAAAGAAATCTAATTTACACGATGAATTATTAAATTTTGGAAATAATATTTATTCAGATTTAAATTTAGTTCCGAGTATAATTCAACAGTTTGTTCCCAAAAAGATTGATGAAGATTCTGAATTTAATGAAGAAGAGATAAGTAATCAAATAATACCAGAAAATAAAATTAATCCTGAAACAGTTGGATTTGCTGATATAAAATATGAATATTGGATGAATAGTGATAAAGAATGGTTATTTGAATCTTTATTAACATATAATAAAAATTTAGATTATATCAGAGAGATACCACGAACAAATGGTGATTATAAAGATAGTCCTAAAAATTCAAAATATATAGAATTTAAAATTACTCCTGAATTTACGGAGGAAGAAAAATCAAATATATCTGAAATTGATTCAAAATTTAATCATTTGCTTCTGATACCGTATGATTTAATTGTTAAAATGGAAAAATGGCAACCGGAACCAAATTCAGAACCAAATTCAGAATTGAATTATCAACCTCCAAGTATTAGTGAACCAATACAAGAAGAGATATTTGTTCCATCAGATGGTAATATTCCGTGGACTCCAGAAATAGTCATGAATTCATATGATACAGGTAAATATTATTCAACGATTTTTGATTTATCTTCGAATGAAGAAAAAGAAGATAAATTAAACGATGGTAAAAAAAATTTAATAATCATAAGAAGAATTTGTGAAATATTTAAATCACATATAATGGATGTACTTCAGTTAATTGAAACAAACGAATTAATTATTTCTCAATCAAAGAAAGATGATATTATTAAAAAATATGGTGTGCTTACTGAACAAAATTCAAAAAGAATATCATTTCAGGGACCACAACCGGTTTCAATGAGTTTAAATGAATTAATAACAGACAATAAAAATTCTATATTTACAGAATATGTTGTTACTGAAAAGGCGGATGGAATAAGGGCTCAATTATTCATTGATTATGATTCAAAGAATATATATTCAGAAGGATATTTAATAACTCCAAAAATGGAAATTATAGGGACGGGTATTCAATTTAAAGATATAAATGGATTTTGGTTATTTGATGGTGAATATATTACTCAAAATAAAAATGGAGATTCAATTGAATTATTTATGATCTTTGATGTTTATTATGCTTCAGATGGCGCATCAAAATATCCTTCTGCTGCATATACTTATCCTTGGAATAGTATAAAAAGGTCTGATATTAGTCGATCAAAGATAATTCAAGATTTTAAAAATACAATTGAAATTAAGCAGGATACTATTAAATTTCGATTAGGATTTAAAAATTATTTAGATGGTCCACGAAAATTACAGAAGAGTAAAAAAGATCCAACAAAATATTCAAATATTAATGGTATCTTTTCTCAATCAAAAAAATTATTAGATATTGATACTAAAAAGGGAGGTTTTGAATATTCAATCGATGGATTAATATATATGCCAATGTATTTATCAGTTGGTTCTATGGAAAAGGGTGAAATAAAAAATTCATTGAATGGAACTTGGTCAATAAATTATAAATGGAAGCCACCGGAAGAAAATACAATTGATTTTAAAATTCGTATTGTAAAAGATAAAAATAAAAAAGGACAAATAAGAGATAAAATTACATCTACAATTATAAATGGTAAAGTAATTAAATGTAAACAAGTTCATTTATATGTTGGTTATGATGTAAAAGAAGATAATACAGTTGATTTTAATTGGGAAATCCTAACAAATGCAAAATTAAAGAAATATAAAGAAATCTTATTTAATCCGGATGGAGAGAAATCATTTTATCTTTGTAATATACCTTTATCAAATAATAAAATGATATGTAAAAAAGATAAATCTGAAATTATGGATGAACAAATTATTGAGATGAGATATTTACCGGATAATCCTAAAGAAATGCAATGGGAACCACTCCGTGTAAGAACAGATAAAATAAATCCACAATTCTTTATTACATCATATAATATATGGAATACAATTATTCATCCGGTTACAACTGAATTAATTACGGGAGAGGATGATGTATCTGAAGTCAAAGAATTAATTGATTTTAAAATAAATACTGGTTCTTTATCTGAACATACTTATTATATAGCAAAAGAGAATGAAATAACTTCTGATTTACCTTTAAGAAAATTTCACAATTATATTAAAAATAAATTAATAACGAGTGTTTGTTCGATTGGGAATAAAGATATTTCAATTATGGATACTTCAATTGGTCAGGGTGGTGATATAGGAAAATATTTATATTCTAAAAATCCGATAAATTTCTTATTTGGTTTAGATATTTCTCCAAATATTAATGATGCAGCGAAAAGATATTATATAGAAATGTTAAATGATAAAAATAAACCAAAATGTACTTTATTTATTCAGTATGATACAAGTGAATCAATTGAAAATGGTTTTGGATACAAAGGAGAAGATGAAGAAATAGAAAGAAATCGTAATATTATCAATATAATTTATAATAAAAATAAAAAAATACCGAAAGAATTTCAAAAAATTGATAAATTATATACTGGAATTGCGAGTAAAGGATTTGATATTATAAGTAGTCAATTTTCGTTTCATTATTATTTTAAAAATGAAATGACTTTAAGAGGTTATCTTCAAAATATAAGTGATAATTGTAAAAAGGGAGGATATTTTATTGGAACATGTTATGATGGAATGAAAGTCTTTCAAGAATTAAAAGATAAAACGAAACTTGAAATGATTGATGGATTTGAAAATAAAGTTTATTCAATTGAGAAAAATTATACAATTGAATCGTTTGAGTATCAAAAAGATAATATATCTTCAATGTTTGGTCAAGAAATAATTGTTGAAATGAGTAGTATAGGACAAGCGATTACTGAATATTTAGTTAATTTTGACATGTTTGAGGATTTTATGAAATTATATAATTTTCGATTAGTAAAACCAAATTTAAAAGGTAAATATTCTGGTATTTTTAATAATTCAGAATTAACAATTAAAGATGGTTTAGGTTCTTTTGAAACAATTTTAAATAATCTTCCTAAATTAGCAAATAAAGATCCATTATTAAAAGATAAAAATAAAGAAACAAAACAAAACAAAGGACCATATTATGAAGCAACTAAAATGAATACAAAAGAAAATCAATACTTAAAAAAATTAAGTAGTTTAAACAATTGGTTTATTTTTGAAAAGATTTAATAACTTAAACAGACATTATGAATATTGATTATGAATTTCTTAATTAAACTAAAACCAAGGGATGAAAAAATGATTTCAATTGATAACACATTATTCGACCAATATAGTTTAGAATTATCAAAAAATAAAAATTTAATTGATAATTATGTGAAAGAATGGGAAATAATTAAAAAAATTAATCATCAATATGAATATATTTATACATCACCGAATATTAAACATAATATTACTAGTTTTATACCTGTAAGTCGATCTTATTTTAAATTAAAAGAAATATTACAAGATCAACAAATAATAACAAATGAAACAAAAAATTTGGCTATATTTTGTATTGCAGAAGCGCCGGGTGGTTTTATACAATCATTAATTGAATATCGTAAAAATATAAAAAGTATTGGTGCGACAACTTTATTATCAAACAATAAAAAAATTCCGTATTGGAATAAATTAATTCGAAATGATAAATTAATTCAATTTTTTTATGGTTCTGAGAATGATGGTAATATTTGTTCATTTCATAATATAATATCAATATTGAAAAGTGTAGGTAATCATTCAATTGATATTATTACTGGTGATGGAGGATTTGATAATTCAGATGATTATAATCAACAAGAATTGAATTCATTATGTTTAATTTATAGTGAAATTTTTATGGCATTAAATCTTCAAAAAAAGGGAGGAACATTTATTTGTAAATTATTTGATTTATTCTTAAAAGAAACAATTCAATTATTATATATATTATTTCTTAGTTATGAAGAAATCATTTTAAATAAACCATGTTTAAGTCGTATGTCAAATTCAGAAAAATATATTGTATGTAAAAATTTTAAAGGTTATAATCAATCTTTAGTGAATACTTTATGTAGATCATTTCAAACCAAAGATTTAAATATTCAAATTAGTTCCGAATTTTGTGAAAAAATAAAAGAATTTAATATTATATATACAAATAATCAGATTAATCATATTCAAAGAGGTCTTAAACTGATTGAATCAAAAGAATTTAAAAGATTTCCAAGTAAACAACAAATTAAATCTTCGATTGAGTGGTGTAAAAAATATAATTTACCAATAAATGAGAAAAATTATTATTTAAATTATTTTTTAAATAGAACAATTACCCGATAAAGTTTCAAGAGGTTTGGAATATTCTGAATTTTGTTGTTTTGATGCATAAACTTCATTATAAAAATTTCCACCATTAATTAATTTATCATCTGAATAATTTGAATATAAAACTGAATTTTGATGAATAATATCAATATCATTATTTAATTTTTCTTTTTTATAAATTCCAATCGAATTCAATACATTACATTTTTTTATATCGGTAATTAAAGATGGTGGAATATTTTGAAGTCTAGTATTATCTTGACAAAATGTTTCTCCATTTTTCGTTTGGTAACATTTATCTGTTGATAAAACTTCTGTATTTGCTGAAGTTTTATCATTGTATTGATTATTTTTATCAAAAAACATACCTACATTTGTTAATTCATTTTGAATATCGCTTGTATAAAATTTAGGATGCGAAGATATATTTTTATCTGTCCACGAAGTTTCTGATTCAGAATTATCATTCACAAATGGACGAACTTCTTCATTACCAATATCATTTTGATTCATTCTATCTTTTCTATAAAAATCCGGAACATAGATTCTTTTTTTATTCATAGTATTTGGTGTATCGCGAATTATATTTATTTTTGATTTATTAGTTGGTAATAAATCTTTTAAAGTATTCAGTGGTTGAGTAATTTCATTATTTAATCTTTTAAAACCTCGACTAAATTGTGGATAGGGAAAATCAGGAATACCATTTAAAGTAGTTTTTGTATCTCTAGCATGATCTAATTTTTGAATTTCTGATTGATTCGGTTTTTTATCTTGATTCAAAATATAATATAGAATAAATACAATAATAATTAAAGATATTAATTTCACAGATAACATATTTATACTATAAATATATATAATATTAATTGGTAAATTTCAAAATTAAAATTAAATTCTAATTTATTAATAAATTAATCATTGTATGATTGAAGATATTAAAAATAAAATAATTAAATATAAATATCAAATTGGTGGTGTTATTTTAATATCTTTACTAACTGGAATTTATAAATTAAATCAAACAAAAGATAAAATAAATATTCAATCAGAAATAATTTCTGATCAAAATCAAGAAATTTTAATCAATGAACTCAAAAAAGAGAAAGAAAAAAATAAAAATTTAATTCAAGAAAGAAAAAAAACAATTCAAAAAAAAACAAAAGAAGAATCAAAAAATAAACTAAATCTTCCAATGTATGAAAATACTGGTTATAAAAATGATATTCAACAAAAACAAATGTTAACACTTAAAATAACACACAATGATTTAATTAATAATTCATTTGATAAACAATTACATGAATCATTTTCGATTGATAAAATATCTGATATTTATTTAGATTCATTTCTTACTTTTAAAATTGGTTCATCGAATAAAAATGATCAAACAAATAAACAATATTTTATTTTAACAATTGATCAATTTAATCTTAAATCAATATCAAATGATCCAAATTTAAATAATAATTATATAATTCCAAACAATGATTCAAATGGAACAAATATAAAATTACATCATTCTGAAAAATTAAATTATATATCAACGATTCTCCCAAATAAATTAAAAAATATTACAGGATCAATTACTGATACAAATTTAAATTCTATTATTCATACAGATGGATATTTTATAGCTAATTTTATAATTATCAATCGAATTGATTAAAGTTTAATTACAAATACATATGAAATGGTGGCATATTCGAATTTTCTTGTCGAAGAAGAACTTGAATATGATCTTTAGTTAATTGAATTGGAAATTGAAAATCTTTCAATTGAAATGATAATTTATTCTTTATTATTTCATTTGTTTCAGTTGATTCATTCTCAGAATAAGATAACATATAAATATTTATCTTAGAAATTATCGTTTCAATACATCGTTTAAGATTTCGAACTCCTTCTTCTTTCTGAGTATAAAGATTAATAATTTCTTTAATAATTTCATCTGTAAAGATAATATCGTTTCTATTAAAATTAAATACATTCATTAATTCTGGTAAAAGATAATTACGAGTTATATTTAATTTATCTTCTATTTGAAATCCTTTTGTATGAATTACATACATTCTATCTTTCAAAATTTTGTTTATTTTGGTTTCATCATTGTATGAAAATATAAATAATACTTTTGATAAATCTAAATTTATACCAGGGAAATAATTATCTTGAAATAAAGAATTTTGAGAAGGATCAGTTAAATGAGTTAACATATGAACAATTTCATCACCTTTTTGAGTATCACTTATTTTATCTAATTCATCGAAATAAATTATAGGATTCATACATTTCGAATCCTGAATAATTTGAACAATTCTACCCCAATGTGAACCCTCATATGTATAACAATGACCATCAAAATATGCAGAATCAGATGCTCCACCCAAAGCAATAAATGCAAATGGACGATTTAATATTTTAGATATACCGTCTTTAACTAAGGTTGTTTTACCATTTCCCATTGGACCCTGAATAGCTAAAACATTTCCACCACTCTTTGGATTTTTAATCCATTTTCCGATTACTTGGAGAATATGAGTTTTTGCTTCACTATGACCATAAATGGCTTTATCAAGAATTTCATAGGTTTGATGAATAAATTTTCTTTTTTTTTCAGATGAATCTTCTGGTACAACTGGAAGATTTTTATAAATACCAAATGGAATTTTTATTAATCCATTAATCCAATGATCCATTTTACTGTATTCTCCTGTTGAAACATCCATATTCACTAATTTATCAATATTATTAATTGCGATCGCTTTCGTTTTTAAATCCATATTTGAATGAATTACTTTAAACCGAAGAGGAATATTTTTTTCATTTATTTCATAAATTTTTTTAGTATCTTCAATTAATTTTTGTTTCATCTCAGTTGAAAGAGTATGAAAATATTCAATATCATAATCCTCTGAAGATTGATTTGAATTTTGATCCATTATTTCTTCATATTTTTCATCAAATTCATCATATTCAAATAAATATTCCTCTTCTTCTGTTTCATCTATTTCATCTATTTCATCTATTCCATCAGTTCTCTCTGATTCTTCTGATTCTTCTGATTCATCTGTTTCATCTGTTTCGGAAAAATCTTCTGATTCGGACGACTCCTCAGAATCATCTACTTCTTTTACTTCTTCGAATTCTTTTGTATCCTTTGTATCTTCAGTTTCATTTCTATTATAGTTTTCATCTTTTTTTAATTGATTTAATTCGATACTATCATAATAAGATCCATTATCATTTGAATTATTTTCAATTTGTTCCTCTTCTCTAATTAATTCTATATTTTGTATAATTTCATTCACTACATTGTGATCATTTTTTTTGTGTTTTTTAATTTTTTTAATTTTTTTTGTATTCAGTTCTTCATTTGCTTTTTCGGTTGCTTTCATTATAAGATAACTCATCACAATATTACTTAAATTTTTTTCATTTTTTTCATTTTTATTTATTTTTTTTTTACGATGTTTGTAATGAACGGTTGATCTTTTATATTTATCTGAACCATTACTAATAATATATAATTGTTTATTGAATTCATTCATTATATCACTATTTAAATCTTCATTTGAACCATAATCAATGAATCCTTTAAGATTTCCATATTCATCAATATCATCAACGAAGTCATCATCATCTTTAGTATTAATTATTTCATTAATAATTACTTCACAATTTTTTGATTTTGAACGAGTTGTCATGTTATGTTGATTCATTATTATTAGATTGTTATAAAAAAAACCTTTGCTATCAAATTTAAAGTTAATATAAAATTTGATTTATATTTAAATATATTTTATATCATATATTATATAGAGATTATGGAAACTGATCCTATTGTTAAAAATATTGATGGATTACAATTCAGTATTATGGGACCAGAAGAAATAAGAAAAAATTCGGTTGTTGAAGTAACAAAACATGAAACTTATGATAAAGATATTCCGGTAATTAAAGGATTATTTGATCAAAGAATGGGAACAACGGATATGGGTAAAATTTGTACTACTTGTGGATTAAAGAATGACAAATGTCCGGGTCATTTTGGACATCTTGAATTAGCGAGACCGGTTTATCATTATCATTTTATAGATATAATTGTAAAATTATTAAAATGTGTTTGTTTTCGTTGTTCAAAATTATTAATTAATAAAGATTCTCCTATCATTGATAATATCTTAAAACAAGATAATAAAACACGATGGTCAGAATTATATAATTTATCATCTAAAATTAACCGTTGCGGTCAAGAAACTGAAGATGGTTGTGGTTGTAAACAACCTGATAGATACAAATTAGAAGGAATATCTGGTATTTATGCAATTTGGAAAGATTTTGATTCAGATGGAACTAAAAAACAACATCTGACAACAGAATATGTCAAAACTATTTTTGAAAGAATTACGGATTCAGATTGCAATTTACTTGGATTTTCAACCGTATGGTGTCGTCCTGAATGGTTAATTTGTACTGTATTACCAATTCCTCCACCGGCTGTTAGACCATCAGTTAAACAGAATAGTTCTCAGAGAATGGATGATGATTTAACGCATAAATTATCAGATATTATTAAATTTAATAATATTCTCAAAAAACAAATCGAAAAATCTTCAAGACAAGAAATGATTGATGGATGGACAGAACAAGTTCAATATCATGTTGCAACTTACATAGATAATGAATTACCTGGAATTTATCAATCCTGTCATCGTTCTGGAAGACCGATTAAAGCATTGCGTCAAAGATTAAAGGGTAAAGAAGGAAGAATTCGAAGTAATTTAATGGGTAAAAGAGTTGATTTTTCTGCTCGTAGTGTAATTACTCCAGATCCAAATATAGAATTGGATGAATTAGGTGTACCTATTAAAATAGCAATTAATTTAACTTATCCCGAAATAGTGAATCCATTTAATATTGAACGATTAACTTATTTAGTTCAAAATGGTGGTAAAAAATGGCCTGGAGCAAAATCAATTCTTAAAAAAAATAAAACTAATTTAACTATTACAGATTCAAATAAAGATAACATTACAATTGAATATGGAGATATAATTAATAGACATTTAAATGATGGAGATTATGTATTATTTAATCGTCAACCGTCTCTTCATAAAATGAGTATGATGGGTCATCGAGTTAAGGTTATGAAAGGAAATACATTTCGATTAAATGTCAGTGTCACTCCACCATACAATGCTGATTTTGATGGAGATGAAATGAATATGCATGTACCTCAATCAACTCATGCTTTATCGGAATTAATTAATATTTCGTCGGTAAATAAACAAATTATTTCACCTCGAGAAAATAAACCTATTATTACGATTGTTCAAGATACATTATTAGGTATTAATAAATTAACTCATTCTCAAATTATAGAATTTCCGGAGGGTTCAATTCAAAATTATTCTAAAAATGGATTAATTTATGAAATAGAAGATTCTAAAAATAATAAATGTGTTCATTCTTGTCTTTATACAAAAAAACAAATGATGAATATTATTTGTGATCTATCTACATTCAATGGAACGATTCCAAAACCAGATAAATATGTTAATAAAAATGATAATAAAATACCATTATGGTCTGGCCATTCTATATTATCATATATTATACCAGATAATATAAATTTAAATTTACCAAATTCAATTTATGATGATTATAAAGATAAAGATTTAAATCGGGTCTCTGAGAAAACAAAATTGCAAATTGACTATAATGATAAAATAAATTTAGTACAAATCATTAATGGTATGATTAAAAAAGGAACATTTGATAAAAATTTATTTACAAAAACTTCCAAAGGATTAATTCATACAATTTTCAATGATATAGGAGATATTCGTGCAAATCAATTTATTAATGATTTACAAAAAATTGTGTCTTATATTTTACAAGTAGAAGGTTTTAGTGTTGGTATCAGTGATATGATAGCGAATAAAGAAACAAATCATAAAATTAAATCAATTATTTCAGAAAAGAAACAAGAAATAGAAGAAATGACGAAAGAAGTTCATTTAAATATCTTTGAAGGGATTTCCGGACAATCTAAAAAAGAATATTTTGAATCGAAAGTAAATTCAATTTTAAATAAAATTATTAATAATACCGGTAAAATTGCATTAGAAAATTTAGATTCAGATAATCGAGCGGCTTACATGGTAAATTCAGGGTCAAAAGGAAAATTAACAAATGTTTCTCAAATGATTGCATGTGTGGGACAACAAAATGTAGATGGAAAAAGAATACCCAATTCATCCAATGATAGAACTTTACCTCATTATTATAAATATGATGATTCATCTGAAGCTAGAGGTTTTGTAGAAAATTCATTTATTTCAGGACAAACACCACAAGAGTTTTTCTTTCATGCAATGGGTGGGCGTGAAGGATTAATTGATACAGCAGTTAAAACATCTACAACAGGATATGTTCAAAGACAGTTAGTGAAGGGTATGGAGGATTTAATGGTATCTTATGATTATTCAGTTAGAAATAGTTCCGGATCAATTATTCAATTTATTTATGGCGGAGATGGAATGGATGCAACATTTGTTGAATCTCAACCTTTACTCCTAACTAAATTAAATATGGATGAAATTATTAATCAATTTCATTTCAGTGATACTACAGTATGGGATAAACTAATTAAACTTAAATCGTATCAAAATATGATTAAGAATGAAAATTATAAAGAAATATTAGAAAATAATTTTAAAACATTATTAAATCATAGAGAATATTTAATTTCTGTAATATTTAAGGGTGATATACAAAATAATATTAATTATCCAATTCATATTCAAAGAATTATTGAAAATGAAGTTCAACAGAAAGGTAAATCTGATATTTCACCGTTAGATATTCTGAAAGGAAATAAAAAATTAATTAATTCATGTTATATTCGTGATGAATTTAAAAATAATAAAATATTTGAAATATTAGTTGATATTCATTTAAGTCCGAAATTATTAATTCAGAAATATAAAATATCAAATAAAGAATACAAACAAATTACAAAAATTATTTTAAATAAATTTAGAGAAGTTAAAATTTCACCCGGAGAAATGGTTGGAGCACTTGCAGCTCAAAGTATAGGAGAACCGGCAACTCAAATGACTTTAAATACATTTCATTTTGCGGGTGTAAGTGCAAAATCGAATGTTACGCGAGGTATTCCTCGATTAAAAGAATTAATTCATGTCAGTAAAAATATAAAATCACCTTCTGTATTCATTCAGATTAAAGATGATTATGCATTTGATAGAAATAAGGCAACATTTGTTAAAAATACATTAGAATATACAATATTAAAAGATATTGTGAATTCAAGTGAAATCTATTATGATCCTAAAAATAAAGATTTAATTTCAGTGATTGAAGAAGACAATGAATTATTATCAATTTATAAAGAATTTGAAATGTTAAATACAACCGAAGATGATAACTCAGATGATATATTACCATGGATTATTCGATTGAAATTTAACAAAGAAAAAATGATGGATAAAGGTGTTGTTATGGAAGATGTATATTTAGCATTAATGAATTATGATTCTGATAAATTATCATTTATTTATACAGATGATAATTCCAAAGAATTAATTGGTAGAATATCACTCAAAATGAAAACAAATAAAATAATTAATGGAATTAGTGATCAAACTGACATTATTAATATATTTAAAAATGTGAATGATGATATTATGCACAATATTACTATCAAAGGTATTCAAAATATTAAAGATATCATTATCTCTGAAAATAAATCAATTCATAATACAAATATTAATAAAAATGAAAAAAAGAATTATGAGTTTAAACCAACCACTAGATATAATTTAGAAACAGACGGAACAAATCTTATTGATATTTTAAATAATGAATATATTGATACCAATTTTACAATATCAAATGATATAATTGAAATGTATTCTATCTTTGGTATTGAATCTGTAAGAAGTATATTAATTGATGAAATTATATCCGTTGTAAAACACGAAGGAGAATATATTAATACTCGTCATATTGAATTATTATGTGATATTATGACCTGCAATGGAGAATTATATTCTATTAATCGACAAGGTATTAATAGTGGTGATATTGGACCTCTCGCTAAATGTTCATTTGAAGATACAACGGATCAATTAATTAAAGCATCTATCTTTTCAGAAAAAGATAATCTTAATGGTGTATCTAGTAATATTATGATGGGACAAATTATTAAATGTGGTACAGGATTATGTGATGTATTATTAGATGAAGACCAATTACTTTCTGAATTAAAGAATAGGGGTCCATCTGAAGAAGAATTTTTAACTATTGATGAAACAAATATTGATATTATTATGGATGTCCAAGAAGAAAACGAGGAATGTGATGATATAAATTTAAAATTTTCACATGAATAAATTATTCATTCATTAAATCATTTAAATTATCCATTGCTTTTGTACAAAATTCTAATAATAAAGCTTGATTTTTATTAAATGAAAATGGTTCATTTTTATTTATTTTATCCATTATCTCTGATGTTTCTTTTTTACAAGTCATTTTACCCGGTGTATTTAATTTTTTATTTGGAACTCCAGAAGATCTCATATCTACAAATTTATCCATTAATTCTTTTTTAGTCATCTTGGATAATAATTCTTTGTTTTCAGAAAGTTTCGCCATAAATAATTTATTTTGACGAAATAAATTAACAATGTCATTATGACTTCCCGATACAATTAATTCTCTTACTAATTTTGTTAATTCAACATGACCAGTTATCGAATAAATAAATGATAACTCTTTAATTACTTTTGTTAATAAATTCATATCACCCAATAAATATGTTAAATTAATTTTATTTAATTTACTATATGGTTCCGTATCTTTGGTTAATACGAGTTGTCTACGAGAATTCATAAAACTAATTGCTAACATTTTAGGTATAACCGTATTTCTATCTGATAATTTTGAAACATCAAATACCATTTTATCCATATCATAATCATATGATTTCCTATCTTCTGTAAGATTAAAACAATATTTACCTAGAAACCATGGAGAAATAAATAAAAATAAATCTGGATAATTACTAAATAATTTAAAAAACATATTGAATGTACCCGTCAATGATTTATTATCATTATAATCTGTTAAAGGAACCATTACTTTCTCTATTAATGGAAACATCGCTTTCATATTATTTTTTAAATTCTCACGTGTAATAATCGGTGTTAATAATCTTTTATCGAAATATTTTTGATAAATACTTTCAAATTCCATTGTATTATCTATCATTTGCTGAAATAAAACCACAATTCTATCCCTTTGATTATTCAATAATACTAAATATGTATCTAAATCGACACTTAAATCAGATACAAATTCATCGTTCGGTTTAAACGAGTCGGTTTCATCTACATCTTCGACCATAGTCTCTTCTTCATTCTCTCCCAGAATCTCTTTTTTGGGATCTGTATCTTGTTCAGTAGATTGTTCTGTGGCTTGTTCCGTTTCTTGTTCATTAGATTGTTCCGTTTCTTGTTCAGTAGATTGTTCTGTGGATTGTTCTGTGGCTTGTTCTGTTATTGGTTTTTTATTTGTCTCTTGAATTCCAATTTTTTCTTGTTCATTTTGTTTGGATTCTCCGTCAACATTTATAGTATTATCAGAAATATTTGGTTTTAATAATTTACCCGGTTCAGATGATGAATTCATACCCACAAATGATTGATTCTCTTTCGGAACATTTTGAAAACTCATTGGAACCGGAACAGACATATTATAATTTGGTACAGTTGCCATTGGTATAAAATTTGGATACGGATTACTCGGAATAAATGGAGGTGCAAATTGAGGTGCAACTTGAGGATAAAAACTCGGATTCCCTCTAAATTGTGGAATATTTCCCTGAAGAGGTTGTTTTTCAACTGGTTCTTGCACCCCCTCCTGTTGGGCTTGACTTGTATTTGTCTCAGATGTTTCTAATAAACCACCGACCTGTTTCTTTGGATTTACATTGCCTAATTCTTCTGAAGAACCAAATATAGAATCAGATGATAATTCCGGCGAAACATCTTTTGTCTTTAATTCAGGAGGTGTCATTAATTCAGTGATCGGTTGTTTTTCAGTTAATTCAGTGATCGGTTGTTTTTCAGTTAATTC
>MDTC01029424.1_pt1 | contig 35243 bp, 34 predicted proteins | sample 811181 | NCBI WGS metagenome assembly MDTC01 (sample SAMN05326644, study PRJNA326480) | marine metagenome | isolation source: seawater | place: Pacific Ocean: North | collected 2011
ATACTGTTTTTTATAATGAAAATGATGATAAAATTAATTATGCGGCTGTTGAAATGGCAATAAATAACGCTTTGACGCCCAGTGTTGTATCAAATATTGCTACTTCATCAATAAATGTTTTTCCTAATCCTGCTAGTAAAACTTTAAATATAACTTTTACTGAAGAAAATTTCATTAATTTTAAAAGCTTAGAAATAAAAAATATTTATGGCAAAGCTATAGAATCTTATTCTTTTAAGAATCTAGAAAGTTATTTAGATAATTTGAAAATTGATATAAGCCACCTTGAAAACGGAACTTACTTTTTGAGTTTTTTAAGTGGTAAAAATAAAACAGTTGCAAAGTTTGTGGTTTTACATTAACTTATTTAGTATTTCAATTGCAGATTTTGCTATAACACTACCAGGGCCAAAAATCTTAGATACACCAGTTTTATATAAAAAATCATGATCTTGTTGAGGTATTACACCTCCTGCAATTACTAAAATATCTTGACGATTATGCTTTTTAAGCTGCTTTATTACTTCAGGTATTAATGTTTTATGACCTGCAGCAAGAGATGAGATTCCAATCAAATGAACATCATTTTCAATAGCTTGATTAGCGACTTCCTCAGGTGTCTGAAATAGTGGTCCAATATCTACATCAAATCCTAAATCTGCAAATGCAGTAGCTACTATTTTGGCTCCTCTGTCATGTCCGTCTTGTCCCATTTTAGCTATCATTATTCTTACTCTTCTTCCATTTTTTTCTGCAAATTTATTTGATAAATTTGAGGCCTCATCAAAATATTTATTCTCTTTTATAGCCATTTTGTATACTCCTGTTAATGTTTGATTTTTAGCAACATATCTACCAAAACTTTTTTCTAATGCCTGTGAAATTTCTCCCAATGTTGCCCTTTCTTCCGCAGCTAATATAGCTAGTTCTAAAAGATTATCATTATTATTACATGCATCAGTAATCTTTGATAGTATTTTCTTGACTTTTTTATTGTTTCTATTCTTTTTAAGACTCTTTAGTTTTTTGATTTGGGATTTTCTGACTTCATCATTATTTATCTCAAGTATATCTATTGAACTATCTTCATGTTCAAGCGGGTTAAAATTAATACCAACAATTATATCTTCATTATTGTCAATTCTTGCTTGTTTTTTTGCTGCAGCTTGTTCAATTTTAATTTTTGGCACACCAGTTTCTATAGCTTTAGCCATTCCTCCAAGTTCTTCAATTTCATTAATTAGCGACCATGCTTTTTCAGCAATCTCATTTGTAAGATATTCAATATATACTGATCCACCCCATGGGTCAACAACATCACATAGATTTGCTTCTTTTTGCAAATAAAGTTGAGTTTCTCTTGCAATTTTGGCAGAGAATTCTGTTGGTAGTGCAATAGCTTCGTCCAGAGCGTTTGTGTGAAGACTTTGTGTTCCACCCATTACTGCAGCCATCGCTTCAACACATGTTCTTGTTATATTATTAAATGGATCTTGTTCTGTCAAACTCCATCCACTTGTTTGGCAATGAGTTCTTAGCATTAACGATTTAGGGTTCTTTGGATTAAATTCGGAAATTAATTGAGCCCATAATAGCCTAGCTGCTCTCATTTTGGCTATTTCCATAAAATGATTCATACCAATTCCCCAAAAAAATGAAATTCTTGGGGCAAAGTCATCAATATTAATTCCTGCTTTTATACCTGTTCTCACATATTCTAAACCATCTGCCAATGTATATGCAAGTTCAATATCTGCAGTTGCACCTGCTTCTTGCATATGATATCCAGATACAGATATACTATTAAATTTTGGCATTTTTTGAGAAGTATATTTAAAAATATCTGAAATTATTCTCATCGACTTTTCAGGAGGATATATGTAAGTATTTCTTACCATAAATTCTTTTAAAATATCGTTTTGTATTGTACCAGCCAGTTTATCAATTTTAACATTTTGTTCTTTAGCTACTGCAATATAAAAAGCTAGTATTGGCAACACAGCACCATTCATAGTCATTGATACTGACATTTTATCAAGTGGAATTCTATCAAAGAGTATTTTCATGTCTTCAATAGAATCAATAGCTACTCCTGCCATTCCTATATCTCCTTTTACTCTTACATGATCTGAATCGTACCCTCTATGTGTTGCAAGATCAAAAGCAACAGACAATCCCTTTTGACCAGCTTTAAGATTTTTTCTATAAAATTTATTTGATTCCAAAGCTGTAGAAAAGCCTGCGTATTGTCTTATTGTCCATGGTCTTGTTGAGTACATCGAAGTGTATGGTCCTCTTAAGTATGGGGGTGTTCCAGAAACATAGTTTAAATGTTTTATATTTTTTAGATCATCTTTATTAAATCTATTTTTTATTATAATATCCTCCGCTGTTTTCCAAAAAGATGTTGCTTTTTTATGTTTTATACTATTTGTTATGTTAAACTCTTTTAAAATTTCAGCTACTAAATAATCAATAAAATATGAGCCCTTTGTGGGGTCTTCAACTTTATCAAAGAAACTTTCTTTTTTAAGAATAATTTGCTGATTTCTGCATATTCTAGCTTTAAAATCGTCTCCTTCTTTGAGTTTAAGTTCTTTAGGGTAACTCATAATAGCATTAGAACCCCCAAAAATTGCTGACATACATTGTGTTGTGTTTTTAATTATATTATTGTAGGGAAATGTATCTTCTTTGTCTTTTGAATTGTTAATAGATAAAATAAATGGATCAAATCCTGATTTGTTTTTCCATATTATTCTAAAAGCTTTAATTTTTGCTATCTCTAAAAAATAGTCACTACCTGTTTCAAAAATAAACTGATAGTTTTTTTTGATGCCTTTAGTTTGAGATAATGCACTTTTAATTTGTTCATTCACAGTATCACCTTTTACAATTATTGAGTTTAAAAAATTTTTGGTATCAAAATCTGTGTTACCATGAAATGCTCCTTGAACTTTTCTGTTTTTTGAAAATTCATTCCATTTTTTTGGGAAATTTTTGTCATATTTAGAAAAATCTATTCTAATATGCTCAATAGATATATCTTTAAGTAGACAAGATAAATTTTTTGGATTAGAGAAGCAAATACCATTAACATTGTTTTTTAAAGCATTCAAAGCTATCTTATTTGCTTTTTTTGCATCTACAACTTCTATAAATTCATAAATATGCCAACTTTCTGGAAAATTTATGTTATACGTTTTAATCTTGTCGTCATAATGATACAAAGTATCAATATTTATTCCTTGTCTCTTTTTTTTTAAATTATTTTTATTTGTTAAATTTAAGTTGAGGTATAGTTGTTTCTCCCACTCTTTCTTTGTAACAGCTTTGAAATTATATTCTAATTTTTTGTTTTTTTTCATCTTATAATAAAAAGATCTTCATTATCTTTTTTCATTAGGTATTTCTCTCTAGCTATTCTTTCTTGTTCATTAACATTATTTTCTAAAAGTACTTTTTTTGTACTATCTTTTTTTATTTCGTTGCTGAGAAATTTCTTTCTTTCTTGTAAATAATTTATTTTTTCGATTGTTGCTTTTTTATTAATTAAGTTATAGTCATCAATAAAAAGCATCCAAATTGAAAAAAGAAAAATTGTTATTATGTATTTGTTGGCTATCAGCTTAATAATTTGGATGTAAAATGGTTTTTCTTTACCCATAATACAAAGATATAAAAAGCAAAAAAAAATACTTAGGTTAAAAAATATCAAATATTTATAAGTTTTTACCTAATAAGAAAATGGTTGGTTTTTTTTCTAATTTTACTTTTTGTGACTTCCACTCATAGAGATATTTTGTTTTGATATATTCTTTGGTAGAGGTTAAATCGCATGCAATGCACAACTTTATATTGTTAGAGCAAGTATTTAAAATACTTGAAAATAGTTGATTATTTCTATATGGGGTTTCAATAAATATTTGTGTTTGATTTTTTGATAGAATAATTTGTTCAAATTGTTTTAGTTGTTTTTCTCTCATTTTTTTTTCAATAGCCAAATAGCCATTAAAAGTAAAGTTTTGTCCGTTAAATCCAGAACCCATTAAAGCAAGTAATATTGACGATGGGCCAACCAAGGGTACCACATCTACTTGATATTCGTGTGCATAACAAACAATTTCAGCGCCCGGATCAGCAATACAAGGCATACCGGCATCGGATAGTAGCCCAATATTTTTATTTAGTAAAATATTTTTTAAAAAATCTTCTTGTAAGTTTATTTTATTATGCTTACCATTTAATAAAAATATTATATCACTAATATTTTTTTCTTTATATATTTTTTTGATGTTTCTTCTCGCAGACTTTATGTTTTCTACAATAAAAATATCTATTTCTTGAATCGCTTTTTTAATTGGTTTAGTTAAGGATTCCTCATGTCGATTTTCAGCTATTACTGAAGGTATTAAATATAGTTTTCCTTTATTCAATGTTTTCTATTATTTTATCGCAAGCTTCATCTAATAATTTAAAAACTATTTCAAATCCGTCTTTGTTTCCATAATATGGGTCTGGTACGGATTTATTTAAGCATGGCTCTGTTTCATTTAAAATTAGTTTGATTTTTTCTTTCTCTTTAGTTGTAGTAGCCTTCTTTTTTAAATCATTATAATTATTAATATCCATAGCGAAAATAATATCGAACTTATTGAAATCAGATTTTTCAAATTGTCTTGCTTTATATTTGCTGATATTGATATTATTTTTTTTAGCAATTTCTATTGCTCTTCTGTCAGGTGATTTGCCTGAATGATACTCTGCCGTTCCAGCAGATTCAACCAATTTAATTAAATTTTGTTTATTTTTTTTTTAAGAATTCCTTCAGCTAAAGGAGATCTACATATGTTGCCTAAGCAAACCATTAGTATTTTCATTACTATGATAGTGTTAATTTTTTTTCTATATCAGAAAGATAACCTTTAAAGCGCTTGTCTGTGTCTGCAAGATTATTTACTGTTTTACAAGCATGTAAAACAGTGGCGTGATCTTTATTTCCGCAATGTTTTCCAATCATAGCTAGTGAATTTTTTGTCATTTGTTTTGAAAAGTACATTGCTAGTTGTCTGCACTGTACAATTTCTCTTTTTCTAGTTTTAGATTTCATTGTTTCAATAGGAATATCAAAATAGTCACATATTACCTTTTGTATAAAATCAATCGAAACTTCGCGGACTGTGTTTTTGACAAATTTATCAAGCATGCTTTTTGCTAAATCTATCGTGATTTCCTTTTTGTTTAATGATGATTGTGCAAGCAAAGATATAAGAGCACCTTCAAGTTCTCTGACATTAGTTGTTATAGAATATGCGATATACTCAATAACTTCATACGGAATTTCAATTCCGTCTTTTTTGATTTTTTTCTTTAGAATGGCAAGTCTTGTCTCTAGTTCAGGTGATTGTAGATCGGCAGAAAGTCCCCATTTAAATCTAGATAATAGCCTTTGTTCCATGCCAACTATGTCAACTGGTGCTTTGTCAGAAGTAAGGATAACTTGTTTTTTATTTTGATGTAAATGGTTAAAAATATGAAAGAAAACATCTTGGGTTTTCTCTTTACCACATAAAAATTGTACATCATCGATAATTAAAACGTCTATAGATTGATAAAAATGAACAAAATCATTTTTTTTATTATCCATTATTGCGTCTACGAACTGAGTTTGAAATTTATCAGCAGAAACATATAAAACTGTTTTATCAGGTTTTGTATTTTTTATTTCGATTCCAATTGCATTAGCAAGATGAGTTTTTCCTAGTCCTCCGTTACCGTAAATAAATAATGGATTAAAAGATGTTCCTCCTGGATTTTGAGAAACTGCATATCCTGCAGAGCGAGCTAATCTGTTACAGTCACCTTCAACAAAAGCGTCAAATGTATATGATTCGTTTAGTTGAGGATTTATATTTATTTTTTGCAGACCAGGAATAATAAATGGATTTCTGATTGAAGAGCTGCTGCTCATATCCATTGGTATGCTGATAGGCTGGTTAGTTACTGTTTCTTGTCCTGTGCTTGGAACTTTAGTGATGTAGGGTTTTTTAGATCCTGGATTGTCTAATAAAATATTATACTCAAGTTTAGCATCTTTTCCTAGTTCTCTTTTTAGTGTTTTTTTAATTAGTGTAATGTAGTTGTTTTCAATCCATTCATAAAAGAATTGACTTGGTACCTGTATCGTTAGAATCTGTTTATTTAAACTTACAGCTTTTATTGGTTTGAACCACGTTTTAAAGTTTTGTGCTGTAACATTATCTCTAATTATATTTAAGCAATTATTCCAAATTTCTTGACAACTTGTTTCGGGCATTTTAGATACTTATTTAGCTTTTGTTTTATAGTTTATAATTTTTTTAGTGTTAGCAAATATTAAAAAGATATTGTTAATATAAAAGAAAATTTACGCTTGACTTTTAATTTTTTTTTACTTGTTAAATTTGCTAGATAAGGGTTTTTTCTAAAAATCTTAAAAAAGCATCAATTTTATGCATTTTTTGTATTTTTTTTAACAAAAATGGGGCCTCCAAATACTTTTTTTAAATGCTTATTTTGATAAAAATTAAAATCAATCCTGCCAATATTAATTCCACCCCAACCTACTTGATTTATTATTACATCTTTTTTTTCTTTATTTTTAATGTACAAAGGTTCTTCAAGAAACGAATGTGTGTGTCCACCAATTATTAAATCGATATGTTTACTTTCTTGAGCTAATACTATATCAGAGACTTTAGATGTTTTATATTTTAGTCCAAGATGGGATAAACAAATAATTAAATCACATTTTTTTTCTTTTTTGAGAAATTTGGCAGTATTGTTAGATTTGATTATTGGATCTTCATATATAACATTACCATAAAGTTTTTTAGGTACAAGTCCTTCAAGTTGAACACCAATTCCAAATACACCTATTTTAATTCCTCCTTTCTTAAAAATTTTGAATTTTTTAAATTTATTTTTCAAGTTAGTTTTTTCAAAATTATAATTTGAACTTATAAAAGGAAAATTAGCATTTGGTAATTGTTTTTCAAGTTCATCTAGTCCATTATCAAAGTCATGATTTCCTAATGTTGCGGCATCATATTGCATTTCACTCATAAGCTTAAGTTCCAACTCACCTTTGAAGTAATTAAAGTACGGGGTTCCTTGAAATATGTCTCCTGCATCAAATAACAGTACATGTTTATTTTTTTTTCTTATATCATTAATTATTGTTGCTCTTTCAGCCATACCACCGTAACCTTTATATTTACCTGTTTTAAATGGATGTATTCTACTGTGAGTATCGTTTGTATGTAAAATAGTAAGTTTTGTTAATTTTTCATTTTTGATAGTAAAGGATGGTAATATTGTCATCCCTAATGCACCAATGCAGCTATTTTTTATAAATTTTCTTCTACTATTCATGATTTAGAATTATTCTTTCGTCTAATGTCACTTTTAGTGTGTCAATCTGACTACAGTAGTCAATTATAACATCTCTTAATTTCAAATTTAATTTCTTCTTCTCAATTTTTTTGAAGAAATTCATGTTATCACCTCCATTTGCTAAATAATCAGATGTTAAAATTTTAATTTTTGTATTAATTGCAAAAAAGTTATCTATATTTAATGTGTCGTTTATATGTACTTTAGTTTCATTTTTAAATGATTTAATGTTCATGCCTGAAAATGGTTCTCCTGAACGATTAATTATGTAATCTATAAGTAATTTAAATGTCTCTTTATTTATTTCTAATATGACAAGTTCATTTTCAAAAGGCATTAATTCATATATTTTTTCTCTTGTGACGTATCCTTGATAGATTTCAGTTCTAAGTCCTCCATTATTCATAATACAAATGTCAGCATCAGCATAATGCAGACAAAGATCAGCTACAAAATTACCAATTGTACTTTCAGGAGTATTTTTTGTGAGATCATATTTTGAATAACATAAGGTATCTTTCATATATTGATAAATAATTTTATCGTAAGGTTCTATTAAAGAACTAATTTTATTATCAGATTTTATATTTTTAACTTTAATATAACTTTGACTTTTATTAAATTTTGTATTGTAAAACCCATTTGAGCATGCAAAGAAAAGCAATGCAGATAATAAAAATAGTTTGTTTTTCATCTTCATAAACAATGCAATATTAGAATTTTTAGTTTTAATATGTATTATTGCAATATGTATTTTTTTGAAACTACATTAAGAGTTAGGTATGCAGAAACCGATCAAATGGGTTTTGCTTATTACGGCTCCTATGCGCAATATTATGAAGTTGGAAGAGTTGAGTTACTTAGGTCACTTGGTTTTTCATATAAGACAATTGAAAATATGGGCTTTGCTTTACCTGTGATCAATTGGAATATTTCTTATAAAAAACCTGCTTTTTACGATGATGAGTTAACTATTAAAACAATGATTAATAAAGTTCCTTCTAAAACAATTGTATTTGATTATGAAATTTACAATGAAGCAAATGAATTGTTAAATATTGGACAAGTTACTCTAATGTTTGTAAACATTCAGACAAATAAAACTTGCACGGCACCTCAGTTAATAATAGATAGTATAAAAGAAAAATTAACCTAATTTAGTAAAGATATTTTTTTTAAAACTAAGTCAATCATTTTATTTACAGTAAGATAGTAGTTTTTACTGTAACTTTTAGAAAGACGATTTCCAATCACAGCACAAATTGTTAAAGTGTTATGACCAAGAGTTTTACCCAAAAAATATAGAGCAGAAGTTTCCATTTCAAAATTTTTTATTTTTAAATTTTTAAATTTAAAATTTTGCATTTTTTCTTCCAATAATTCTATTGAGGGAGAAATTCTAAGTTCTCTTCCTTGCGGCCCATAAAATCCTGGAGCAGTAGCGGTAATACCTTGATTAATATCTCCAAAAAGATTTAATAAATTTTGAGAAGCTTTCACAACGTATGGTTCTGATAACTTTTTAGGCCATTTCATATGTTGTAAAAAAGCTTTACTAAGATCATAATTTAATATATTTTTGTTGATGTAGAAGTGAGCTAAGTTATCTAATCCTAATGCGTATGAAGAAGCAATTAATGAATCAACTTTTATATTTTTTTGTAGTGCACCACAAGTTCCAATTCTTATGATATTTAATGATTTTGTTTTTTGTTTTTTGATTCTTGTTTTAAAATCGATGTTGAATAATGCATCTAATTCGTTTATTACAATATCAATGTTATCAGGGCCAATACCTGTTGAAATGACACTTATTTTTTTTTTATTAATTAATCCAGTATGAGTTATAAATTCTCTATGTTGTGTTCTATGAATTACTCTGTCAAATTTATTTGAAACCAGCTGTACTCTTTCAGGGTCTCCTACTAGAATAATTGTGTCAGCTATTTCTTCTTTTGATAAGTTTAGATGATAAATTTTATTTTTATTTGAAAGTATTAGTTCTGTGTCAGCTATGCTATTCATAGTAAATATGTAATTTTGTAATTACAAATTTAACTAAATAATACAAGTATGTTAAAAAATAAAATATTAGTTCCAATAGGATTTTCAGAACAGTCAATTTGTGCTTTAGAGCAGGCTATAAATCTAGCAAAGATAAACAATTCAGACATTGTTTTATTGTCTGTAATTAAAGAACAGAGTACTATACAATCATTATTTTTAGATGATAATTCAGAGGAATTAAAAGTCAAAGTTAAAGACAAGCTGGATAGTCTAGCACTAGAATATCATCAAAAGAAAAATATTTCAATTGATACTATGATTGCAAAAGGCAAAATTTATGAACAAATTAATATAGTTGCTGACATTATTTCTGCAGATTTAATTGTTATGGGGACAAATGGCTCACAAGGAAGAAAGAGTAAAACTATCGGTTCCAATGCTGAAAAGGTTGTAAGGCTAGCTAAATGTCCTGTTATTACAATTAAGGGTAAAGATCATAGAAAAGGATGTAAAAATATTATACTTCCTTTAGATATGGAAAAAGAAACTAAGGAAAAGGTTACTTATGCATTGGAATATGCAAGATATTGGGATGCTACAGTACGAGTAGTTTCTGTTTTGTTGGAAGACAATAATTTAGTTAAAGAAAAATTAATTAAAAATATTAATCAGGTTAGAGATTTCATAACAAAGGCTGGTGTTAATTGTACTTCAGAATTAGTTGAGGGTGAAAAGAAACAAACATTAGGTGATTTTGTGTTTGAATACAGTAAGAAATTTGAAGCAGATTTAATTATAATTATGACTAAAAAAGAAGAATTGTCATTCTCTAATAACATAAGTGTAACAGCTAGATACATAATTAATAATTCTGAAATCCCTGTTATGAGCGTAAAACCTAAAGAATCAAAATACATTAAACCTCCAACTACTTCCTTTTGATGAATTTAGTTACCAAACTATACAATGTTTGTAAAAGTAATAATTTAACTATTGCCACAGCAGAAAGTTGTACTTCTGGTCTTATCTCATCAACAATTTGTTCAATAAGTGGTGCTTCATCTATTTTTAAAGGTGGTATAATTGCTTATCAGGACATTATAAAAATAAATCAATTGGGCATACCTAAAGCATTAATTGAAAAAGAAACTTCTGTATGCATAGAGGTAGCAAAAAAAATGGCTGAAAATTCATTAAAAATTTTCAAGTCAGATTATTCTATTTCTTCTACTGGATATACTGGTCCAAATGGTGGAAATAATAAATATCCCATAGGAACTGTGTTTGTTGCTATTTCAAATAAAAAGGAGACATACGTAAAGCATTTTTTTCTAACTGGTTCAAGAGAATCTGTTGTTAATCAAGTTGTTCAAAATGCGATTCAATTATTGATTATACAAATAAAAAAAAATCAGTAATAGAACTTTTATTTTATTTTAGATTGTATATTTGCACACAAAATTTTTGAAAATGTCTAAGATTTGTCAAATTACTGGAAAAAAAGTAATGGTTGGAAATAACGTTTCACACGCAAACAATAAAAACAAAAGAAAGTTTTATCCAAACTTGCAAACTAAAAAGTTTTTTGTTCCTGAAACTGGAGAAACAGTAATATTAAAAGTCTCTGCTAAGGCAATTAGAACCATTAATAAAAATGGTATTGCATCTGTTTTAGCTAAAGCTAAATCAAACGGTAATATTCTCGTTTAATCCTCTAAAAGTATTTTACAAATAAGTTGTTATATTTGGAAAATACTTTCTAATTTTAAATAATATTATTATGAAAAAAAATAAATTAAGTTTATTGTTTTTATCAGTTTTAATTTTTATGATTTCATCTTGTAAAAAAGAAGAATCAATATTAGGTTGTACAGATTCTACAATGTTTAATTACAATCCCGAAGCTACCGAAGATGATGGTTCGTGTATATCAATAATTTTAGGTTGTACAAATGCAACAATGTTTAATTATAATCCTAACGCAAATACAGATGATGGAAGTTGTTTATCGGCTTTTGATGTTGCTTTAGGTGAATGGGATATCAACCCTGATTGTGATGAGTTTACTATACCAGTTATTAATACTACAATTTCATTAAACGATCAGCTACCTGAATCCATAGAGGTTATGGGAAGTAACGATATTCTTTTTATAGAAATTGGTGAAACAGAAGTTAATGGTACCATTGATGATTTTGGTGTTATAATAGTTCCTTCACAAACTGTATCAATTGATATGGGTTTTGGTCCAATGGATATTGAAGTTGAGGGAGATGGTATAATTTTGACAGAATCATCTGGAAATATAGATCTAACATATTCATTTGAAATCGAAATGATTCCAAACTTTCCTATTACAGAATCTTTAGATTGTTCAATTTCTTTATCCAAATAATATTATTTTAAATGAAGTGGATATCTCTTTTGTTATTACTAACAAATAGTTCACTAATTTTCTCTCATGATTTTAACAAAGGAGATACTTTACGAGGTTTCTTGAGCGAATACAGGTCGTGTTACGATGTTAAATTTTATGATTTACGGGTTACTATAGATGATCAAGAAAAGTCTATTGAGCAGTCTTCAAACACAATACATTTTCTAGCTCTAGCTGATTTCAGTACTTTTCAAATAGATTTAGCATCCAATATGCAAATTACATGCATTGAATTCGAAGGAGATAGTTTACAATTTACAAGAAATTTTGATGCGGTTTTTGTAAATTTCAACAGGAAAATTTTTATGAACGAAAATAATAAGATTACCGTTCATTATTGGGGTTATCCAAGAGAAGCTATAAATCCACCTTGGGATGGAGGATTTTCATGGCAAACAGATGAAAATAATAAGCCATGGATAGGTGTTTCGTGTCAGGGTATAGGCGCTAGTTTGTGGTGGCCATGTAAGGACCATCAATCTGATAAGCCAGATAGTATGCTAATAACAATTGCGGCACGTGATCCATTGAAAATCATATCAAATGGAAATTTAATTGAAGAAAATATTGTTTGGAATTCATACTATAGCTCATGGATGAATGTAAGCAAGTGGTTTGTTTCATATCCAATAAGTAATTATAACGTAACTATTAATATTGGAGACTATATCCATATTGAAGACTATTATGTTTCAGTAAATGATACATTGCAATTAGATTACTATGTTCTTTCAGGCTACAAGTCCCAAGCTTTGAAGCATTTTGTTCAAGTTAAACCAATGATGAAATGTTTTGAAAATTATTTTGGTGCTTATCCGTATATTAATGATGGATATGCATTAATTCAAACTCCATACCTTGGCATGGAACATCAGTCTGCTATTTCATATGGTAATAATTTCTTATCAGGATACTATGGTAATATAGATTTCATTGATAGTTTAGATTTTGATTATATTATCATACATGAATCTGGTCATGAATGGTGGGGAAATTCAATAACAACAAATGACATTGCGGATATGTGGGTTCATGAAGGTTTTTGCACATACTCTGAGGCTTTGTATGTTGAATGTATTTATGGATATGAAAAAATGTTAAGTTATGTAAATAATCAAAAAAAATATGTTAAAAATGATAAGCCAATTTTGGGCAATTATAACTTAAATAATGCTGGAAGCTCTGATATGTATTATAAAGCATCCTTAATGTTACATACCTTAAGAACAGTCATTGATAATGATTCGCTGTGGTTTAAAATAATATATGAAATTGCAAATAATTTTAAATATCAAACTATTGATGGTGATGAAATTATTAATTATGTTGAGCAAAAAAGTGGTAAAGAATTGTTATCTTTTTTTAATCAATATTTAAAACAAAATAAAATTCCTGTTTTTGAATATTCATTGCAAAAAAATGGTCGAGGTACAACATTGATTTTCAAATGGGATGCAGTAGAAAATTTTAATATGCCACTTTTAATTAACACAGGTAAAGAAGATTTTTGGATATATCCATCAGATGATTCACAAGAACTTGATTTAGGATTTTTTGATAGAAACACATTTCATATTAGAACTGATCTAATGTATATTGAGGTTAAAAAATTGTGAATTATATATATTTTTAGAAATTTTATTTAAATTTGCATTCCAAAATTTATTGATATGGCAAAAAAGGGAAATAGAATTCAAGTTATTTTAGAATGTACTGAACATAAGGCAAGCGGTATGCCTGGAACTTCCCGATACATTACGACTAAAAACAAAAAGAACACACCAGACAGACTTGAATTAAAAAAGTTCAATCCCATTTTGAAAAAAATGACTATTCACAAGCAAATAAAATAAAATGGCCAAGAAAACAGTAGCATCATTACAAAAAAAAGGAGCAAAGTCTTTTACAAAGGCAGTTAAGCTAACAAGATCTAAAGTTGGAAGCTACTCATTCAAAAGTGAAGTTGTTCCAAAGGATAAGGTAAAAGAATTCTTTGCAAAAAAATAAATTTTTTTTATTTGAAAAGATAAAGCTTCTTTCTATTTTTGAAAGGAGCTTTTTATTTATGATAAATTTTTAACTATGGGTGTATTTGACAAAGTAAAAAAACTTTTAAACAAAACTGAATCTAAACAATCTGATGCTGATACTGTTGAAAATATTGATCAGTACTCTGGCTCGAATAAAAAAAACAGTGATAACAATTCAGAAAAACAAACAATTAAATCAGGAATTGAAAAAACTAAATCAAGTTTTTTTAGTAAAATAGCACGTACAGTTGCTGGTAAATCAAAAGTTGATGAATCTGACCTCGATGAAATAGAAGAAATTTTAATTACTTCGGACATAGGTGTTGACACTACATTAAAAATTATAGAAAAATTAGAACAAAGAGTAGCAAAAGATAAATACATTAATGTTTCAGAGTTAAATAATTTTTTGAAGGAAGAAATCTCTTCTCTAATGCAGGATTATAATGAAAAGGAAATTAATACAACTAATACCTATGTCATTATGGTTGTTGGTGTAAATGGTGTTGGTAAAACAACAACAATTGGAAAGTTGGCTAACTATTTTAAAAATCAGAATAAAAAGGTTGTCTTAGGTGCAGCAGATACATTTAGAGCTGCGGCTGTTGATCAGCTAGTTCTTTGGTCTGAAAGAGTAGGTGTAGAAATTATAAAACAAGACATGGGTTCAGATCCTGCGTCTGTTGCATTTGATACTATCCAGTCTGCAAAATCTAATAATGCTGATGTAGTTATTATAGATACAGCCGGAAGGCTACATAATAACGTTAATTTAATGCGCGAATTATCTAAAATAAGAAATGTAATGGGAAAAGTAATTAACGATGCCCCGCATGATGTAATGCTTGTTTTAGATGCTTCTACAGGACAAAACGCAATAGAGCAAGCAAAACAATTTACGCAGGCCACCAAAGTAGATTCTATTGCATTAACAAAATTAGATGGTACAGCAAAAGGAGGTGTTGTTATTGGAATATCTGATCAATTTCAAATACCTGTTAAATACATTGGGGTTGGTGAAGGAGTTGATGACTTGCATAAATTTAATAAGAAAGAATTTATTGATTCATTATTTAGCTAATGCGAACTAAGTATACTAAAAAAAATAAGGTTAATATTATTACTCTTGGATGCTCTAAAAATTTATATGACTCAGAAATTTTAATGGGTCAGTTAGATGCTAATAAAATTTCTGTTCAACATGAATCAATAAATGATGATGCAAATATTGTTGTAGTAAATACTTGTGGTTTTATTGACAATGCCAAGGAAGAATCAATAAATACTATTTTACATCAAGCTCAAAGGAAGCAACTTGGTTTAATTGATAAATTATACGTTATGGGTTGTCTATCGGAAAGATATAAGTCTGATTTAGAAAAAGATATTTTAGATGTTGATCAGTACTTTGGAACAACCGATCTTCCTAGACTACTAAAAGTATTAGGGGCAGATTATAAACACGAACTATTAGGTGAAAGGATTATGACTACTCCTAAACACTATGCTTTTTTAAAAATATCTGAAGGATGTAATAGACCCTGTTCTTTTTGTGCAATTCCGCTCATGAGAGGAAAACACAAATCAAAACCCATTAGTCAATTAGTTAAAGAAGCTTGTTCTTTAGCAAAAAAAGGGGTTAAAGAACTTATTCTCATAGCTCAAGATTTAACTTTTTATGGACTAGATTTATACAATGAAAGAAAACTAGCTGAATTAATTGAAGAATTATCTAAGGTTGATGGTATTGAGTGGATAAGATTACACTATGCTTTCCCTAGTGGTTTTCCAAAAAAAGTTTTGGATGTTATGAGAAAAAATAAAAAGATCTGTAACTATATTGATATTCCTCTTCAGCATATAAACGATGATATCTTAAAATCAATGAAAAGAGGTACATCACATAAAAAAACTGTTGATCTTTTAAATTTCTTTAGAAACAAAGTTAAAGGCATTACAATAAGAACAACATTAATAGTTGGTTATCCAGGAGAAACAGAAGAAAAATTTCAAGAGTTAAAAAAATGGGTGTCTGATACAAAATTTGATAGATTAGGAGTATTTACATATTCTCATGAAGAAAATACTACTGCTTATAATTTAGAGGATAATATTCCTGACAAAATAAAAAAGCAACGAGCTGAAGAAATAATGAATCTACAGTCAAATATTTCTTATGAATTAAATCAAAAAAAAATTGGCAGTACTTTCAAAGTTTTGTTTGATCGAAAAGAGGGTGATTATTTCATTGGAAGAACAGAATTTGATAGCCCAGATGTAGATAATGAGGTTTTAGTTAAAGCAGATAAAAACTACGCTAGAATTGGAGACTTTGCTTATGTAAAAATTTTAAAGGCAGATCATTATGATTTATATGGAAATATAGTTACAAAATGAATGAAATAATTAATTTTGTAAAATAAAGAAACTCATATGTTTGAGAATTTATCCCAAAAATTAGAGAAAGCTTTTAAAGTACTTAAGGGTCAAGGAAGTATTTCTGAAATTAATGTTGCTCAAACAATGAAAGAAATTCGTCGAGCATTAATTTCCGCTGATGTTGATTTTAAAACAGCTAAATTATTTACAAATAGCGTTAAAGAAAAAGCAATTGGTCAAAAAGTATTGACTTCAATTGACCCAGGTCAACTTCTAACTAAAATAATGAAAGATGAGTTAGCATTACTAATGGGTAGTGAATCTTCCGAAATTAGTTTGTCAGCTAATCCTACCGTTATATTAGTAGCTGGTTTACAAGGAAGTGGTAAAACAACATTTACTGGAAAACTTGCACTTCATCTTAAAAGTAAAAAAAATAAAAAGCCACTAATGGTAGCTTGTGATGTTTATCGTCCCGCTGCAATTGATCAAATAAGTGTTTTAGCTAATCAAGTTGATGTAGACGTATATAAAGATTTAGAAATAAAGGATCCAATAAAAATTGCAAATGACGCTATAAAATATGCTAAAAAAAATGGTCATAATGTAGTTATAATCGATACAGCAGGAAGATTAGCAGTTGATGAAAAAATGATGACTGAGATTACAAGTATTAAAGAAACTGTTAATCCTCATGAAATTCTTTTTGTTGTTGATTCTATGACGGGACAAGATGCTGTAAATACTGCAAAAGCTTTTAATGATAGATTAAATTATGACGGCGTAATACTTACTAAACTTGATGGAGATACAAGAGGAGGAGCAGCTTTAACTATTCGCTCAGTTGTAGATAAACCTATTAAATTTATAGGTACATCAGAAAAAATGGATGGTCTTGATATCTTTTATCCTGATAGAATGGCAGGACGAATTTTGGGTATGGGTGATGTGATTTCATTAGTTGAAAGAGCACAGCAGCAATTTGATGAAGAGGAAGCTAGAAAAGTTCAAAAAAAGATCGCAAAGAATCAATTTGGATTTGATGATTTTTTAAAGCAGATTCAACAAATAAAAAAAATGGGAAACATGAAAGATTTAATGGGTATGATTCCTGGAGTTGGAAAAGCCATTAAAAATGTGGATATTGATGATGATGCGTTCAAAGGAATAGAGGCTATAATACATTCTATGACTTTAGAAGAAAGAAAAAATCCAAGTGTTTTAAATGGAAATAGAAAAAAACGTATTGCCAAAGGAAGTGGTACATCAGTAGTTCAAGTGAATCAACTGATAAAACAATTTAGTCAAATGGGAAAAATGATGAAAATGATGCAAGGAGGAGGAGCTAGTAAAATGATGCAAATGATGAAAGGTAATGGTAGAATTCCAGGAATGTAATGCTATGATATTATTAGATGGAAAAAAAGTAGCACTAGATGTAAGAAAAGAAATTTCTGACAGAGTATCCTTATTATTAAAAAATGGCTATAAAAGACCACATTTAGCCGCAATTCTTGTTGGTAATGATGGGGCTAGTCAAACCTATGTTAATGCAAAAGTTAAAGCTTGTAAAGAAGTTAACTTTCAGTCAACACTATTAAGATTAAATGAAAATATTACTGAATCTGATTTGTTAACTGAAGTTGAAAGAATTAATAACGATTCTTCTATTGATGGATTAATAGTGCAGCTTCCTTTGCCTGATCATATAGATGAAAAAAAAGTTACACAGTCAATTTCACCAAGTAAAGATGTTGATGGGTTTCATCCTGTAAATATAGGTAAAATGGTTTTAAATCTACCGTCATATGTTCCAGCTACTCCAGCAGGAATTATAGAAATTTTAAAAAGATATAATATCAATTGTTCTGGTAAACATTGTGTAGTTATTGGAAGAAGTCACATCGTAGGATCACCAATGAGTATTTTGATGGCAAAAAATTCTAATCCCGGAAATTGTACAGTTACTATAGTTCATAGTAAAACAAAAAGACTTCACGAGATTACAAAAATGGCAGATATTTTGATAGTTGCTATAGGAAAAAAGAATTTTGTTACTGATGACATGGTTAAAGATGGAGTATGTATAATAGATGTTGGAATTAATAGAGTAAAATCTGATAAAACCAAAAGTGGATGGAAATTAGTTGGTGATGTTGATTTTGATGCTGTTAAGAATAAATGTAGTTATATTACTCCTGTTCCAGGTGGTGTTGGTCCAATGACAATAGCAATGTTGTTAAATAATACTTTGAATTCTGCAAAAAAAGAGATTTATTGATTTTTTTATATATTTGCCCTGAATTTATGGGTATTTTTCTCATATAGTATTAACAATTTTAAGAAAAAAAATTATGGAAGGAACAGTAAAATGGTTTAATTCAAGTAAGGGATATGGTTTTATCGAAGGATCTGATGGAACTGATTACTTTGCTCATTTTCAAGAAATTCAAGTAGAAGGTTACAAAACTCTTAAAGAGGGTGCAGCCGTATCATTTGAAGCAGGAGATGGCGAGAAAGGACCTGTTGCAAAAAATATTGTAAAAACAGATGCTTAAGCACTCTATTATATAATATTGTTAAACGAGCTTTTTTAAGCTCGTTTTTTTTTATCTCGTTTTTCTTCAAGTTTATAGAGTTCATCTCTCATTTTTGCTGCACCAATAAAATTAAGTTCTTTTGCCATCTTTTGCATTTCATTCTTTGTTCTTTTGATCATGGTATCAAGTTCTTTTGTAGATATATTTTTTGAAATAAAATTTTCTTCGGTATTTTTTCTTTTGTAGGGATTAAGTTTGTCTAAAATTTTACTATTGTTATTTTTATTTAGTGCTTTAGGCTTTATTCCATTTTCTAAATTAAATTTAATTTGTTTTTTTCTTCTTCTATTTGTTTCATCAATTGTTTGCTTCATAGCTTTTGTTATTTTATCCGCATACATAATAACTTTACCATTGATGTTTCTTGCAGCTCTTCCTGCGGTTTGTGTTAGTGCTCTTTCTGATCTTAGAAATCCCTCTTTATCAGCATCTATAATACTTACTAAACTTACTTGTGGAAGATCTAATCCCTCTCTAAGTAAGTTTACGCCAATAAGAACATCAATTTCTCCAATTTTTAAACTATGCAAGATTTCTACTCTTTCCATTGTGTCAACATCAGAATGAATATAATGACATTTAATATTAAATTTTGTCAGATATTTACTTAACTCTTCGCTCATTCTTTTTGTTAGTGTTACAACAAGAACTCTTTCTTTTTTATTTATTCTTAGTCTAATTTCTTCTAACAAATCATCAATTTGATGTTTACTTTTTCTAACTTCAATTTTTGGGTCAAGAACTCCTGTTGGTCTAATAATTTGTTCTACAATTACCCCATTTGATTTTATTAATTCATAATCTGCAGGCGTTGCACTCACATAAATAGTTTGATTAATAATTTTTTCAAACTCCTCAAACTTTAAAGGTCTATTATCTAATGCTGATGGGAGTCTAAATCCATGCTCAACAAGATTTGTTTTTCTTGAACGGTCCCCTCCGTACATAGCTCTTATTTGAGGTATTGTTACATGACTTTCATCAATTACTGTTAAAAAATCTTTTGGAAAGTAATCCAATAAACAAAATGGTCGATCACCTTCTTTTCTGCCATCGAGATATCTTGAATAGTTTTCAATGCCTGAACAGTAACCAAGTTCTTTAATCATTTCAATATCAAATGTTGTTCTTTCTTTTATTCTTTTTGATTCATTTACTAAATTAAGTTCTTCAAAATAATCTACTTGCTTTTTTAAATCGTCTTGAATCTTGTTAATAGCGTTATTAATTTTTTTTTGAGATGAAAGAAAAATATTTGCTGGAAAAATTCTTACACTTTCGTGTATTTCAATAATATTTCCTGTTTTTGGTTCAATACTTTGGATATACTCAATTTCATTACCCCAAAAGTTTATTCTAAAAATTATGTCATTATGTGCTAAATGTATGTCAATTATACTTCCTTTAACTTTAAATTTTCCTTTTGTTAATTCGTTGTTTGTTCTACTGTACAAGGAATTAACAAGTTTTCTAAGTAAAATATATTGTTCAATCTTATCTCCGCTTTTTATTTCAATTATTCCGTTATGAAAATCTTCTGGATTTCCAATTCCATAAATACAACTTACAGAGGAAACAACAATTATATCATTTCTACCTGATAGCAAGCTCGCTGTAGTACTCAATCTATATTTTTCTATTTCTTCATTAATAGATAAATCTTTTTCAATATATGTTCCTGAGCTAGGAATATAAGCTTCGGGTTGATAGTAATCATAATATGAAACAAAATATTCGACACAATTATTTGGAAAAAATTGTTTAAACTCGCTAAATAATTGTGCAGCTAATGTTTTATTATGACTTAAAATTAGAGTAGGTTTATTTATTTCTTTAAGTACGTTTGCAATTGTAAATGTTTTACCTGAGCCAGTTACGCCCATTAGAGTTTGAAATTTTTCGTTTGATTTTAAGCCAGAAACAAGATTTTTAATTGCTTTTGGTTGATCTCCAGTTGGCTTAAATTCTGATTCAATTTTAAATTGCATTTTGATATATAAAATTTAAAGGTTCCATATTTTCCAGCTTTCCTCTGCTTGAATTTTCAACATCTGTAAGCCATTTATTGTCAACGCATTATATCTTTTACCATATTCTAAAAATTTAGTTTCTTTTGGATTGTATATAATATCAAATAAAAGATGTTTTTTACTAATATACTTATAGGGAATATTTGGAAATCTATTAATTTCAGCAAGTGACCCCAAAGGAGTCGTATTTATTATAATTTCATAATCATTCATAATTTTTTGATTTATATCTAAGTAATCAAAATGAGTATTTCTACTTACTACTTTAAATTGAATATTATTATTTTTTAATACATATTTTACTGCTTTTGCAGCTCCTCCATTTCCTAAAATTAAAGCTCTTTTTCTATTATTCAAATTTGAAAGTAAACTATACGCAAAACCAATATGATCAGTATTGTAACCTATTAGCTTTTTATTATCAACTTTAATTGTATTAACAGCTCCGATTAATTTTGCATCTTCATTTAATCCATCTAAAAAAGGAATTATTTTTTCTTTATAAGGCATAGTTACATTTAATCCGCTAATATTATGTTCAATAATAAGACTTTTTAAGTCTGCAACATCTCGTAGGTTAAAATTAAAGTATGATGATTTAGTTATTTTTTCTTTTTTAAATTTATTTATGAAATACTTTTTGGAAAAGGAGTTTTCTAATTTTATTCCAATCAAACCGAATATTTTCATTTTATTTTTTTGTATCAATCATTTCAATACAATAGACGGTAAAAAAACCTAAGCTAATCAATATAATAGCAAATATTGTTTCATTGTTAAAATCAGGTATGTGACTTACCCATTCAGTTACTATTTTTTTTCCATCTTTTTCTATAATACTTCCAGCTGCTGGATTTTGCCAAGGCCATGTTATACTTAATGAACCAAAAATAAATCCTGTCAATAGTGATAAAGTTATATTTTTATACTTTTTGAGTATCCAAGCAAGAATGTGGGAAAAAGACATTAAACCAAAAACGCTTCCTAAGCAAAAAACGGATAATATTTTAAGATTAAATCCTTCAAGAGTAAGAGATTTTACCATAAGTAGTTCATAGTTCCCCATTAAGATTAAAATGAAGGAACCAGAAAGCCCTGGTAACATCATTCCACTTATTCCAACAATTCCACAAATAAAAATGAAAAACAAATCATTATTTTCTCCTCCCTTGCTTATGAAGCTCAAAGAAAGTGCTATTATTGTGCCAAGTAAAAAGCTGATTATACTGCTCTTTCCCCAGTTAGTAACCCGTTTTCCAACAAAATAAATTGAAGCAATTATGAGACCAAAGAAAAAAGACCATACTAAAACTCGATAGTTTTCAAATAAAAATTCGAACAAACTAGCAACAAAAAGCATTATTACTATTGCTCCTGTAAATATTGATATGAGAAAGTATAGATTTGTATAATTACTAAAACCTTTAATATCCCCTTTTAAAATAAATTTTATAGCTTTTTTATCAAAAGATTTTAAAGAGTTAATTAACTCTTCATAGATATTGGTTATTAATGCAATTGTTCCTCCAGAAACACCAGGAATTACATTTGCAATTCCCATAGCCATTCCTTTTAGAAATAAAATAAAGTAATAATTCATTTATTTATTTTATTAAAATTTAAAAATGTATCCGCTCTCAATCCTCTTCTTAAACACTCTAAGGATAAAACGTCTTTTGAGCTAATATTTCCTAGATTAACACTGCTTCCAAATTCATTTATTAACCAAGCTTGTTGATTTTGTTTAGGAGCCTCCCAAATAATATGTTCAATATTTATTTTACTAGCTATTTTTGCTACTATATTTTTTTCAATATTTCCATTTGAATTATAAATCCCTATTTTTCCACTTTCTCTACTCTCTGTAATCACTTTCCAACTTCCAGCATCTAATTCCTTTTGAATCCACAAGGGCCATTTTTCTATTTTATTATCTTCTGATTTAAATTTATTTCCTACTTCACTAATTACTTTAAAATCTTTTTTAAAATCTTTAATTATTTTACACTTTTGATCGTGATCAATGTCTATGCATCCATCAGATATTTCAACCATATTAATATTATTTTTATCTAAAAATTTTTTGTAGTAATTAATCTGATTTCTAATTGCAAAGTATTCAAAAAGTGTTCCTCCCGCGTGAACCAGAATATTGTTTTTGTGAAATAAATTTACTTTCTCTTTTAAATTATGTGTTAATAAGCTTGTTCCAAACGCAAATTTTACTATGTCTGTGTATTTAGAGCATGAAAATATAAAATCTTCAGATTCTCTAAATGATAATCCTTTATCAATCATCATTGTAAGACCATTTTTTCTTGCTTTAGAATTTTTTTTGGTCATTTGATTTATCAAAAATTTTATTTTAAACAAAGATAATAATCATTATGCAAACAATAATTTAATTATGTAGTTTTGTTTATATTTAAAGATATGACATTAATTAAATCAATTTCTGGTATTAGAGGAACAATTGGAGGTGAAATACACAATGCACTAACTCCTTTAGACATTGTTCTATATACTTCATCATATGCAATGTTCATTAAAAATCAAAATCACCAAAATAATAATATAATTATTGGAAGAGATGCTAGAATATCGGGGCCAATGGTTAGTAATATTGTTTCAGGTACTTTGATTGGATGCGGTTTTAATGTAATAGATGTTGGATTGTCTACAACTCCTACAATAGAAATGGCAGTTATTCTTGATAAAGCTGCAGGAGGCATTATAATAACAGCAAGTCATAATCCAAAAGAATGGAATGCTCTTAAATTATTAAATAATAAAGGTGAATTTTTATCTGAAAAGAATGGAAATGAAGTTCTCTCAATTGCTAAAAATAGAAAATTTATTTTTGATGAAATTGATTATATAGGAAAATATAATTTTGATGATAGCTATAACAAAAAGCATATTGAAGAAATTTTAAAATTAGATTTAGTAAAAGTAAATTTAATTCGTAATGCAAAACTCAAAGTTGTTATAGATGCTGTAAATTCTTTTGGGGGAGTTATGGTTCCTGAATTATTAGAAAAGTTAGGAGTTGAATATATTAAGTTATATTGTGATCCTAACGGAAACTTCCCACATAATCCAGAACCACTAGCTGAAAATTTACATGACATTTCTAAATTAGTTATTTCAAAAAAAGCAGATTTTGGTATTGTTGTTGATCCTGATGTTGATAGATTAGCAATAGTATGTGAAGATGGATCTATGTTTGGCGAAGAATATACCTTGGTTTCTATAGCTGATTATGTTTTAGGACATGAGCAGGGAAATACAGTTTCAAACTTGTCCTCTTCCAGAGCTTTAAAAGATATAGCAAAAAAACATGGTAGATTGTATGAAGCTTCTGCAGTTGGAGAAGTTAATGTTATAGAGATGATGAAAAAAAATAATGCTGTTATAGGAGGGGAAGGTAATGGAGGCATTATATACCCTGGTTTACATTATGGTAGAGATGCTTTAGTTGGTATAGCCTTATTCTTGAGCCAAATTGCTGAAAGAAATATTTCGGTAAAAGCCTTAAAAGAAACATTACCTTCTTATTTTATGTCAAAAAATAAAATCAAATTAACTCCAGAAATTAATATAGAACAAATATTGTCAAGTTTAAAGATGCGATTTCAAAATGAATACTCACTAACAACTTTAGATGGTTTAAAGATTGATTTTGATGATGGTTGGGTTCATCTTCGAAAATCTAATACTGAACCTATTATTAGAATATATTCTGAAGGTATTTCTAAAAGTAAGTCTGATTTTTATTCTGAAATGCTCATAAAAGAGATAAATTCATTAATTAAATGAGAGTATATTTAGATAACGCAGCAACTACACCATTGTCTCCTGAAGTTATAGATTTGATGACAAGTATGATGAAAAAATATTATGCTAATCCATCATCTATTCACTCATTTGGAAGAGAATCCAAAATAATTATTGAAAATGCTCGAAAAAGTATTGCCAATTTGTTAAATACATCACCTGGTACCATTTATTTTACATCTGGAGGAACTGAAGCAGATAATATGGCAATTAATTGTGGAATAGCCTCACATCGCATCGAGCATGCTATTACTTCTAACATTTCTCATCACGGTGTTTTATATCCTTTACAAGATTTAGAGAATCAAGATGAAATAAAGCTTTCATATGTTGATTTAGATAATAACGGAATAGTTAGTCAATCTAATTTAGAAGATATTTTAAAAAATAATTCTAGATCATTCGTGTCGATTATGCATGCTAATAATGAAATTGGAACAATACAAGACATAAAAAAAATTGGTGCTCTCTGCAAAAAGTACAATGCAATATTTCATTCTGATACTGTCCAGACAATGGCTCATTACCCTATTGATATTAGTGATTTAGATATTGATTTTTTAGCTGCTTCTGCTCATAAGTTTCATGGTCCCAAGGGTATAGGCTTTATATATGTTTCTGAAGAAATGAATATTGAACCAATGATAAGAGGTGGTGGGCAAGAAAGAAATATGAGAGCAGGTACAGAAAATATTATTGGAATAGCTGGATTGGCTAAGGCAATGGAGATTTCTTATGCAAATTTAAATGAAGAAACAAGATATATAAAAAATATAAAAAAATATATGATTGATCAATTAAGGTCAGAGATAAATGATGTGCAATTTTATGCAAATTGTACTGATCTTGATAAAAGTTTATATACTGTTCTTTCATGCAGTTTTCCAAAAAATGATAAATCAGACATGCTTTTATTTAATTTAGATATTTTAGGTGTTGCGTGTAGTGGAGGTAGTGCATGTAGTTCTGGAAGTAATAGAGGGTCACATGTGCTAAGAGAAATTGATCCCTCAAGTGAACGTCCAGGAATTAGATTTTCATTTAGTAAATATAATACAAAAGAAGATATTGATTTTACAATAAAAAAATTAAAAGAACTATTTGGATAGTTTCCTAATTTTAATATTAAAATATCCAAAAATTATACTCATAATTGGAGAAATTAAATTGAAGAAACAAAATGGTAAGTATGATAATGTAGAAATTCCTAAAATTGCAGATTGTGTAGCTCCACAAGTGTTCCAAGGAATTAATACTGAAGTTACTGTCCCACTATCTTCTATAGTTCGACTTAAGTTTTCAGGAGCTAGTTTATTTTTTCTATAAGAATCAGCAAACATACGACCAGGTACAACAATACTTAAGTACTGATCTGATGCAGTTAAATTAAAAAATATACAAGTCCCAGCAGTGGTTGCAATTAAATTTCCTGTATTTTTTGCGTATTTTAAAATTGGTCCAGCAATTCTCTTTAATATTCCTGTTGACTGCATAACACCACCAAAAATCATAGCACATATAATTAACCATATTGTATTCATCATACCCGCCATACCTCCAGAACAAAGTAATGAGTCCATCATTGACTTTACTGATTTGATTTCACTTGCAGTATTTATAGATATTTCTCCTGTAATTGAGCTAACTATACTAAAATAGCACGAATAAAAGTCTATTTGTTTTGATTTTGCAATTAGTTTAATTATGTCGGGTTGAAAAAAAATTGTTGAAATTCCAGCTAATAAAATACCGGTTATAAGTACTGCAATTGCTGGTGTTCTTTTAATTATTAGTAAGACAACAATTATCGGTACAATAAATAACCATCCGCCAATATTAAATGTATTTGAAATTGTATTTAAAATTTCATTTGTATTTTCAATCGAAGTTTCTTTAATGTTAATACCAATAATTAAAAAAACTATCAAGGTTATGAGAAAAGAAGGTATTGTTGTATATGTCATATACTTGATGTGCGTAAATAAATCAGTTCCTGAAACTATTGGTGCAAGGTTTGTTGTGTCAGACAGTGGGGACATTTTATCTCCAAAATATGCACCAGAAATAATTGCTCCAGCTGTTAATCCAGTTGGTAATCCAAGCGCTGTTCCAATAGCTAATAATGCAATTCCAATAGTAGCAATTGTACTCCAAGAACTACCAGTAGCTATTGATACAATAGCCGAAATAACTGCAGTAGCAAAGAAAAATATTTTTGGATTAAGTATTTGAAGTCCGTAATAGATCATTGCAGGAACTATACCGCTTATTAACCATGTACCTGTAAGCGCTCCAATAAGTAGTAATATAATAATTGCTGGAGTTGTACTTGATACACTTGAACTAACACTAGAAAGGATTTTTTGAAATGTTGTAGTTTTGAAAATAATTCCAATTATAGCTGCTATTGTTGCTGAAATTAAAAGTGCTAATTGGTTAGAGCCAGATAAAGATTCATCTCCAAAGACAACTACGTTATATGCAAGTAAAATGATTAAAATTAACAATGGAGATAAACATAGTAAATAACTTGGAGATTTTTTTTTCATAACTATTGATATATTTAAAGTATACCAATCTCTTGCAAGCATATACATATAGAATCGTATGTACGTTCTATATTATTATCTAAGCCTATTGAAATTCGAACTAAACCATTCGATAATCCCATCACAGACCTTTCATTTTCTGGTATTTCAGAGGATGTAGATAATCCGGGAGCTGAGAAAAGAGTTTTATAAAAACCTAAACTAACAGCAAGATACCCAAGATTGGTCTTTTGCATCTTTTCCATTAACTTATTAGCATTTGATTCTGTTTTAGTATCAATAACAAATATTCCTCCATAACCAAATTCTTTGTTATGACTTTGACTCATAATTTTATGATTAGGATGGCTTTCAAGACCAGGATAAATAACTTTAACACCTCTTGAAGTTAATTTTTTTGACAAATAATATGCGTTTTCAGAATGTTTTTTCATTCTTATGTGTAAAGTCCTCATATTTTTTAAAATACTTGCAGCCTTATAAGAATCCATTACAGGCCCAAGTAACATAGCACTACCACAATTTACATCTATCATATCTTCTATAAAATTTTCGTCGGAACATACTACACCACCAACTGTATCCGATGACCCATTTATAAATTTTGTAAGAGAATGAATAACAATATCTGCGCCTAATTTCGCCGGTGAGAAAATCAATGGAGTAAAAGTATTATCAACTATTAATTTTAGATTGTTTTTTTTTGCAATTTTTGCAATTCTACTAATATCAGAAACTTCCAAAAGAGGATTACTAATGGTTTCACAATATATTGCTTTAGTTTTATTAGAAATATTATTTTCAATTTGTTTGATGTTTGTAATATCTACAAATTTGGTGTTGATCCTAAACTTAGGTAGATAGTTTTTAAAAAAAGCGTAAGTTCCCCCGTAAATAGTCCTACTACTAATAATTTCGTCATTATAGTTACATATTTGAAGTATGGTATTTGTTATGGATGCCATTCCTGATGAAGATATAATTGCTCCTTTCATCCCTTCCATTTCTGCTATTGCTTTACTTAAATAAGATGTAGAGGGATTGGTGTGTCTGGAATATAGATAACATCCTTCTCGAGTTCCTTCAAAAACATCGCCCATAGTTTTTCCTGATAAATAAGTAAAAGTAGATGAATCAGCAATGGATGGATTAACCCCTCCATACTCACCAAAAAACTGTAGATCTTGGATTTTATCAGCAGGAGACCATTTATTTTTTTTGTTTATCATATCTATATATTTTCTGCATCTTCATAATATCCATAATAACCATATTCGTAGCCATATGCATATCCGTAGGATCCAATTTTATTAATTTGATTATCATTAATAACAATTCTTAGATTTTTAATTTTATTATTGGTTTGCAAATTATTTACTAAATTTAATGTTTTTATTTTTGAGAAATTATGCCTTACAACATATAAATTAATGTCGGTATGCTGCATTAATAATACTGCATCTGTTACCAAACCAACAGGAGGTGTGTCAATAATGATATAATCATATTTAACTTTTAATTTTTCAATTAAGTTTTTCAATTTAAAACTATCAATTAACTCTGCAGGCTTAGATGGTATTGGTCCAGAAGAAATAATATCTAAATTATTAATGTGTGAATTTTTAATAATTTCTGAAATTTTGTGTTTTTCTTGCAAATAGCTACTTAACCCCACATTTCTATCCAAATTAAATTCTTTATGCAGCCTTGGTTTTCTTAAGTCACCCCCGATTAAAATCGTTTTATATTCGGCAGCAGCAAAAATCGTTGCTAAATTCATTGCTACAAATGTTTTACCTTCACCTCCAATAGAAGAGGATACAGATATAACTTTATTATTTTCATTTTCCTCAGAATGTTGAATATTTGTTCTAATACTTCTAAATGATTCAGTAACTACAGATTTTGGAGCATCAGAGGTAATTATATTAGTTGCACTATCGCTATGGCCAATCACACCAATTATTGGGGTATTACAAAATCTTTCAATATCTTTTTTTCCTCTTATTGTATCATTGAAAAAATCTCTTAATGAAATTATAGAAATTGGTAAAATTATTGATAAACAAAAGGCAAAGAAATATATTAATGTCTTTCTTGGCTTAACAGGAATGTTGCTTTCCATCATAGCAGGATCAATTATCGTTATTCCAGGAGTTGCTCCTTCAGCAATAATTTCTGCATCGTATCTTTTTTCAGTTAGGTATTTTTCTGTCTCTAAATGGTAATCGTATCTTCTTTTTAATACAATATATTCTTTTTCCGCATTTGTAAAATTTTTCAAACTATTGTCAAAAGAATTTATTCTATTTTTAAGTTCTTTATTTGTTAATTTAGCAGAGTAAATTAGATTTTTTACATTTTCTATAATAGTTTTTTTTGTGTAGTCAATTTGATTCACAATAGATTTAAAAGCTGGATTTTTTTCAGTTGTGGTGAGTTTTAACTCTCTTTCTTTGTCGTATAGAAGATGCAATTGTTCAATTAATACCAAAAGTTCTGGATTTGTAATTCCCATTGAGGTTGGAGAAAAAATATTATTATTATCGTCTTTTAGATAAGAAAGAAGTGCTTGATAATTTATTATTTTTACTGTTTGTTCTGAAACTGTGTTGTCTAGTTTGATTTTCTGAAAATACGTCCCCTGAGAATTGTCTATATTTTCATAAAACTCTTTATTTTCTAATTTAAAATTTGTTATATCATCTTCTAACAGATTTAGAGAATCTTTAACTATTTTAAGTTCCTCATTTAAAAATTGTAATGTCTTTGTTGCAATACTTCTTTTTTCTTGAAGAGCACTTCTAAGGTATATTTCTGTCATCTTTTCAAGAATTGCAATATTTTTTTTTGGATTTTTATCTCTAATGCTAAGTTTTAGTACATCTGCATCTTTAACCAATGGGTTAATAATTGTTTTACTTCTTATCTTTTGAGCAACTTTGTTTTTTGTATTTATTTTAAGAGAGTATTTTTTATTTAAATGACTTTCGTTAAAAAATGGATTTTTAAATATCCAAAATGAGTATAAATTTTCTTTAAATATTTTATCTCCAACTATTAAAGTATCTCTATTTTTTATTAAAGTGTCAGCAAACTTAAAATCTTTATCTAGATTTAAATTAATGATAAATTTCTTATCATTCTTATCATTTATAACATCATATGGAAATATGTTTTCGGCCTTTATTTTTAAATTAAATTTATTTTTATCTAAAATATCAATATTATATTCAACACCAATTAATTGATTGTGAGAGGAGTCAATTTGTAAAATAAAAGGGCATGTTTCGTATAATTCATTAGTTTGAAGAATTCCGTGTTGAAAGTATGAAATACTTATGTCAAGTTCTTCAACTATCTTTTCTGTAATCGAATAAGACTTTAATGTTATTATTTCGTTAGTTAAATTTGTTTTTTCGTCAAAAACTTCTAACTCATCCATTATTGAATTATCTTGACTTTCAATTTCTAGAGTTGTATAAATACTATATTCCGGAATAGTAAATCTTATATACAAGAAAGCAATTGATATGAAGAAAATCAATGAAATTAAAAAAAAGTACCAATAATTAACGTATTTTAACACCAAAGCTTTTAAATCTATTGTTTGTTCAGATAATTTTTGTGAATCATTCATATTTTATTCTGAAAACTTTAAATAAACATTAAATAAAACAGCAAAAGTTGTAAGTGCTGATAAAAGTAGTTGAGATTGTGACTTTCTAAAACCTTTAAATTTCAATGGCTCAATATAAATAACGTCATGATTTCTCAAATAAAAAAAATCAGAATTTAAGATATTACTTGATGTTAAATCAATATCATAAACTTGCTTTTTATTGTTTTCTGATCTAAGTATTTTTACTTTTTTTAAGTTAGCATAATCATTAATTCCCCCAGACATGGCAAGAGCATCATAAATAGTAATACCTTCTTCATATACTGGGTAGTTTCCAGGGGCATTTACTTCTCCTAATACTGTAAATTGAAAGTTTGCTAATTTTACTATAACGAACGGGTCAATTAGGAATTCTGATGCTTTAGCAGATATTGTCTTTTCAGCTTCTTCAAGTGTTTGATTAAGTATATAAACTTTACCTACGTTTGGAATATCAATAGTACCTTCTTGACTAATTGTAAATCCGTTTAGATATAGATTTGCAGCAGTTAGTGCTGGATTTGCGCTATTATTGTTACTTTCCAAATTAAATAATGCATTTGATTCTTCATTTCTACTGATAACTTTGACCATTAAAATATCTCCTATTTCTAAGCTATGCTTTGGAGGTACTGGTGATACGTCCCATTCACTTACACTACTTTCATTTAAAATGGTTATTTTATCCATTGGTGTACAAGATAAAAGAGATATTACTGAAGCAAATAATAATAATTTTATTTTTGACATTTGATGGTGTTTAATGCAAAGATAAGAATTTTGAAACCTTAAATAAATAATTTAAGTTTTTGATATATTAAATGTGTAGGTAATCCAACTACGTTATTATATGATCCGTGAATTTTTTTTACGCCAATGTGCCCTATCCACTCCTGTATGCCATATGATCCGGATTTGTCATATGGACTATTATTATCTACATAATTATCTATTTCATCTTTTTCTAGATGATTAAAAAATACTTTTGTAGTACATGAAAAAGTAACTTCCTTTTTTTTAGATTTGATGCAAACACCTGTTATTACACTATTTGTACTATTGGATATTTTTTTTAAATGCATCATGGCCTCATTTGAATTTTTTGGCTTGTGTAAAATATCATCATTTTGTATTACAATCGTGTCAGCAGTTATCAATAAAAAATTATCTTTTAAATACGTAGCAATTTGATTAGCTTTTTGTTTAGCTAAGTATTCAGGAATTAAATTTTTATTTATTTCTTGTGGAAATATTTCTTTATCATTACAAATCTTAATATCAAATTTCAGTAACATTTTATGAAGAAGTTCTTTTCTTCGTAATGAGCTTGAGCCTAATATTACTTTGTATTTACGATTGATTTTTTCTATAATCACTTTTTTTATGTTAAAAAGTTATAAATGGCATTGATAAAATACCTGTAATCATTATAATTTTACATAATTTACTTAAATATGTATAATGATTTTTTTCATTTGCATAAATTAATTTCTTTAAGAAAAGAATAAATTGTATTTGTATGGTTATGGTAAAAATTAAAATACATAAAAAACAAAACAAATTTTCACCTGACATTTGAAGGTCTTCATAATATATAGGTACTTTTATAAGAGGTAGTAGTTGAACAAAAACGATTAAAAAAAGAGTAAATCCAGATAATAAATATAATACTTTTTTAGTTTTTCTTTTACCATATTTTATAGCAAGTGTTTTGGAATTATAAAAACTATCACCAGAAAAATCTTCTAAATCTTTAATGATTTCTCTTATCAAAGTTGTGAAAAAACAAAATATTGCGTAAATAATTATCAGAAAGAAAACATAAGAGGATTTGATAAATATCCAGTTGTATAGTGGAAATAAATCAAATATTGCTAATGTTATAACACTTAAGGATGTTAAAAATGAAACTTGTAAATTACCTAAAAGAAAAGTTTTCTTATATCTTTTTGAATATAACCAAAGCCATAGAATGAAAAATAAAAAAAAGCCAAGTAACTCAAATTTATCTATTTTTATGACAAGAAAAATACCACTGGTTATTGCTAAAATATTAAGTAGATAGTATATTCTCCAGGCTACCCGAGCACTAATTTTACTATTTACTATTATTTCATTTGGTTTATTTATTTTATCTATTTCCACATCATAGATATCGTTTATAATATAGCCTCCAGCGATTATTAAAATTAATGTTATTAAATAAATACAAAAGTCAAAACTATTAAGTGCATTTATTTCAATTAATTTATTTAAAATGAATATTTTAATAAAAACATTCATTATCATTACAATAAACAAGTTTTTAATTCTAATTAGTTTTAAAATATTTAGAATATTATTACTCATTATTCATTATTGAATTTGTAAGAGTATGATATATTTCTTTGACTTCTTTGTCAGAAATACTTTTCAAATGATTTTTGATTGTTTTTAAATCTTTTCTTGCAGCAGGGCCAGTTTGTAATTGGGATGGATGTTTTTTTTCAATTTGTAAAATAGTTTGTTTAATTAGAGGTATTAAGATTTTAAAGTCAATATTTGAGTTTTCTAACAATTTTTGTGAAATTGTAAACATATGATTTGTAAAGTTACATGAAAATACTGCTGCTAGATGAATAATATTTCTTTGATGAGAATCAATCAAGTTTATATTATTTGAAAAATTACTTGCAAAGTCCATTAATTTTTTTTGAAAATTCTCACTATTAGCTTCAATACAAATTGGAATTTCTTTCGTGTTTAAAGTATTTCCTTTTTTAAAAGTTTGTAAGGGGTAAAAAACTCCAAAGTTTTTGAATTTATTTCCAAATACATTAATACTTGTACTACCTGAGGTGTGAACAACATTATTAATTTTATTTTGAATGTTATTAACTACGTACTCAATTTTATCGTCTTTAACAGCAATAATATATAAATCTGCTTTTTTAATCTTGCTTAAATTGTTTATTGGATATGAATTTATTTTTTTAGATAAAACTTTTGCATTTGTAATTTTTCGACTCCATACCTGAATAATTTTGTATCCATTAGAGAATAGAAATAGTCCAATTTCAGTAGCAACGTTGCCAGAACCAATTAAAATTATATTTTTCATATTTTATCTCTAAAAAATGCTGTTATTTTCAAAAACAAAGTTATAATTTTGCATTAAATTTTTGATTAGACATGTTAAAAAGAATTTTATCAATTTTTTCTTCAATGAGGCTTGCATCTGTACTCTTACTTTGCTTTGCTTTCTCAATTGGATATGCAACATTTGTTGAAAGAGATTTTGGTACAGCATCTGCTAATGCCCTAATTTATAGAGCCTGGTGGTTTGAATACCTACTAGTTTTTCTATCAATTTGTTTATTTCTAAATATTTTTAAGTACAAATTATATCGAAAAGACAAAATTCCAACATTTACCTTTCATATTGCATTTATAGTTATCATTATTGGTGCTGGAATTACAAGATTTATTGGTTTTGAGGGAATGATGCAAATATATGAGGGAGAAACAGAAAATACTTTTATGTCTGATAACGTATACTTACAAACAGTAGTTGCAGATACTAATGAGCAAGTTGCCGTAAGTATAGACAAACAATTAAATTTATCTGGCATTACCAAAAGATTTGATAATACTTTTTTACTTAAACATTTATTTTCAAACTATTTCTCTATTAATAATAAAAGTTTAAAAAAAAGATTTAGTATAAGTTATGTTGACTTTTTACCTAATGTTGCCGAAAAAGCAGTTGATTCAATTGTTTCAGGTGTTCGCATGGCTACTTCATCAAATACTGAAAAACAAGGAACAGAATTATCTCAGGCTGATTTTAGTTATAGTGATATTTTAATTGACAGTTCTTTAAAAATAAAAGGAATTAAATTTACTGTAAATAATATGCAAGACTCTGCTGTGAACTTTTTTGTAAATAACAACTTAGTTCAGTGTGTTTCTTCTTATGACCTTAGCTTAATAAATATGATGACCAGACAACAATCTGGTATTTATGCAGCTGGAACCGTTTTTGATATTCAGCCAATGACTTTAATTAGTGTTAATGGATTCAAGTTCAATTTGGTAGAGTTTTTAATGATGAAAACATATGAAAGCTATTCTTCATCTAACAATATGAACTTTAGAGATAACCCCTACAGAAAGAAGGATGAGTTAGTTTTGATGGTTAAGGCAGGCAACAAACAAAAAGAAATTAAATTAAGAGGAAAAAAAAGTGATCCACCAGATTTTCTTGAATTTGAATTAGATGGATTATTTTTCAAGATGG
>MDTC01039834.1_pt1 | contig 35220 bp, 30 predicted proteins | sample 811181 | NCBI WGS metagenome assembly MDTC01 (sample SAMN05326644, study PRJNA326480) | marine metagenome | isolation source: seawater | place: Pacific Ocean: North | collected 2011
AGCAGCAAGAGCGTATTTATTTTCGCCATTTAAAAGTTTTAGTTGATATTAACGAGCTGTAACTAATCGCTCGATTTGCTTACTAATATTACTAAATCGCTGTCAAATCCAGTCGACCCCAAATTTCAATGAACTAAAATCTACGCAAAAGTAATAAATACAATTAAATTAAAGATTTTAACTTAATTAGCTTCTCTAAAATACCTTTCAATTGATCTAGAGCAAGCATATTTTTCCCATCAGATTTAGCTTCAAGGGGATTGAAATGAGTTTCTATAAAGATACCATTAACACCGGATGCAATTCCAGCTTTAGCTATAGTTTCAATTAATTCAGGTTCTCCTCCAGTTATTCCACTCAACTGGTTAGGCTGTTGAAGAGAATGAGTAATGTCTAGAATGACAGGAGCATATTTTTTCATTTTAGGTATACCTCTAAAATCTACAACTAAATCTTGATATCCAAATGTACTGCCTCTCTCTGTAATCAGTACATTAGAATTTCCTGAATCTTTAACTTTTTGAACCGCAAAATACATTGATTCAGGACTCATAAATTGTCCTTTTTTTATGTTAATAATTTTTTTTGTTTTCGCAGCTGCAACTATCAAATCTGTTTGTCTTGCTAGAAAAGCAGGTATCTGTAAAATATCAACATATTTGGCAGCTAGTTCTGCATGTTTAATTTCATGAATATCTGTTGTAGTTGGAACTGAAAATTCATTACCCACCTTTTTTAAAATTTCTAAAGCTTCTTCATCACCAATCCCTGTGAAACTATCTAATCTGCTTCTATTGGCTTTTTTAAAACTCCCCTTAAATACAAAATTTATTTTAAAACCTTTACAAATCTTATTTATTTCATCACATATTTTAAATGCCATTTCTTCGCTTTCAATTGCACATGGTCCTGCAATTAAAAAAAAGGATTTGGGATTTATAATTAGCTTCTTTAAATCATACATATAATACAAATATTATGTTTTTTTTGTTAATTCAAATATTCTTTCATCTTCAATTCTGATAGTTTTTTTTGGGTTTTTTGAAATGATTTGATAATCATGAGTAGCCATTATTATTGATGTTCCCTGAGAATTAATAGAATTTAAAATATTCATTATTTCAACGCTTGTAGCAGGATCTAGATTGCCAGTTGGTTCATCAGCTAAAACTAATTTCGGCTTATTTAATAATGCTCTTGCTATACTAATTCTTTGTTTCTCACCACCAGATAGTTCATGTGGAAATCTATCTAAATAGTCATTCATTTTAACTTTTTCTAAGACATAATCAATTCTTTCATTAATCTCTTCTTTTTTCTTCCATTCGGTTGCTTTTAATACAAATTCAAGGTTTTTATATATTGATCTATCAGGTAATAATTTAAAATCTTGAAAAATAACACCAACTTTTCTTCTTAGATGTGGTATTTCTTTTCTTTTTATTTTAATTAAATTATAACCTAAAACTTTAGCCTTGCCTTCTTCAATTGAAAGATCTGCGTAAATAGTTCTTAAAATGCTACTTTTTCCACTACCAGTTTTACCGATTAAGTAAATAAAATCTTTTTCAATAACATCTAAGTTGATATTATTTAGAGTCCTTTTATTATTTAATTTAATTTTTACTTTATCAAAATATATAATTTTATCCATCGCAATTGCCTTGCAAAGTTATTAATTCATTTATTAAACTGGTTTTTTTTTATTAATTCCAAAAAATATTATTATATCTAGCTCTATTTCTAATATATATGGAAATATTTAATCATATTTGCCAAAAAAGTTTATGTGCGGAATTGTTTGTGCTTTCAATGCTAGCCAAGATTCTTCAGTTATTAGAAATCAAGTGCTCGAAATGTCTAAGAAATTAAGACATCGAGGACCAGATTGGAGTGGTATTTATTCGGACAAAAATGTTGTTCTCTCCCATGAAAGATTAGCTATAGTGGACCCCAAGTCTGGAAAACAACCTCTATTTAGTAAAGATGAAAGATATATTTTGGCAGCTAATGGAGAAATATATAATCATAAAGAATTACGGTCTCATACCAAAAACTTTCAATATCAAACTAATTCAGATTGTGAGGTTATAATATCATTATTTGATAAATATAGAGACAGTTTCATCGATAAAATGAATGGTATTTTTGGTTTTGTTATTTACGACAAAAAAGAAAATGAGTTTTTCATTGCTAGAGATCATATGGGTATAATTCCTCTATATATTGGATGGGATAAAAATAAATTTTTTTATGTAGCTTCTGAATTAAAAGCCCTTGAAGGAATTTGTGAAAAAATTGAAGTTTTTCCACCTGGCCATTATATGTCTAGTAAAGATTTTAAATACAAAAAATGGTACACAAGAACTTGGACTGATTTTGATAAAATTAAATCCAATGAAACTAGTTTGGATGACCTAAGAGATGGTCTAGAAAGAGCTGTTCGTCGTCAACTAATGAGTGATGTTCCATACGGAGTTTTATTATCTGGTGGTTTAGACTCTTCAATTACATCCGCATTAGCAAAAAAGTTTTCTAAGAATAGAATTGAAAATAATGATAAATCAGAAGCATGGTATCCTCAATTGCATTCATTTTCTGTGGGTTTAGCAGGATCTCCTGATTTAAAAGCTGCTAAATTAGTTTCGGAACATATTGGATCAATTCATCATGAAGTTATATTCACTGTTCAAGAAGGTCTTGATGCCATCAAAGATGTTATATATCATATTGAAACATATGATGTAACAACGGTGAGAGCATCAACTCCTATGTACCTAATGGCAAGAATGATTAAGTCAATGGGGATTAAAATGGTGCTTTCTGGTGAGGGTGCTGATGAACTTTTTGGCGGATATTTGTATTTTCATAAAGCACCAAGTCCCGAGGAATTTCACAAAGAGACTGTGAGAAAGCTTGAAAAGTTATATCAATACGATTGTCTCAGAGCAAATAAATCTTTAGCTGCCTGGGGAATTGAAGGTAGAGTACCTTTTTTAGATAAAGAATTTATTGATATTGCGATGAAAATAAACCCTGCAGATAAGATGATTACAAGTGAAAGAATGGAAAAATGGGTTATTAGAAAATCATTTGAAGATTATCTTCCAAAAGAGATTGCTTGGAGACAAAAAGAACAATTTAGTGATGGCGTTGGTTATAGTTGGATTGATAACTTAAAGGAATTAGTCGAAAATGAAGTCTCTGATAAGATGTTTACAAATGCTTCCAAAAAATTTCCTTTTCAGACACCTCAAAACAAAGAAGAATATTTTTACAGAACTATTTTTGAATCCCATTTTCCCTCACAAGCATCTGCAGAAACTGTACCTTCAGTTCCATCCGTTGCTTGTAGTACCCCAATTGCGCTTGAGTGGGATAAGTCATTTAAAAACCTTAATGATCCTTCTGGTCGTTCTATATTGAATATACATAAAGATTCTTATTAAAAAAGTATAATAAAATTGTTAATAACTTAAGCTTATTCATCTCTGTAAAAACATAGTTTTTTTAGCGTTTAAGGTATATTTGTAATTGTTACAACTAATACAAAAAAAAATCAATGAGTAAAGAGCAAAATCAGCAGTATTCTGCAGATAGCATCCAGGCACTGGAGGGTATGGAGCATGTTAGAAAAAGACCCTCAATGTATATTGGTGATGTGGGAGTCAGAGGTCTTCATCATTTAGTTTATGAAGTTGTTGATAATTCAATTGACGAAGCTATGGCTGGTCACTGTTCAAAAATTTCAGTTATTATAAATGAAGATGATTCTGTAACTGTTGAGGACGATGGTAGAGGAATTCCAGTTGGGATTCATCAAAAAGAAGGTGTTTCAGCTCTTGAAGTTGTAATGACAAAAATTGGTGCGGGGGGGAAATTTGATAAAGATTCCTACAAAGTTTCCGGAGGTTTACATGGTGTCGGTGTTTCTGTTGTTAATGCATTGTCTGCCCATTTAACAGCTGAAGTTCACAGAGATGGAAAAATTTGGCAACAAGAATATGAAAAAGGGAATACTTTATATGCGGTTAAAGAGGTAGGCAAAACTAATAAAACAGGAACGGTTATAACTTTTAAGCCTGATCTTTCAATTTTTAAAGATGTAGAAAAATATAATTATGAAACTCTTGCTAATAGAATGAGAGAGTTATCATTTTTAAACAAAGGAATAAATGTTTCATTGACTGATAAAAGAAATGAAGTTGATGGAAACTATGTAAGTGAAAAATTTCATTCAGAGGAAGGTTTAAAAGAATTTATAAAATTTCTTGACGCAAATCGTGAACCACTTATCCCTGAAGTAATTGCAATTGAAGGTGAAAAAAATAATACCCCTGTAGAAATTGCAATGATATATAACTCATCTTTTAGTGAGAATATTCATTCATACGTAAATAATATTAATACACATGAAGGAGGGACTCATCTTTCTGGTTTTAGAAGAGGTTTAACTTCAACCTTAAAGAAATATGCTGATTCTTCTGGTTTATTGGATAAAGTAAAAGTTGAAATTGCAGGTGACGATTTTAGGGAAGGATTAACTGCCATAATTTCAGTTAAAGTTGCTGAACCACAATTTGAAGGTCAGACCAAAACTAAATTAGGTAATAAAGAAGTTAATTCTGCTGTTTCGCAAGCCGTTTCTGAGATGTTAGAAAATTATTTAGAGGAACACCCTAGCGAAGCAAAAATAATAGTTGATAAGGTTGTTCTTGCTGCTCAAGCTAGACACGCTGCACGAAAAGCAAGGGAAATGGTCCAAAGAAAAACTGTGATGGGTGGTGGTGGTTTACCTGGTAAACTATCAGATTGTTCAGAACAAGACCCAACTTTGTGTGAAATATACTTAGTTGAGGGAGACTCCGCTGGCGGAACTGCAAAACAAGGTAGAGATAGAAATTTTCAAGCTATTCTCCCTCTTAGAGGTAAAATTCTTAATGTAGAGAAAGCAATGCAACATAAAGTTTTTGAAAATCAAGAAATAATTAATATTTATACTGCACTTGGAGTTACTGTTGGTACGGAAGATGATAGCAAAGCATTAAATCTTGAAAAATTAAGATATCATAAAATTGTAATAATGTGTGATGCTGATGTTGACGGAAGTCATATTTCAACGTTAATTTTAACCTTTTTTTTCAGATACATGAGAGAGTTAGTAGAAAATGGCCATGTATACATTGCTACCCCACCATTATATTTAGTTAAAAGAGGAAATAAAAAAGAATATGCCTGGAATGATACTGACAGGGACAAACTACTTAAATCTTTCGGAAATGGTGCATCAATTCAGAGATATAAAGGTTTAGGGGAAATGAATGCGATTCAACTTTGGGAAACAACCATGAATCCTGAATCAAGAACATTTAGAAAAGTTACCATTGAGAATGCTGGAGAAGCTGACAGAGTTTTTTCAATGTTAATGGGCGAAGATGTTCCGCCAAGAAGAGAGTTTATTGAGAAAAACGCTACTTATGCAAACATTGATGCATAAAATATATTAATATGAAAGTAACTATTGTTGGAGCAGGAAATGTTGGAGCCACTGCTGCTGATGTTATAGCTTCCAGATCGATTGTAAGTGAAGTTGTTTTATTAGATATTAAAGATGGTTTTGCTGAAGGTAAAGCTTTGGATATTATGCAAACTTCTACTACAAAAGGCTTTAATACAAGAGTAGTTGGCGTAACTTCTGATTATTCTAAAACCAATAATTCTGATGTCGTTGTTATTACCTCTGGTGTACCAAGAAAACCTGGTATGACTCGCGAAGAACTAGTTGGTATTAATGCAAAAATAGTCAAAGATGTAACAAAAAATATTTTAAATTTTTCTAAAAATCCCGTTATAGTAGTTGTTTCAAATCCAATGGATACTATGACTTATCTTGCTTTAAAATCATCTGGTTTGGATAAAAAAAGAATTATAGGAATGGGTGGGGCCCTAGATAGTTCCAGGTTTAAAACTCATATATCATTGGCACTTAACAAACCAGCTAATGATATTCACGCTATGGTTATTGGAGGTCACGGTGATACTACAATGATCCCGTTACATAGATTTGCGAAATATAATGGTTTACCATTATCTGATTTTATAAATAAAAATGAAATTGATGAAGTAGTCAAATCAACAATGATTGGTGGTGCAACTTTAACTAAATTATTGGGTACTTCTGCATGGTATGCCCCTGGTTCCTCAATAGCATATGTTGTTGATACGATTGTAAATGATCATAAGAGAATAATTCCTAGTTCTGTGTATTTAGATGGAGATTATGGGTTCTCTGATGTTTGTATTGGTGTTCCTTGTGTATTAGGTAAAAATGGTATTGAAGAAATTATTTCACTGGACTTGAATAACGATGAAAAATTAATTCTATCAAAAAGCGTACATGCTGTTAAGTCAATGAATGAATCTCTTATCAATCATATCTGATATTTTATAACTAATCATTATTTTGTTTGTGATGTTCTAAATCATATATTTGCTTGCCAAAAAAAATGAATCATGCATAAAAATGGTCTTGTAAAATTTATAGCTATTATTTTTACTTTAATAAGTATTCTTCAAATATCATATACATATGTCGTTAACAAGGTTGAAAAAGATGCTGAAAATTATGCAAATTCAAAAATTGACTTTGATGAAAATGACTTCATTATCAAAAGAGAACTTTCTCAAAGATCATATCTTGATTCAGTTTCAGATATTTCCGTTTTTGGCTTTACAACTTATAAAGGTGCTAAAGCCAAAGAATTAAATAAAGGTTTAGATTTAAAAGGTGGAATTAATGTAATTCTTCAAATATCAGTAAAAGATATTTTAAAGGGATTATCCGAAAATACTAATGAAGTGTCGTTCAACAGAGCTTTAGACAAGGCTGATGAAATGCAAAAAAGTTCAAACGATACTTATGTTGAATTATTTTTCTTAGCATTTGAAGATGAACAATCAAATAAATTGGCATCTCCTGATATATTTGCTAACAGAACTTTGAGTGATGAGATCAACTTTGAGATGAGTGACAGCGAAGTAAAACCAATTATAAGAAGAAAAATCGATGAATCTATCACTTCTGCTTTCGAAGTTTTAAGAAAGAGGATAGATAAATTTGGTGTTACTCAACCAAATATTCAAAGATTAGGTAATTCGGGTAGAATACTTGTTGAGTTACCGGGTGCAAAAGATGTTGATAGGGTAAAAAAACTTTTACAAAGTACAGCGCAGTTAGAGTTTTGGACTACAGAGAAAAACCAAGAGTTTTTTACTTTTCTATCTCAAGCAAATCAGGTAATTATTGATTCACAAATTAATGAAATTGATGATGAAGTTGACAACGAATCTTCTGAAATTGATGATTTATTAGCTGATGTAGAAGTAAAGTCTGATTCATTAAGCCTTCAAAAAAATCCACTTTTAGATTTGATAGTCGGTACAGGATTTCAGGGTGGTCCTGTTTTAGCTCAATTTAATTTAAGAGATAAGAACCTTGTTGATTCATATCTAAACAATCCTAAGGTAAGACAACTTTTACCATCATCTAAAAGATATACTAAATTTTTATGGGGAATTCCAGATCCTGACACGAATATTATTGATCTATATATACTTAAATCAAATAGAAATGATCTTCCTCCCATTAGCGGAAGTGTAGTTATTGATGCTGCCCAATCATATGATCAATTTGGTAATGCAGCAGTCACAATGCAGATGAATGGAAAGGGTGCAAAAGTTTGGGAAGATCTAACCGATCAAGCATATAAAAATACAAGTAATATTGCTATTGTTTTAGATGAAATAGTTTATTCTGCACCTGGAGTTACTAGTGGTCCAATCTCAGGCGGAAGATCTGAAATTTCAGGTAATTTTACATTGAATGAAGCCATTGATCTAGCAAACGTTTTAAGAGCTGGTAAATTACCAGCTTCAGCTGATATAATTCAATCGGAAATAGTTGGACCATCCTTAGGAAAAGAATCTATCGATAAGGGTATTAATTCATTTTTAATTGCTCTTTTATTAGTTCTAGCTTGGATGATTTTTTATTATGGAAGAGCTGGCCTTTATGCTGATATTGCTTTAGTTCTTAATATTGTTTTGATATTTGGTTTTCTGTCAGGTTTAGGGGCTGTTTTGACTCTACCTGGAATAGCAGGTATAGTATTAACTATTGGAATGTCTGTTGATGCAAATGTTCTGATTTTTGAAAGAGTTAGAGAAGAATTATATAGAGAAAAAGGTTTAAAACAAGCTGTTTCGGATGGCTTTAGTAATGCATTATCATCTATTTTAGATGCTAATATAACTACAGGACTAACCGCATTGATTTTGTTTATTTTTGGATCTGGCCCAATAAAAGGTTTTGCAACAACGCTTTTGATTGGAATTTTAACATCTTTGTTTACTGCTATATTTATTACTAGAATGTTAGTTGAAAGACATATTTCATCTAACAAAGAATTAATGTTTTCATCCTCATTTACTAAAAACTTATTTAGAAACCTCTCAATTACCTTTTTATCTAAAAGGAAAGTTTCATATCTTATTTCAGGAACCTTAATTATCGTTGCCTTTATCTCACTATTTACACAAGGATTAAATCAAGGTGTTGACTTTGTTGGTGGAAGGTCATATGTAGTAAGATTTGCAGAGCCTGTTCCACAACAAGAAATTCAAAATAAACTTATTGTTTCTTTGGGTAATGCTGAAATCAAGACCTTTGGTTCAGAAAATCAGTTAAAAATCACTTCTAATTATAAGGTAGATGACACATCAACGTCTGTTGATGATGAAATTCATCAAATTTTATATTCGAATCTTTCGGAATATATAGGTGATACTAGTCTTGATGATTTTATTAATGGAAGTGATGATAAACAAGTTGGTATTATGTCATCTTTTGGTGTTGGGCCAACTATTGCTGATGATATTAAAAAGAATTCATTCCTAGCTGTATTTGGATCTTTAATTATAGTCTTTCTATATATCTTGCTAAGGTTTAAAAATTGGCAGTTTTCCTTAGGTGCAGTTTCTGCAGTATTTCATGATGTTATGGTTGTTCTTGGAATATTTTCCATAACATACACTTTTATGCCATTTGATATGGAAATAAATCAAGCATTTATAGCCGCTATACTTACTGTTATTGGTTATTCTTTAAATGATACAGTTGTTGTTTTTGATAGAATAAGGGAATATAGAAATATTAATAAATCTTGGGAAGCTAGTAAGATTGTAAATACTGCTTTAAATAGTACACTGAGTAGAACATTAAACACATCATTTACCACACTTGTTGTTCTTGTTTCAATTTTTCTCTTTGGTGGGGAATCAATTAGAGGATTTATGTTTGCCTTAATAATTGGTGTTTTAGTTGGAACATATTCATCAGTATTTGTAGCCACACCAATTATGTTTGACACATTAAAGAAAAAATTTATTTCTTAAAGTTATCTAAAAAATATCTTACACTCTTTTTGTTATCAATTAAGACTTGAGCTTCCTTTTTTGTTATTTTCAGTTCATTAACTAAAATTTTCTCGGCTCTTTTAACTAGTTTACTATTAGATAATTTCATATCCACCATCTTATTATCTAAAACTTTTCCCAATCTTATCATTAGTGTAGTAGAAATCATATTTAATACTAATTTTTGAGCAGTTCCAGATTTCATTCTTGTACTCCCTGTTACAAACTCAGGTCCAACAATAATTTCGATGGGTATTTTAGAAACTTTAGATAGGGGAGTATTAGGATTACATGTAATACAACCAGTCAAAATCCCTTCAGAATTACACTTTTTAATTGTTGAAACAACATAAGGAGTAGTTCCGGAGGCAGCAATTCCTATAACTGAATCATTTTGATTAATATTATATTTTTTTAAATCATACCAGCCTTGAGTTAAGTTGTCTTCAGCAAACTCTTGAGATTTTCTGATTGCTTTATCTCCACCTGCTATAATGCCAATTATAAGATTATCTGAGACACCAAAAGTTGGGGGACATTCTGATGCATCTAAAACACCTAATCTTCCGCTAGTCCCAGCACCAATATAAAAAAGCCTACCACCATTTTTTACTTTATCTTCAATACTTTCAATTAGTTTAACTATATCATCAAGTTTTTCTTCAACTGCATCAGCAACTGTTTTATCTTCCTTATTTATAATTGAAATAATTTCATTAATAGATTTATTTTCTAGATCATTATAATTAGATGCTTGTTCTGTTATTTTATTAAATTTCATAATAGTAAAAATCAATAGTAACTAAAATCAGTTAATGTTTATTTCCTTTAATACAAAAGTATCATATTCACAAACTTTAAAGTAACCAAAAGGGTTTGATTTTTCATTATTCACACAAAAAATATTGCCCTTTATTGAGGTTGGGGGAGCAGCAAATGGACCATTTTGTGTATTTGTTTGAATTACAATTTGAATAATAAATTTAAAATACTGAAAATCAATACCTTCCATTTTAATTTCTAATTCATTATTTATTATCTTATTCTTATTAATAAAGTATGAGAAAGCAAATTCATTTCCATCGATATAAATATCATCTGCAGGTTGTAGATTTCCTTTTCCAAATTCAAATAGATAATAATTATCATCATTTTTAATGTCTTTAAATGATGTTATGATCTCAATTTCCTCTTCATTAAGAGATTTTCTTTCTCCTTGTTGTATATCAGTAATTGGTGGTGAACTTCTCATTATATTTCTGCTTTGATAATGATTATTGTCATGAAATATATTCAGTTCATAAGTAGTTTTTTTTGAAATATTTTTAATTTCAATATAATAATGATTTTCTTTTGAGAAATTCAGTTTGTGTTCAATATTAGTACCAATTTCCTTTATAATTACTGTAGCATTTTCAATAAAAATTATTTCCTCATCAAAGTAACTTGTAGTCTCACTTATTATAACTTTAGCAAAGCCGTCATCGCTATTTATATGTTTATTTATTTTCGCATCTATTACAATTCTCTTCTCTGTAAATTCTAAATCTAAATCAATTACTTTTTCGCAGCCAATTAGAATAAAAATAAATATTAGCAAATTTGAATATTTTCTCATTAGAATTTAAAATTATAGGTAATTGAGGGAACTATCCCAAATATTGAAATTTGAACTGCTTCATTCTTTAATGATTCGTTATTTTTTCTAAAAAGTATTGATGAAGCATTATCTCTATCGTATAAATTGTAAATACCAAAAACCCATTCACTATTTACTCTTTTATTTATATTTTTTTTAGGCAATAAACTTAAACTTAGGTCTAACCTGTGATAATTAGGCAATCTATTAGTATTTCTTAAGCCATAATTTGGAACACTTAGGTTCATATACTGGTATTGTGCGTTAGGATAATTTGTCGGCTGACCTGTTTGGTAAATAAAATTACCATTAAGGGTTAGTTTTTCATTTATTTTAAATTTTGAATTAATACTTATATCATGAGTTTTATCATATGGTGTCAAATACCATTCTCCATAATTTATTCCAGACTCATTATTACTTATTCCTGATGTTTTTTGTTCAGATTTTGATAAGGTATAAGAAATCCAAAATTTATTTCTTCCAGTATTTTTTTTAAGTAATAATTCAACCCCATATGCTCTTGCTTTACCTCTTAATAATGTCCTTTCGATATCGTTATTAGCCACCAGATCAGCACCATCAATATAGTCTAATCTATTTTTAATTTTTTTATAAAATATTTCGGATTCGAATTTAAATATATCAATATTCTTGTAGTATCCGATTGCAAATTGATCAAGTTTTTGAGGTTCAATATATGGCCCAGAAGGTGTCCAAATGTCTAAAGGTTGTGGAGAGTTAGTATTAGATATTAAATGTATGTACTGATTTAGTCTATTATAACTAAACTTGAAACTACTTTTAGTTCTATTATAGGATAGATTAAATCTTGGTTCTAAATTATTAAATATTTTAAATATATTGTTTTTAGAATCAAAATTATTTGCTAATGGTTCAGCACCGTTATAAATTTCAAGAACCGAGTCATAAATTACAGGATTGTTATTTAAGTATGTCTTTAGACCTGTTTGTTTTAATCGAATAAATTGATTAAATCGTAATCCATACCTCAATGATATTTTATTATTTATTTTGTGAATAACATCAAAATAGGCTGAATTTTCAAAAGCAAATTTTTTATTTAAGTTAGATCGATTAATTCCAGATTTATCATTTAGTGGCATTATTTTTCCAGGATTAAAATCATAGTATATGATATTTGTCCCATAATTGAATTGAATTTTACTAGAGTAATAATTCTTTAGATCAAATTTTAAGTTAAAATTTTTAATCCCTGAATTCCAATCAAAACCTACAAAGTCTAATTGTAAACCGTAATAATAGTCACTATATATAACTGAGGTATTACTAAAAGTTTTATCATTAATTAAATGATTCCATCTTAAATTAAAAGTAGTATTTCCATAAAGTAGAAGGAAAGTATTATCAAGTTTGAAAAAATCTCTTCCAAAATAGCCAGAAAAATAAATCTTATTTTTTTTATCAATTATGAAATTAGATTTTGTATTAATATCAAAGAAATATGCAGAATTATTAATATCACTAAGTTTTAGGAAAAGATGTGCATAAGTTCCTCTTGAGGCAATCAAAAAAGAACTTTTCTCTTTTTGAATTGGTCCTTCAATTAAAAATCTACTTGAAATTACACCAATTCCACCATTAAACTTTAGTTCATTTTTATTACCATCTTTTTGATAAACGTCTAGTACAGATGAGACTCTTCCGCCATATGATGCAGGAATTCCACCTTTGAAAAGTTTAACCTCTTTTATAGCGTCTGAATTAAAAACTGAAAACAACCCAAATAAGTGTGAGGAATTATAAATAATTGCTTCATCAAATAGAATTAAATTTTGATCAGCACCACCACCCCTAACATTAAATCCAGAAGCTCCCTCTCCAGCATTGCTAACACCAGGTAATAATTGTATGGTTTTTAATAAATCAGATTCTCCAAAAACTACAGGAGTTTGTCTTATTGTTTGACCTGATAATCTATTTAAACTTAAAACTGGCAAGTCAATTTTAATATCTTCAATATTTTCAGTAATAACTACTTCTTTTAATTCTTCAATCTCTTCATTAAGCATAATATCAATTGAAATATTTTTATCAATATTAATATTTTTGACAATTTCTTTGTAGCCAAGAATGCTGAAAATTACTTCATAGTTCCCCTCGGGAACTGTTATTGAATAAAATCCATATGAATTAGAAATAGTTCCAGTATTCAGTAATGGAACTATAACATTTGAACCAATTATAACTTCTTTACTAGATTGGTCAACTATATAACCGCTTAAAGTGAAATTAGATTGTGAGTATGAGTAAGTAAATAAAAAAAAAGATAATACAATTAAACATTTACGAAACATATATATATAATCCAAAAATAATGCTAATTCAAATGAGACTTAACACAAATAATATAATAATTAAGCCATTTTAGAATCCAAATTTTCTTTGATTGAGTCCAAGAACTCTTGAGTGCTAAGATAGTGCTGTCTTTTTAAATTACTTCCATGAATAAGTAAAGCTAAATCTTTTGTCATATTTCCAGATTCTACGGTCTCAACACATACTTTTTCTAATAGGTTAGAGAAAATTAAAAGTTCATTATTTGAATCTAGTTCTGCTCTATGAATTAAACCTCTTGTCCAGGCAAAAATAGAGGCTATTGGATTAGTAGATGTCTCTTTTCCTTGTTGGTGAAGTCTATAGTGTCTAGTTACAGTACCATGTGCGGCCTCTGCTTCCATTGTTTTTCCATCAGGTGTCAGAAGCGTAGAGGTCATTAAACCTAGTGAACCAAAACCCTGGGCAACAGTATCAGACTGAACATCACCATCATAATTTTTACAAGCCCAAACAAAACCTCCTTCCCATTTCATTGCTGCAGCAACCATATCGTCAATAAGTCTGTGTTCGTATGTAATATCTAATTTTTCAAATTCATCTTTAAATTCATTTTCAAAGACTTCATGGAATATATCTTTAAATCTTCCATCATAAGCTTTTAAAATAGTATTTTTTGTTGATAGATATAATGGCCATTTTTTTGAAATTGCTCTATTCATGCATGACCTAGCAAAACCATAAATTGATGATTCAATATTATACATTCCCATCGCAATACCATCTTCTTGAAAATTATATATTTCCCAAGTTTTAGCTAAATCTCCATTTTCAGGTGTAAAAGTCATTGTTAGCTTTCCTTTTCCATGAGTAACAAAATCAGTAGCACGATATTGATCACCAAACGCGTGTCTGCCAATGCAAATTGGTTTTATCCATCCTTGAACATATTTTGGAATATTTTTCATAATTATGGGCTCTCTAAAAACTGTACCTCCAATAATATTACGTATTGTTCCATTAGGTGATCTCCACATTTTTTTAAGAGTGTACTCATTTACTCTTTGTTCATCAGGTGTGATCGTGGCACATTTAATTCCAACATTAAATTTTTTGATAGCTTCAGCAGCATCAATAGTAACTTGATCATCAGTAAAGTCCCTGTTTTTTAGACCTAGATCAAAATATTTTATTTCAAGTTCTATGTATGGTAAGATTAGCTTTTTCTTAATGAAATCCCATATTATCCTTGTCATTTCATCACCATCAAGCTCTACAATAGGATTGTTAACTCTAATTTTAGACATTGATTTATTTTTTTTCTTCTTTAATTCTAGCTTTTTTACCTCTTAATTCTTTGAAGTAATAAATTCTAGATCGTCTAACTTTACCTTTTTTATTTAGTTCAATTTTTTTTATGGAAGGTAGATTAATTGGGAAAATTCTTTCAATACCAACAGTCCCAGACATTTTTCTGACTGTAAATGTTTTAGTCTTTCCAGTTCCTTTAATCTGAATAACAACACCTTTAAAAAATTGTGTTCTAGTCTTTTGTCCTTCTTTTATTTCGTAGTAAACTGTTATAGTATCACCTGATTTGAATGATGGAAATTCATTTTGGTTAATGAATTCATCTTGTACATATTTAAGTAGAGGTTCCATTTATTTTGATTTTAAGATTAACATACACAAAATCAGAGGTTAATCAATGGGAGGCAAATTTACATATTTTTTGTTTTCTAAAAAAATTATTTTTTAAGTAAATCAGGTCTTAATCTTTTTGTTTTTTCTAATGATTTTTTTTCTCTCCAACTTTCAATCTTGTTTTTATCACCTGATATTAAAATATCTGGAACCTTTAATTTATTGAATGTATATGGTCTAGTATACACTGGAGGAGCTAGTAAGTTATCTTGAAACGAATCAGTTAAAGCCGAAGTTTCATCATTTAAAACACCAGGTATCAATCTAATAATTGAATCACAAAGTATTGCTGCTGGAAGTTCACCGCCAGATAACACATAGTCACCTATTGAAATTTCCAATGTCACGATATGGTCTCTAACTCTTTGATCTATTCCTTTGTAGTGACCACATATAATTATAATATTTCCACATATAGATAGATGATTACATTTTTTCTGATCCAAAATAGGAGCATCAGGGGTCATATAAATAATTTCTGAATATTCATTTTGTTTTTTTAAAAATTTCACACAATTATGGATTGGTTCAATCATTAAAACCATTCCAGCACCACCACCGTACTGGTAATCATCAATTTGCTTATTTTTTGATTTTGAAAAGTCTTTCAAATCATGGAAATTAACTTCAACAATTTTCTTTTCAAGTGCTCTTTTCATTATAGATCCTGAAAATGGGCTTTTAAGTAAATCAGGTGTCGCGCTTATTATATCAATTTTTATCATCGAATTAATCAAATATTAATCTTTCTTTTTCTCCATTTAAATCGATGAATGTAATTTGATATATATTCTCGTTTTCGAACACACTTAATTCAGAAGTTGAAAATATTTCCTGTTCATTTATTTCGGAAAGGATATAACCTGCTCTAACTCCCATTCTGTAAAGTGTTCCATTTCTATTAACAACAACAAGGACTCCATTTTCAATATTTTTTTCTTCAAGTTTTATATTTGAAGCATCTTTTAATTGCATTCCATAAAACTGAACATAAGTACTTCTTTTAAGATTAACTTTCAAATTTTTAAAAATTTTATCACGTTTTATTATAACTTCAAGAATATCACCTGGTCTTTTTGAATTTAAATAACCAGTTAAATCTGAGAATTTTTTAATATCAACATTATCAATTTTTGTTATGATGTCTCCTTCTTTAATTCCAGCAATATGTGCACCCATAGATTCATCAGTACTATTAACATAAAAACCTTCAGTAATATCTAAATTTAGCTCGTTAGACAATTCAGTATCAAGGCTTTGGCCAGTAACTCCTAGAAGTCCTTTTTGTACATCTCCAAATTCTAGAATATCTTCATAAATCTTCCTAGCTATATTACTTGGAACAGCAAATGAATAACCTATAAAACCAGCATTATTGCTCTGGATAGCAGTATTAATTCCAATTAAATCACCATTTATATTAACTAGAGCCCCCCCACTATTTCCGCTGTTAACTGCAGCATCAGTTTGTATGAATGATTGATTTTTTGAATCATAGTCATTTAAATCTCTAGACTTGGCGCTTATTATACCTGCGGTTACTGTAGATGTAAGATTAAAAGGATTACCAACTGCTAAAACCCATTCTCCAATTTTAGTTTGGTCAGAATCTGCGAACCTAATGTATGGAAAAGAATTTCCAGATATTTTTAATACAGCAATATCAGAATTTTCATCACTTCCTATAATTTCAGCTATAAAAGTTTTATTATTATTTGTTGTAATTTCAATTTCACTTGCATTTTCAATTACGTGATAATTAGTAATAATATATCCATCATTAGAAACAATTACGCCCGATCCAGTTCCAACTGTCCTTCTATTTTGTGAATTTCCATAAAAAAGATCCCAGATACTATTTCTTCCATTGGATAATGCTGTATTTTTTACATGAACAACAGAGTTAATTGTTTTTTCTGCTGCAATTGTAAAATCAGGATTCTGAAAAAAGCGAAGTTTAGGATTCGGTTCATTTTTTTTGATATTTGTAGATACATTTAAAGTGTTAAAACCTTTTTCATTTGAAAAACTTTCATTGTCGTTTAAAGATTTAAAAATCATGTTAATTAAAACAATGAGCACTATTATACCAAAAATATTTTTTAATCTTTTCATAATTTTTTTTTTGTAAAATTAATTTATTTGATTTCTTTCGTTTAATATTTAACTTCTTTTTAACAAGACAATCAATATTTTTAAATTGCACATATGAAAATTAGATTTGCCAAATATCAAGGGACTGGTAACGATTTTATTATTATCAACAATATATCAAATTCCTTTCCAAAAGACAACAACGATTTAATTGCTATGTTGTGTGATCGTAAATTTGGAATTGGAGCCGATGGTTTAATACTTATTGAAAAAAACCATAAACTTGATTTTGAAATGAAATATTTCAATTCAGATGGTCATATTGGCTCAATGTGTGGAAATGGAGCAAGATGTTCTATTCATTACTCGTTTGTAAACAAGCTAATTAAATCTGTAACACACTTTTACGCCTGTGATGGAAAACATCGTGGAGAGATAAATAACAATATTGTAAAGGTTTCAATTAATGATGTTTATAAACATAAATATTACGATGATTTTATTTTTGTAAATACCGGGTCTCCGCATTTAGTTAAGGTCGTTGATGATGTTAACGCAGTTGATTTAATTAAACAATCAAGAATAATCCAAAAGAAAAATATTTTTAATGATGGAGTAAATATTAATTATTTGCACAAACTAAAGAATAATAAATATATGATTAGAACCTATGAAAGAGGAGTTGAAAATGAAACGCTTTCTTGCGGAACTGGAGCTGTTGCAAGTGCAATTGTATTAAATATTTTATCTTTATTAAATACTGAAAAAGTAATTTTACAAACTAAAGGAGGTGATTTAACTGTTAATTTTAAAAACACTAACGAAACTTTTTCCGAAATATATTTATCAGGCGAGGTCGTTAAGGTTTTTGATGGAAAATTAGAGATTTGAAAAAAAATAAATTAATATTTTTTACACTATTCATTTTAATATCATCTGGTGTGTCTTATTATTATTTTAATATATTTTTTAAAAGCAATACGACATTTGAAAATGATTTCATTTACTTCTATGTGCCAACCAAAACTAATAAAGAATATTTATTAGACTCTTTAAAACCTCATATAAAAGATGTATCAAAATTTGTTAAAGCTGCATCTTACAAAGAATATTTTAGTAATATTAAGCCAGGAAGATTTAGAATTTTTAAAAATTATAATAATACTGAAATTATAAATTCTCTAAGATCTAATAATACTCCTTTGAAGATTACGTTTAATAACATTGAAACAATAAATCAGCTTGTCGGAAAAATATCTTCAAAAATTGAGGCTGATAGTCTTTCATTATTAACTGTTTTCAATGACAAAGAGTTTTTAAATGATTTAAATTTAAGTAAGGAGTCTGTATTTTCTTTATTCATTCCTAACACTTATGAATTTTATTGGAATACAAATGCCTTACAGTTTAGAAATAGAATAGTTAAAGAATTTGATAATTTTTGGAATGAAGAGAGGATAAGTAAATCTGTAAAAATTAATTTAAATCCTATTGAAATAATGACTCTTGCCTCTATTGTTCAAAAAGAAACGCCTAAAGTTGATGAAAGACCCACGATAGCAGGTGTATATTTAAATCGTTTGGATAGAAGAATGAAACTACAGGCAGATCCGACTGTTGTTTACACAATTAAGAAAAGAGATGGATTTGATACAAAAATTAGAAGGGTTTTATATAAGGACCTTAGGATAAAGTCTCCTTACAATACTTATATTAATAGAGGATTGCCACCAGGACCAATTGTTACACCAGATATTTCTGCAATCGAAGCAGTTTTAAACCCATCTAGTCACAAATTTATATACTTTGTTGCTGATGTTTCTAATCCAGGGTACCATCTTTTTTCAAAAACAAATGCAGAACATAATCAGAAAAAAAGACAATATACCAAATGGTTAAAGGAGAGAAACATTCGTAGATAAAACACTGAAAGTTAGATAATTAAAAAAATACTTAGTTTTGTATCGGAAATCATTAATTGATTTGTTTAATTTTTAGTATTGTTTTACAAAATAAGACTAATATCATTATTCGCCTTAACCATCCTTTATGGTAACATAATCTCTCACACTAATTCAAACTCATTTTCTTCAATTAATTTTAATATTGAGTATAGTGTTCCCTTGAAATATAATATTAAAAATATTAAACATAAAGCACCTTTTATTGAAAGGGACTTTGTAGGTTTTAAAGAGTTTATAGGTTTTTTTGAGTCTGGATCGAATTATGATAAAGTAAATAAATTAGGTTACTTAGGAAAGTATCAATTTGGTGTATCAACATTAAAGGTTTTAAGAATTGAGTATCAAAATGATTTTATTAACAATCCTGCTATTCAAGAAAAAGCCTTTTTAATGAATGTCATGAGAAATAAATGGATTCTAAGAAGAGAAATAAGTAAATTCCATGGTTTAAATATTAATGATCATTACATTTCTGAATCTGGAATTATAGCAGCAGCTCATCTATCAGGACCCGGAAACGTAAAAAAATTTTTGAGAAGTAATTGTGATATGATGTTTGATCTGCAGGATATTAATGGTACTAAAATTTCAGATTACATCAAAATTTTTAAAAACTATGATACTTCAAACATTGTTGCAAACAGAAAGCCTAATCTAGACTAATCAGAAAATTTTTTAGTAAGATCATCAACATATTTTCTAAAATGTTTGTCAGTAAAAGCTAAGTTATCTACAGTCTTACATGCATGAAGTACTGTTGCATGATCTCTGTGTCCAATTTTGTTACCAATACTTGCAAGAGAAGCTTTAGTAAACTTTTTTGAAAAAAACATTGCTAACTGTCTAGCTTGAACTATGTGTCTTTTCCTAGTTTTAGATTGAAGTGTATTGACATCCATTTGAAAGTAATCTGAAACAATTTTTTGAATTTGATCAATAGAAATTTCTTTTTTTGTGTTTTTAACAAATTTTTCAACCACAACTTTAGCTAATTCTATTGTAATTTTCTTTTTGTTAAAAGATGATTGAGCCATTAAGGATATTATAGCACCTTCAAGTTCTCTGATATTAGTTTTAATATTTTTAGCTACATACAAAATAATATCTTCATCCATTTCAACACCATCTAACAAGAGTTTATTTTCGATAATTGAAATGCGAGTTTCAAGGTCAGGTGTTTGAAGTTCTGCTGACAATCCCCATTTAAATCTTGAAAGTAATCTTTGTTCGATCTCTTGCATATCTACAGGGGCTTTATCAGATGTCAATACGACTTGTTTGCCATTTTGATGTAGATGATTGAAAATATGAAAAAAGACATCCTGAGTCCCTGATTTTCCAGAAAAAAATTGAACATCATCAATAATTAATACATCAATTAATTGATAAAAATGTATAAAATCATTTCTATTATTTTTTTTAACAGATTCAACATATTGTTGAGTAAATTTTTCAGCAGAAATATATAAAACTGTTTTTTCAGGAAATTTTTGTTTTATATTGATACCAATAGCATTAACTAAATGAGTTTTACCCAATCCCACTCCTCCAAAAATCAGTAATGGATTAAAAGAAGTTCCTCCAGGTCTGTTTGAAACAGCATAACCAGCAGACCTTGCTAATCTATTAGAATCACCTTCAAGAAAATTATTAAAAGTATAATTTGGATTGAGTTGTGAGTCAATTTTAAAATTTTTAATTCCGGGGATAATAAATGGATTTGTTAATTCTGATTTTATAAAGCTTGTAGAACTTTCAATTGGCTGAGAGCTTATTTTAGGTTTATATTGACTTGGAATTTTTTCCGTAAATGATTTAGATGACCCAAATGAATTTTCCATCTTAATGATGTAAACTAGTTTTGCATCATCTCCAAGCTCTTTATTTAATGATGATTTTAGTATTTTGATATAATGTTCTTCAAGCCATTCATAAAAAAACTTACTAGGAACTTGTACGCTTAAAACATTACCATCAAGCTTGACAGGTTTAATTGGCTCAAACCAAGTTTTAAACGCTTGCAGTTGGATATTATCTTTTATAAAATTAAGACAATTATTCCATACTGATTCTGCAGTCATTTATATAATTTTAATTTGGTTTGTTGTCATTAAATTGATAAGCTAGAATAAGCTTATCGTAATAATTACAGTAGCAAATATGTGGATTTTTTTTTTAAAAAAAAATCATTTCACTATTGATTTTTAAAAAAGTTTTGTTGATATTATGTACAACTAAAAACTCTTTACCTGTTAACAAAAAAAACATACAAAACTCAAATAAATGTTCGTTACTCTGAAACAGATTCAATGTCTTTTGTTCACCACAGTAATTATTTAAAATATTATGAAATAGGCAGGTTGCAATGGCTAAAAAATATTGGTTGTTCATATAAAAAATTAGAATCTAAACAAATTATTCTCCCACTCGTTAAAACAAAAATTACATTTAGAAAACCCGCTTTTTTTGATGATGATTTAATTTTAGAAACTACAATATTAAATATCCCATCGTATTCAATTGAATTTAATTATTTAATAAAAAGGAATAATGAATTAATAAACGAAGGGTATACAAAATTAATTTTTCTTAATAGTAAAACTAGAAAACCAATAAGATGTCCAAAGAATATTGAAGAAAAGATTAACAGTTTTTTAAAACTCTAAGCATATCTCCTTTTAATTTTTTTTCACTTACTTTAAGTCCTTCAATTTTTGGAGCTGAAATACCATTAAGTAATTTATTTCTTGATTTGAAAATTCTAGCTTCATCCCACATTTTATTATTAATAAAAGTATCCAGAGTTTTTTTTCCACCTTCAACTAATATACTTTGAATATTTTTTTCATGTAGATAATTAATAATAGTGTTAATATCCAGATTACCACCGTTAAAAATATAGTCAGCATCTTTAATCTTATTTTTAGGACTTCCAATTATCAGTTTTAATGGGTTGTTTTTATCCCAGTCCCTACTATCTAATAGTGGATTGTCAAAATCCATTGTTTTTGAACCAACTAAAATAGCATGTTCCTGACTTCTCCATTTGTGAACTAGTTGTCTAGAAATTTCATTTGATATCCAAAATGGTCTATTATTATTTTTTTTATTTGGGGATATGATTCCATCATAAGATTCAGCCCATTTTAATATTATATATGGTCTTTTTTTCTTCTGAAATGTCATAAATCTTTTTAGTGATTCAAGACATTCTTTTTCAAGTACACTAACCTTCACATCAATATTGTTTTTTTTAAGCATTTCAATGCCAGATCCATTTACAAGAATATTTGGATCTTTACAACCAATAACAACAGTTTTTATATTACACTCAATAATTCTCTTTGTACAAGGAGGTGTTTTTCCATAATGAGAACAAGGTTCAAGAGTAACAAACAGAGTAGAACCTTTTAAGTCACTCTTGTCTTTAACACATTCAATTGCATTAATTTCAGCATGATTTTTTCCATGATTTCCAGTAAACCCCTCACCAATAATTTTTCCATTTTTATATATTAGAGCTCCAACATTTGGATTTGGATAGGTAAAACCTATTGCAGAGTTACCTATGTTAATACATCTTTGCATTAATGAATCATAATTCATTCTAAAAAATTTATAAGTAATTTTATGATGCTAAGTTAGAAATGAAATTTGATATTAAAAAAATATGACGCTTTCAGCCTTTAAAATAGTCTTAAAAAAAGAACTTTGCTTTTTATACAATGATGACGAAATCCAGATTATTTTTTTTGAACTAATTGAAAGTTTTTTAAAAATATCAAAAATAAAATACATCACCGATTATAATAAAGTTCTTTTAGATCATGATATTATTACTTTAAATAATAAAATAAATCAACTAAAAGATAATATGCCAATTCAATATGTAGTTGGTAAAAAAAAAATATTTGGAATAAATTTTAAACTAGACAAAAATGTGCTAATCCCAAGACCTGAAACCGAGGAATTATGTTCTTGGATTATTTCTCATGAATTAAGTAATCTTAAGGTTTTAGATATTGGTACAGGATCTGGTTTGATTGCCCTTGTTCTAAAAAAGAAATTAAAAAATTGCGATGTTGAGGCTTGGGATTCATCAGTTAAAGCTGTAGAAATAGCCAAATTAAATGCAATTAATAATAATATTGATATTAGTATTAAAACGTGTGATATTTTTAATGAAAAAATACCTGTAAATAAATTTAATTTAATTGTTTCAAATCCCCCTTATGTTTCTTACGATGACTTTAAAAATATTCATGAAAGAGTAAAAAGATATGAGCCCAATAATGCTATTTTTGTAAATAATGAAGATTCTTTGATTTATTACAAATGTATAATTCAAAAAGCATCAATTTCATTAACTAATAATGGTTTTATATTTTTTGAGTGTTGTCAAAAAAAAATTGATGATGTAAAAAATATTTTAATAAATTATAATTTTAAAAATATTGAAATCAAGAAAGACTTCAGAGAAATGAAAAGAATGATTAAAGCAGAAAAATGAAACCAGAGATTAGAATAAACTTACTTAGAGATGAAATACATCATCATAATCATTTATATTATGTAAGTAATAATCCTATAATTAGTGACTATGAATTTGACAACAAATTAAAGGAACTTATTAATCTTGAAAATAAATATCCTGAATTTTTAGATAGTAATTCTCCAAGTATGAGAGTTGGAAGTTCTTTATCCAATGAATTTGACAGCATTAATCATAGTTTTCAGATGTATTCGTTAGAAAATTCCTATTCAATAAAAGATTTAATTGATTGGGAGATTAGAATTAAAAAGAAAATTGGTGTTGAAAATATTAGTTATTGCTGCGAATTAAAACTTGATGGGGTTTCAGTTAGTCTATCATACAAAAACGGAAATTTTGTCCGAGGTTTGACCAGAGGAGATGGAGTTACTGGTGATAATGTTACTGAAAATCTTAAAACAATAAATACAATTCCATTAAAAATAAAAAATGATTTAGATTTTGATATCAGGGGTGAGGTTGTAATTGAGAAAAATGATTTTAATAAACTAAATCAAGATAGATTGTCTCTGGGTGAACCACCATATATGAATCCAAGGAACACTGCATCTGGAAGTATTAAATTAATTAAAAGCGAGGAAGTTAAGAAAAGACCTTTGAAATGCTACTCTTTTCAAGTTGTTGGGGATAAGTTGCCTTTTAAGTCTCAAATTGAATCACTGAATTTTGGAATCAAATGTGGATTTAATGTTTCTCAAACATTTAAATTTTGTAAAAATTTATCCGAGGTTATTAAATATTTAGAATTTTGGGAAAAAAATAAAGATTCTAATAAATTTGAAATTGATGGTGTTGTAATTAAGGTTAATAAGCTAGACTATCAACAAAAGCTTGGCTTTACTTCAAAATTTCCAAGATGGGCAATGGCTTATAAGTTTAAATCCGAACAAGTAACTACAAAACTAATTGATATTAAATATCAGATAGGTAGAACTGGTGCAATAACACCTGTTGCTAATTTACAACCAATTTTGTTAAATGGTACAATAGTTAAAAGAGCCTCTCTGCATAATTCAGATCAAATAAAAAAATTAAATTTAAAATACGATGATTATGTTATTGTAGAAAAAGGTGGAGAAATCATACCTAAAATTATTGATGTAGTTTTAAGTAAGCGATCAAAAAAGTCAAAAGAAATAGTTTTTATTAAAAATTGTCCCTCATGCAAAAATCAATTAGTAAAAATAGATGGGGAAGCACATCACTATTGTACAAATTATAAGATCTGTCATCCTCAAATATTAGGAAGAATAAAACATTTTATTTCCAGAAAAGCTATGAATATAGAAGGATTTGGATCTGAAACAATTGAAAGGCTTCTCGAAAAGAATTTAATTAGTGATTTTTCTGACATATACAAGCTGAAGGTTAATGATTTAATAAATTTAGAAAGGATGGCAGATAAATCAGCTCAAAATTTAATCTATGCAATTGAACAATCAAAAGACCAACCATTTAATAAAGTATTGTTCGGTTTAGGGATTCGATATGTTGGTGAAACTGTTTCAAAAAAGATAACATTAAATATTTCAAATATTAACGATTTAATGAAATTATCAGTCGATGACCTATTAAAAATTGATGAAATTGGTGATAAAATTGCATGGAGCTTAGTAAATTATTTTAATGATTATGACAATAGGTGTTTAATTAGAAGATTGATAGAAACCGGATTAAAATTTCATACAAGTAATACTGCAAATTTAACATCAGTTTTATCTAATTTTAAATTTGTAATTACTGGTACTTATTTTCAAATTTCAAGAGAGAAATTAAAATTATTTATTGAAGAAAATGGCGGAAAAGTATCATCATCATTATCAAAAAATACTAATTATTTAATATTAGGTGAAAACCCTGGTCCATCTAAATTATCAAAAGCTAAATTATTTGAAATAGAAATGATAAGTTTAGACAGTTTTTTAAATAAATTTAAATTAACCCTTTAATGTTTAGAAAAATTTATAAATATTTAAGAAATAAGTTTTTAAAAGATAAAATATTTGACTCTATTAAAATTTTAAAAAATAGAGATAGGAGATTCTCAAAACCAATTAATAAAATTGGTTGTATTATGGATACTAACCTTGATATTGATTATTATCAAATCCTCGTACTAATTGAAAAAATTGGACTTAAAGAAAAAGACATAAAAATAATAAGCTTCTCGGATACTAATTTTAATGATCCCTTCTCTAAAATGAGAATTTCAAAAGAATCAGTTAATTTTTATGGGAATATTGTTTCAACTGATGCAAATGAGTTTATTTCATATAATTATGACCTTCTGATAAATTATTTTGGTGATAACGAAATTTTAACTTTAATTTCTTCAAAGGTAAATGCGAAATTTAGAATTGGTTTTGATAATTCAAATAAGGATATTAATGATATAATTTTCTCTAATATTTTCAATAATTTTGTAAAGTTTAGTAATGAGTTTATTAAATATTTAGAAAAAATAAAATAATAAAGACAAAAATATTAATGAAAAATAAATATTCTTCAATTTTTTCTGGCGTTGGTGTTGCTGTTGTAACTCCATTTGACGATAATAATAATATTGATGAGTCAGCTATCTATAGTATTTCAGAGAATTTATTAAAAAGTAAAATTTCATACGTTGTTATTCAAGGTACAACAGGTGAATCTTCTACACTTGATGAAAAAGAAAAAACAAAAATAAATCAAATTTTTATAAAAGCTTTTAAAAATGAGATTCCTCTAGTGCTAGGTTTAGGCTCAAATAATACCAACAAACTTTGTGATCAAATTAAAAATACTGATTTGGATGGATTTGAAGCTATAATGTCGGTATGTCCTTATTACAACAAGCCTTCTCAACATGGAATCTATCAACATTTTTTAAAAATTTCCGAAGTCTCGCCTAAACCAATTATTTTATATAATATTCCTAGTAGAACTGGAGTTAATATGAGTAATGAAACAATAATAAATATATTTAAGCACTCAAATAATGTTATTGGGGTCAAAGAAGCATCCGGCGACGTGGGAAGAATCAAAGAACTTGAATCATCTTTAAAAGACAGTTTTCTTATTATTTCTGGCGACGATTTTACAATGATAGATTCAATAAGAAATGGTGCATGCGGTATAATTTCTGTAGCTGCAAACGTATATCCATCAATAATGGTTGAAACCTACAATAAATTAATTCTTGAAAAACAAAATAAAAACATCAATAAAGATTTAAATGATAGTAATTTTATATTGAAAAATTTTATCGATTTAATTTTTCAAGATTCTAACCCATCAGGAATAAAATATGCTTTAAGTATTTTAAATTTGTGTAAAAGTAAAGTTAGATTACCTTTGATAGACATTTCAGAAAACTTAAAGTCTAAGATCTTTAATGAAATTAAAAATCTTAAAATTAATTAAATGAAAATGTATAAAATATTTTTTAAATTTTTTTTCTTTCTGATCTTATTTGTGTCTTGCAATGACTACCAGAAAATGCTAAGAAATGAAGATACAACAGCTAAATATAAAGCTGCAGAAGTATATTATGAAAATGAAGAATGGAGAAGAGCCTCCAATCTATTTGAACAAATCTCACCAAAATATAGAGGAAGACCTCAAGCAGAAAGAATTACATTCTTTTATGCAAATAGTTTATTAAATATTAAAAACTATCTTACTGCTGCTTTTAAATTTGAAGAATTCGTAAAAGCATATCCCATGAGTCAAAAAGCTGAAGAAGCTGCATTTTTAGCTGCTTTCTGTTATTATAAGCAATCACCTGTTTATACTTTGACTCAAGAAAAAACAAATGAGGCAATTGAAAAGCTTCAGGAATTTATTAATTTCTACCCCAGATCTGAAAAGCTTTCTGATGCAAGTGATTTAGTACAAGAGTTAAGGATAAAGCTCGAAAAAAAGGCCTTTGAAATTGGAAGGCAGTATAATAAAATACGTGATTATAAATCTTCAATAATTGTTTTAAATAGTTTTATATCTGAATATCCTGGTACTCCTTTTAGAGAAGACGCGTTGTTTTTTCTTTTGGATTCTTCATATAAACTTGCAGTTAATAGTATCCCTGGATTAAAAAAGAAAAGGCTTGACGATGCAAAAAAAATATATAACGAATTCATCATTGATTATCCGGAAAGTGAATACCTTAAAGAGGCAGAAAAAAAGATTTTAGATATAGATAAAGAAATTACTATATTTACCGGCACATAAAAATAAGGCCATGGATTTTAAAAAAGCTAATGCTCCATCTACAACTGTCACTTATGACAGAAATAAAATAGATAATTCTACCGACAATATTTACAAAGCGATATCCATAATATCTAAAAGAACAATTCAAATTAATGAGGACATTAAAAAAGAATTGATTGGTAAACTGGAAGAGTTTGCTACGCCAAGTGAAAATTTAGAAGAAATATTTGAAAATAAAGAACAAATAGAGGTTTCTAAATTTTATGAAAAACTTCCAAAAGCTCATGCGATAGCAATTGATAATTGGCTTTCCGAAAAAATTTATTACAGGAAACCAGAAAACAAATAGTTAAAATGTCATTTCTCAAGGGTAAAAATATACTGTTGGGAGTTTCTGGAAGCATTGCAGCTTACAAATCTATTTTTTTATTAAGATTATTAAAATGTGAAGGATGCAATGTAAAAGTTATACTTACTAAAAGTTCATTAGATTTTGTAACTCCATTGACTTTTTCAACTCTTTCTGAAAACAGAACATATGTTAATTTTACAGAGAAAAATGATAATGAAAAATCTTGGAATAATCATGTAGAACTCGCTGATTGGGCAAATTACTTTATAATTGCACCTGCAACGTCATCTACTATATCAAAAATGGTTAGTGGAAATGCTGATAACTTATTAATTGCAACATTCATGTCGTTTAAATCTAATATTTTTTTTGCGCCTGCTATGGATTTAGAAATGTTCAGGGATTTATCAAATAAAAAAAATATAGAAATTTTAAAAAAAAGAGGAAATTATTGTATTGAACCTAGCTCAGGATTTTTAGCGAGTGGAATGCAAGGTAAAGGAAGATTAGAGGAGCCTGAAATAATTTTAAATTTTCTTAAAAAAACTATTACTAAAGATCTGATTTTTTATGGAAAAAAAATTCTCATCACTGCAGGTCCAACATATGAAATGATTGATCCCGTCAGATTCATAGGTAATTTTTCAAGTGGAAAAATGGGATATAATTTAGCAAAAAAAGCATCTGAAATGGGAGCTGATGTGTATTTGATTTCTGGCCCATCCTCTGAAAATATAAATGGATATAATATAAAATTAAAAAGAATTATTTCTGCATCTGAAATGTTCGATGAATGTGTTCGTATTTTTCCAAAGGTCGATTATTGTATAATGGCAGCAGCAGTTTCAGATTTTAAATCTAAATCAACACTCGCCGAAAAAATAAAAAAATTAGATGTTAAAAATATTAAAATTGAACTCGAACGAAATAAAGATATTATTGCAGAAATGGGATTGATAAAAAACGAGAATCAAAAATTAATTGGGTTTGCACTTGAGACTACTAACGAATTTAAAAATGCTAAATCTAAGCTCATAACAAAAAAATTAGATGCAATAGTATTAAATTCACTAAATGACAAAGGTGCAGGCTTTGATATTGATACAAATCAAGTTACATTTATTACTGAATCTAAATCAAAAAAATTTAGTTTAAAGTCTAAATATGAGATATCTAAAGATATACTTAATGAAATTATTAATATGTAGTTTTTTAATTGTTTTATCTTATTTTAAATCATATTCACAAGAATTAAATGCTGAAGTTACAGTGAATTATAACTTGGTAAATCAAACTTCTAATCAAGTTTTTGACGATTTTGAAAGATCCGTTTACCAATTTTTAAACTCAACTCGTTTTTCTAACGAATCCTACAATTCAATTCAAAAAATAGACTGTAATTTTATTATTACTATTATTAATTACAAAGACAATCAATTTACCTTAAATATCGACGTAAGTTCATTTAGGCAGGGTTATAACTCAACTTATAAGTCTTTAAATTTTCTTTTCAGAGATATTGGAATTAACATGTCTTATCAACTCAATGAACCCATTATTTTTTCTTCATCTAGGCATACCAGTGATTTAGCTTCATTATTATCATTTTATTCTAAAATAATTATAGGTTTTGATAAAGATTCTTTTGAAATAAATTCTGGAATTGATTTTTATTCTGACGCTAAATTTATTTTTGACAACGCTTCCAGTCTTTCAAGTAATTCAACTTGGAGTCCAACAAGTAACGGGGGAAGGGTCAATAAGTATTGGCTAGTTGACAATCTTATATCAAATAATTATGATGTAATTAAAAGAATAAATTATAACTATTACAGAAATGGTATAGACTTAATGACTACAAATAAAGATGTCGCTTTGGTAAATATTAAAAAAGCATTCGATATGTTTTTGGATATTAACAGATACAGACCTAATTCAATCTTAAAAGAAATTTTCTTTATATCTAAAAATGATGAGATTTTTAATATTTTCAATAATGATTCAGAATTAGTTGATATTGATGAAATTAAATTAATTTTAAATAACATTTCACCATTTCATTCAAATAAATGGAATAAACTTTAAACTTTATCATTGTTACAAAAATTAGAAATAAAAAATTATGTATTGATAGATGAGTTGTCTATTAATTTTGATAATGGTCTTTCAATTATCACTGGAGAAACAGGCTCAGGTAAATCGATTATATTAGGTGCTATCAATCAACTCCTTGGCAACAGAATTGATCATAAAATAATTGGGCCAAAGAAAGAAAAGTGCACAATAGAGGCTACATTTAATATAAATGATCATAATTTAAAAAACATTTTTGATAATAATGATCTAGATTATATTTCCGAGACAATCATTAGACGGGAAATTTTACGAAATGGTAGATCAAGAGCTTTCATTAACGATTCCCCTGTAAAAATAGAAATCTTAAAAAAAATTAGCTCTTCATTAATCGATATACATAGTCAAAATCAAAATGAAATTCTTTCTAATAAATCATTTTTTTATAATCTTATTGATTTTTTCGCAAATCATGAAAACAAAGTCATTCAATATCAAAAAAAATTTAATTTTCTAAATGAAAAAAAAATTAATTATAAAAAGTTAATTGAAAAAAAACAAAACATAACTAGAGATTATGATTATAACTTATTCCTTTTAAATGAAATTAAAGCTCTAAACCTAGTTATAAATGAAAAAGAAGATTTAGAAAATGAATATAATTCTCTAAAAAATTTTGAAAAAATTCAATTTAGTTTTGATGAATTAAATAAAATAATTAGTAATGAAAACGGAAATTTGATTGAAAGATTAGGATCTCTTCTTGCTATAATAAAAAAAATATCTGTTTTTTCTTCGGATCATAAAAATTATGACAAAAGATTTGAAAAAGTCTTGCTAGAATTTTCTGATATAATTGAATCTATGTGTTCATATTCTGAAAACTTATCTTTTAATCCTGAAAAATTTAATAAAATCCAATCAAGACTCTTTAAAATTCAAGATTTAGAAAAGAAGCATGATGTAAAGTCAATTAAACAATTAATTGATATTAAAGTTGAACTTGAAAGTACTATTAAAAATACTGATAGAATTGATAAAATGATAATAGAAGATGCTAAAGAAATAAAATTACTTGAAAATAATTTAATTAAAATGTCAGAAGAAATTTTTAATAAAAGAATACAAACTTCTGATCGTTTACAAAAGGAAATTAAGAAAATATTTTCTATGTTATCGTTAGGTGAATCTACAATAAAATTTGAATTTATTAAAGACGAAAAATTAAATTTTTTTGGTATTGATAAACTCATTGTAATGTATTCTCCTGGATCAAAAATTGAATTAAAGCCATTGTCAAAAATTGCCTCCGGTGGCGAAAAATCTAGAATTCTATTAGCTATTAAATCTGTATCTGCAAAAAATAATAATCTTCCAACAATTATATTTGATGAAATTGACTCTGGAACAAGTGGTGAAATAGCTGAATCTATTGGTTTTTTAATGAAAGAAATAAGTAAAAAAATTCAAATTTTATCAATTACACATTTAGCTCAGGTTGCTTCCAAAGGAGATTCTCATTTTAAGGTTATTAAAACAAGTAATAATGGTAACTCAAGTACATCAATTATTAAACTTTCCAATAATGATAGAATCTCAGAGATTGCTAGTATGATATCCGGAAAAAAAATCACTAATTCTGCTTTAAATCAAGCTCAAGAACTTCTTAAATAATTATATTTAAAAAAAATAACATATGTCTGATAATTTATTAAAAGGTAAAAATGGAATTATATTTGGTGCACTAGACGAAAACTCTATTGCATGGAAAACTGCTGTTAAAATAAATCAACAAGGCGGTAAATTTGTTTTGACTAATGCACCTGTAGCCTTAAGAATGGGCTCTATTAATAATCTTGCTGAAGAAACTAATTCCCTAGTGATTCCGGCAGATGCTACTAAAATCGAAGAATTAGAATATCTTATTGAAAAAACTCTTGAACATTTTGATAATAAAATTGATTTTGTTTTACATTCAATAGGAATGTCAATTAACGTCAGAAAAGGAAAAAGATATACTGATTTAAATCATGATTGGTTAACTAAAGGATGGGATGTTTCTGCAGTTTCATTTCATAAGCTATTACAAACATTATATAAAATGGATGCTATGAATGAATGGGGCAGTATAGTTGCTCTGTCGTATATGGCTGCTCAAAGAGTTTTTCCTAATTACAATGATATGGCAGATAATAAAGCATATTTAGAGTCAATTGCAAGAAGTTTTGGTTATTTTTTTGGGAAAGAAAAGAAGGTTAGAGTCAATACAATTAGTCAATCTCCGACTCCTACAACTGCTGGTAAAGGAGTGACAGGTTTTGATGGTTTTATTAATTATGCTGAAAAAATGTCACCCTTAGGAAATGCATCTGCTGATGAATGTGCTGATTATACAATTACATTATTTTCTGACTACACAAGAAAAGTCACTCTACAAAATCTATTTCATGATGGAGGTTTTAGTAATGTAGGTGTAAGTCAAGAAATAATTGATATTATATCGAAATCTTAAATTTTAATGAAAAGAATTGGTATTACTGGAGGTATCGGTTCAGGAAAATCATTTGTTTGTTCCATTTTTTTAGACTATAATTTCAAAATATTTAATTCTGATTATGAAGCCAAAAAAATAATTAATAACAATCAAAAAATAAAGAAATTAATTACCAATCAGTTTGGAGATTTATCATACATAAATGGTAAAATAAATACTTCATATATATCAGATATTGTTTTTACAGAAAATAAAAAACTTGGGCAGATAAATAAGATTATTCATCCTGAAGTTTTTATCTCATACCAAAATTTCTTGATCAAAAATAAAAACTTCAACACCGTATATGAATCCGCATTATTATTTGATTATGAAAATTTTAAGATTAATGACTATAATATTTTAATAACTTGCCCTAAAAAATTGAGAATAAAAAGAATTATAACAAGAGATAATATTAAACATGAAGATGTTGAAAAAAAAATTAATTCACAAATTGATTACGATAAAAAAAAATATCTTGCTGATTTTCACATTCAAAATATTGAAATGTTAAGTACAAAGAAAATAGTAATAGAATTTATTGAAAAATTTTTTTAGATGAAAAAAAGTAGATATTTCTTTCTAATTTTTTTAATGTCAGTAGCATTAATTGGAATAATTTTAGTTCAAAGTTTTTGGATTAAAACAACTTTAGAAAACCGTGAAAGTCAATTTTCTTTGAATGTAAATCAAGCCTTGAGTTCCGTCTCTAATACTATTAGAGATCGAGAAATGAGGGATTATGTCGCAGTTTATCAAAAATTAATTGATAGTATTGGCGAACCTAAAGAATCACAACTTACATCAGTTTTTCAGTATATAAATAAAAATCAAAACACCAATCAAACTTTTGTTTATTCTCATGGAATTTTAGAAGAGGATTACGACATAACAACTAGCTTATTAGAGCCGAAAAATTTAGATTCTACACTAATCCTGGAATATAAGAGTCTAAAGAACACTACAATTATTGATGATGCTTTTGACAGAGAAATGCAGAATATGAGTTCAATAGAAAGACTGCAAAGGGTTGAAAAAATGTCATTAATCGACAGAGCAAAATACGAATCAGTTTTTAATGAATTAGCAAATTTAAAACCAATCCATAAAAGAGTTAATAATATTGAAATAGAATTATTGTTACAAAGAGAGTTTAAAGCCCGTGACCTAGATCTTGATTATGATTATAGAATTTTTGATGGAAATTTGGCAACAAAAGTTGGATCTGACAGATATACTAATCTAGAGAATATTGAAAAATTTACAACGCCAATGTTTCAGAATGAAAAAGGAGAATCAAACTTTTCTTTAGTTGTTGCTTTCCCAAATAGATCATCTTACATTAGATCTTCGATTTCTTTTCTAATTATTCTATCTGTGATTTTTACCTTAATAATTATAATATCTTTCTCTGTAACAATTTTGAGTTCAATTAGGCAAAAAAATATTTCACAAATGAAATCGGATTTCATCAACAATATGACTCATGAATTTAAAACTCCAATAGCAACAATTGATCTGGCTATTAATGCAGTTAAAAACAAAAAAGTAAAGAATAATACTAGCCTTGTTAATAAGTATTTAAATATTATTAGAGAAGAAAATAAAAGAATGAATTTTCAAGTTGAAAATGTTCTAAAGATTTCTCAATTAGAAAACAAAAATATTGATTTAAATAAAAAGCTTTTAGATATTCATGATGTAATTGATAAAGCAATAAAAAGTGTTGAATTACTTCTTAATAATAGCCATGGAATAATTAATAAAAAATATTGTAATCATAATTCAAAAATTTTAGTAGCTGAATCAGAGATGGTAAATGTCTTTGTAAATATTTTAGAAAATTCAATTAAATATTCAATTAATAATCCAGAAATTACTATTAAAACTCTTTTTATAAATAATTACCTAAAAATTAGTATTACTGATAGAGGTATTGGTATGTCTAAAAATATTAAATCAAAAATATTTGATAATTTTTACAGAGAAGCAAATGGAGATATTCATAACGTAAAAGGCCATGGTTTAGGTCTTTCCTATGTTAAGAAAATTATTGATTTACACGGTGGCATGATTTCTGTAAATAGTGAGTCAGATAAAGGAACAACTTTTAATATTACTTTTAATGTCTAATAAAAAAAATATTTTGCTTGTTGAAGATGACTTTAATTTTGGATCAATTCTTAATGATTATCTCAAACTTCATTCTTACAGGACTACATTGGCTAGAAATGGTTTAGAGGGATTGGATAAATTTAAAAAGTACGATTATGACATGTGTATTCTTGATGTTATGATGCCTATTAAAGATGGCTTTACACT
>MDTC01200323.1_pt1 | contig 35171 bp, 27 predicted proteins | sample 811181 | NCBI WGS metagenome assembly MDTC01 (sample SAMN05326644, study PRJNA326480) | marine metagenome | isolation source: seawater | place: Pacific Ocean: North | collected 2011
CAGGCCGCATCGACACAACGATGACCTGCCGCCAAATGTGGCAGAAAGTATGTACTGGAAAACTTATAAACCCGTGGCCAGTTTTACTTGACCACTACACTTCCTCAAGAAGGTTACGCTCCACGGCTACGCCAACACCCGCACTGACGAGTTTGTCGACATCGCCATCGAGAACTTCCTGAAAGAGTCTGGCGAACTGCGCCCGGAAGGCTTGCTGCCCAAACTGGCGTTCTTCGCCGCAACAGTTGAAGAGCTGACCGAAGAGCTGAAACCTGCTGTGGAGCGAGCGCTTCTCAAACACGGCATCCCGACCTCGCGTATTCTGATCAACGTGGGTGACAGCAAGATTACCACTAACGATGACATCCGCGAATTTAACCGGCTCGACACCGAAGGATCGGAAAAGCAGTTCATCCTGCTGGTCAACAAGGGCCGGGAAGGCTGGAACTGCCGCTCGCTGTTTGGCGTTGGACTATTTCGTTCGCCTAAATCGAAGGTATTCGTACTTCAAGCCACCATGCGCTGTCTAAGGGCTATCGGGCAGGCTCAGCACACTGGTAATGTCTTCCTCTCCGAGGACAACCTCAACACCCTGAACGACGAGCTGCAGCAGAACTTCCGCATCAGCGCGGACGAGCTGCAGAAAACCGGCAAGGACAAGGAGCGCGTGGAGGTGCGCGTGGTTGAGCCGCCGGTCAAGATCAAGCTAGTGCGTGTGCGAAAGCAATACGAGATACGCGAAAAGCAGTTGTTGACGGGGCAAGCGTTGATGCCCGAGCGAGCGGATGCGCAGAAGTGGGGCGAACTGGTCGAGAAATACCGTCTGATCGAAACTCAGCAGGATGGTTTGACCGCCGTCGACGCGGCACTCGCTTCCGGCAGCCGCACCTTTGATCTCACATCGCGCCGGAAGAAGCGAACCTTCTCACAACTATCGCTTGTGGCCGAGGTATCCCGCTATCTGAACCGGTGTCCGCTGGAGATCGAGGAACTGCTAGCCAAGACGAAAGAGGGTTCCGACGAGCTGGTGGCCATCACCAATGAGTTCAACGAGCTTCTCTACGACGAAATCATACCGCGCCTGTTCCGCCAGCTCTACGACTTGGACGAATCGCAGCAAACCGAGGAGCACGAGGTCGATCTGATTAAGCTGCCCCCGAACGGCTACTACGAGATGTCGGCGGCGAAGGATAAGATCGTTCGGATGCACGACGAGAAGATCAACGATGAAGAGCGCGCCAAGAGCTTCCACCTCGACACCTACTGCTTCGACTCCGGCTCGGAGAACTGGCTATTCTGGGATCTGCTACGCGAGAAGCGTGTCAAAAAGCTCTACTTCACCGGAATGCTGACACACGGCCAGTCCGATTTCTTCATACAGTACATCGACCCCGATTCACGGACTGTGCGCAGCTACTACCCTGACTTCATTTTTCAACGTGAAGAAGCAGATGGCAGCCTGAAGTACGTTATCGTCGAGGTGAAGGCCGACAACCAGATCGAGGACGCTGTTGTACAGGCCAAGAAGGACTTTGCCCAGCAAATCGCGGTGGCAAGCGGGATGGAGTACCGTATCCTGAAATCATCGGATGCCGACAAGAGGCAATTTAGAGTATTACTCTAGAAATTGAATATCAGAACTTGCGTAAACCTTTCCCTAGACTGGGGAGCCTCATAGCTCCCCCGCCAACGCAATTGCCCGAAACGTTACTATCATTACGCCTCTAGGCTTCCTTCAAGAGGCTTTCAGTATTCACCTCGTCCGCAAGATTTGTTACGGGTATCAGAGCAGGACGCTCAATATGGAGCGAGGCAAAGTCAAATAGACTAGTGTCGGCAAGCTGAGAGGGCTTAACCGTCTGAAGACTGCGGAAAATATTAACCACACGATCCGGGTCTTGTGCGTCCCACTCTTCCAACATTGTTTTGGCTGCTTGGCGCTTTAAGCCTTCTTGGGAACCACACAAATTGCAGGGTATTATCGGATAGGCTCGATCCCTAGCAACCTTTTCGATATCTTTTTCACGACAATATGCAAGAGGACGGATAATGATATTCCGCTTGTCGTCGCTCAACAATTTTGGCGGCATAGCTGATAATTTAGCCTGAAAAAACATATTGAGAAACATTGTCTCAACAATGTCGTCCATGTGATGACCCAGAGCAATTTTTGTTGCCCCGATCTCTTCCGAAAAACCGTAAAGGCTGCCCCTTCTCAGGCGACTACAGAGCGCACAAGTTGTCTTTCCCTCTGGAACTTTCGCTTTGACGATAGAATAGGTATCTTTTTCCAGAATAAAGTATGGGATATTGTTTTCTTCCAAATATCTTGGAAGCACATCCTCAGGGAAGCCTGGTTGTTTTTGATCCATATTTACAGCAACAACCTCAAATTTTACTTTTGCGACTCGCTGTAAGTGCAGCAGTGCATCTAGCATTAAAAATGAGTCTTTCCCCCCACTTATCGCCGCCATAATTTTATCGCCATCCTCTATCATTTGATAATCTGAAACGGCTCTCCCTACCAAACGATATATCTTTTTAAGGCGTTTTCCAGCGTTTGTCATACTTTCGGTCTCACATTAAGTTCTTCAGGTCTTTCCTTTACGAGATCTCGAAGGTCAAGATTCGGAATAGCGGTTGCGTTGGCAAAAATACGATCAATCATTCGTAATTGTTGGGCGTTCTTTTCTTCCAAATCGCGAACTTCCTTTTCGAGGCGTGCTATGCGCTCCTGGGCATTAATATCTGACCGAGTGATGCTAGCCACAACCTCAGGAGTAACGCCGCGAAGGTCGCTTTTTCGGTTCGAATAAGCAGTGTAAATTCCTCTATAGGTACAAAGCGTTTGGCGTGTTGTTTTGATCTCCAGTTCAAGCTCAATCGCCTTCGCAAGCAGTTTCCAAGTCAGTTTGCCTTTCCAGTTGGAAATCAGTCGCTCGATACGCCGCTGGTCTTGCGCTGAGATGCTGGGTAGCGCCATTTACTCTGTCTCCGCAAGGCTGTATTTGGCCATTAATTCCTTCAAATCTCTATTGGAGCGAGGCTCGTCTGTAGCCTTTTCTTGTCTTGCAAGAGCGTTCTGCAAATCCTTATGGGAATCCGTAAGCTTGGCCAAAACTTGTGTAAGTTTCTTGGACTTAGCATCGAGGAGATTGAACTGTCGAGCTTTTTCACTGAAAGAGATCACAGTGCCGACTGGCATATCTTTCATTAGCTGGACGAGCTGAGCTAGGACTTGTGTATTAAAGTTATGGAGAACGAACCACTCCTGCATTGCACGTGAGGCACCGAGGCGATTATCATTTTTAACCGCCTCCAGGCGCCGGTGCTGGAATTGACAGTCCTTTTCGAGTGTATCGATAGCGTCACCATCTCCAGCTACATGGCAGGCATTCGGACACATGAAGCAACTCGATACAAAATCGTTCAGGTATTCGCACGGAATCACAACCAGATTCTGAGTGCAAAGACCCGTCGAAGTAACACTTGCGGGCAAGTTAAATTCCCGCGCAATTTCGTTGCTTGAGACCCAGCGAATCGGTTGGGTGGTTTCGGTCGCCTTTTTCTGAACGCCCGCCACTCTTGAACTGCGCTCAGCATGGCTGGTATGAATGTACTCGTATGTTTGCTCGCGACTTTTGCGACCCGACCAAGCTGTCAAGACTTCGTTGGGAATACCGCTTTTGTCGGCAATGGTATTCGTATAGTGACGGAGTTGATGTAGATTCAGAAAGTAGTTAGAACTGAAACCGTGACGTAGGAAAATATCACCACTTTTACCAAGCCCCCAACTAGCCATCGTTGAAAGAGAGCGCGGGGTCAGTATATGGTAGTATCCCTGCTGGCCTGGCACGCCTCCCCTTTTTCTATTAGCGCCGTTCTTAAAGAACTGATGACCTAAAACACAGAAGAGTGCAACGTCCATTTTGACGCTATTCAAATCACCAGTAGAAAAACCTGCAGGGAAGCTGGGGAATGCCTCTCTCTGCAAATCACGCACTACTTTCTCAAGCTGTCCAATAGAAATTAAACGATTCTGATTTGGGTCAAACCTCGGAGCCTGAGAAAAACTAAAATTGACTCCCAACAAACGCTCAATACCGGGTCGTTTTGCCAATCTCATCGCGTTTGATGAAATTTCATCCTCTATCTGCAGTTCGAATATGTACTTGGACTTCCAGCAGCTCTTGCGTGTGGCTAGTTTTATCGGTCTGCTTCTTTCGTACGGTGCCCCCTGATCTTCAGCGTCATGAATAAATACATGAACTTCTGTATCAACGTCATAGAAACCTAATGCGTAACCTAAAGTGAAAAGATGAGGTTTACGATTCAGGTCTATACGCACTTTTCTTTCCGGGTCGATTGGAAACCCTTTTAGTAGCTGCCCAAGTGTTTGGTCTGGCCGAGAGTAATAGGAAGCTACGATTCGACCTGGCTGACAGGCTTTTGAGAAGTAGTTTATCCCTTTCTCAACATGACCGCTAAGTGCCGAAAGAATATGGGTTCGATTGTCTTGATAGCCTTTGCTACCCGGCCAATCAAGATAAAAAACATCTGCTCGACCATCCTCTGAATAACTTTGGAGCTTCTGATTGACAAGAAGTGGCACTTCAGCCCCGGCTCGATTCGGTGATGCGCAGCAAAGCAAAACAATAAATGTAGTCAATGCATCTCGAAAACAGCCTTGTCCGGCATTTCCTTGTTTGAGACTGGTGATTGTTTTTGCATATATGTTCCCAGCAGCTCTTATGACCTCCTCATTGGCCATTTTCTCTCTGCGGGTGGCTTCGACACTGTGACCCGTCCGATCACGTTTATCCCTGATATTACGACGAACCTGATCGGATGCACGAGGCATCAGCCCTTGTCGCTCACAGAACTCAAGGAATACCACCATCCGATCAAGCCTAGTCTCCCCGAAACATTCGATGATCGTTGATCCTGTTTGTGTATGGAGGTTACCCTGCATGTTTGTGAGTAAGTATCGCGCCGCTCCGATACGTGCCTGTATCTCCGAGGCGAAAACAGAGGCATTAAACGCCTCAATCACGAAAACCTTCAACAAGTCTCCGTATGGCTCTGGCAATGCGTATTTAGGGGCTGAACCTGCCGATCCAGATCCTCTTGTGCCGTGCCTTCCGGTTAAAATCCGAGTTCTCTTGCCATTGTTTGGATCAATGTAAAACCAGACAAGATTATCGAAAGTTGCCAATTGGCCATCTAGGTTTTGGAACTGCTTGAAGGGCGCTTCATCCTTGTACTTTTGAATTAGTGCATGAGTACGGACAAGGTACTTATTCAACGCCACGTCGTACCTCCAGCACTTGATTACACACGTCTATCGTTCGCTTGATCCACGCGACCTGTTTTGTAAGCTTCTCCACACTGAGCTTTTCGACGGGCGAAAGTAGCTTTTTGCTATTGGCTGCCAGCTTCTGTTCAGCCAGCTCAAGCACTCCGGCGTGATCAGCTTCCAGAATTGGTCGAAAGTTGTTGCACCCGTAGCAGCCAATCGGTCGCCCGGTAACAGCCGAGCAAGAGTTGCAACTTTGCTTATCTCTTATGCCGCCGACGCTGTTGAACTGATGATCGAGGACCTCCGCATCTTTGCCTGAGACTCTCTCCAGTGGATCGCTGAATACAGCAGCTAAAAACTCCGATCCATCATAGAGTTCGTCGATCATCCGACGCGATCGGTAGTCAAGGTCAATGTAATGCCGAGCCGCGGGCTCAGTAACTCCTGTGATCTTTGCTAACGTCGCTGCGGTGTAGCCCGCCTGTGCGCCCCGAGTCAGCACTGTATGCCGAATTCTGTTCGACGTCACTGTGCAATCCTTCGTCCGGCTGGATTCAGCTGCAACGTATCTCATGCTCATCGCTATTGCAGATTCGTTGACATGAAATCCACGAGACTCTTGAGTAAACAGCGACCTCAAGCTCTCAATCGAGCCAATATTTTCATTGAACAAGCCAGTTAACGGGAACATCGGCATATGAGGCAAAAAATCACGCGTCTCTTCATGGGTGACCGGACAACCGCTATTTTTCAGCCAGAGCTGGACACCATGCATATAGAGCCGTTTGTAACTGGCGATTAGCTCTGAGCTTTGCGCGTTGAGAGCAACCGGGAACCTCTCTGGTGCCGTCCTCCACGATCTGCCGCTAGCCTTTGCATGAAAAAACCTTATCTGGAGTTGGTCGATGCCAATATTTCCAACTTCCTGGGATGGGTCGATTCGTTGGTCTTCAAACCCACTGCCTACTGGAATCACATCTATCCATTTGAGCATCGACAATTGTATGGGGCGACGAACAGTGATTGCCGCTAGTTTATTACTAATGGAACGGCAAATTTGGCTGAAGGATTGTGATTGGAAAAATTCGAGCGAGCGGTCTGCATTCCAGTCAATCGACTGGAGGCGCAGGTTCAAAGCGGCGCAAAAGCTATCAAACTCTTGGTGACTTAGCGCACCTCTTTTCGAATCAAATGTGAGTGTTTTTTCCTTGTCCAAGTTGGCTTTCGTGAATCCGTGGTAATCGTTGTATTGCTTGTATCCAAGTTTGCAAAGCGTGCCAAAGAATTGGTTAAGCCCCTTCTTATGAGACACCGGAAGGCCGCTCCACAGCGACCTCAACTTAATCAACGGTGGGATTCCTGATGATAGGTATAGTTTGGTATTAGATACAATTGTTGAGGTCGTACCGGCAGCCTTCGACGTCGCGTAGTGCGAATAGACCGTTAGCATGTCGCTTCTGTCTTCATCCGAAATAGCCGTATTCCAGACCCAGCTCATATCAAACTTCCAACCTTTACTGGTCGTCGCGAGCAGCTGCCAAGAATCGGCGGTTACGTCAACTTTAAGGCCGCTTTGAGCGGTAATTGTGTTTGGCTCATGCGACCGCATTGCCTGTTGCAACAGGGCATTCATTTCGCACCATCCACACGATCTTGGTGGGACTGCATGATTTTCCGAACTTTCTGATAGGTTCTTCGATCGTTGTATATGTCCGACATTGCCGAGTTAGCGGACCACCCCATTGCGTACTTTCTGGCATCTTCAACCTGTTGTGATGTGAAGTTCTGATGATCGCTATTGTCATCAAAAAGGTCGTTCCACATGTGCCGCATCAAATGTGGGTGTACGCGGTAACCAAGCACCTTTGAAAGCGTGAAGAACACTTCATTGATTGATTTCGCAGCAAGAGGCTGTCCTTTTGTGCCCTTCGCATTGCTGTTACTTACAAAGACAAAGTCGTTCTCGGCTGATCCGCATATCAGTTTCCGGTCACTTTCTATGTAGAACAAAAGGGCATCCATGACCGTGGGGTTCAGCGCCGCGAGGTGAGCTTTGGTTTTTTGGTTCGGTCTTTCCAACCGTGGGTCCGATACGTCATCGCGCTCTGGATAAATCCAAAGCGCCGCACCGGAGCTGTCAGAGCGTAGATCCGATATCTTTAACTTTGCCAGTGCGCCTCGCCGAATACCCGTGTCGAGAAGTAATGTGACGACCAGGTAGTTCCGCAATCGGTTACGTTGGGTGAATGGGTTGTTAGGGGACGATGGTCGAATGATCTCAATTAACTTGCAAAAGACGTCTGGCGGAATCGCATCTTTAGTTGGGTGTCGATTCACATGCGCCTCAACGACATTCAATGAACGCTCATCTTGGAGCATCTTCATTGTTAATTTCTCGAAATTGCGTTCGAGCTTCTCACCGACGGAAAGTGGATCATGGAATTGCTCAAACAACCACGTTATATAGCTTCGAAGCCGGTTCAGTCGTCCACGCTGAGTCTCGCTGGAGACCTTGCTGGCGACAAAGTTGTTTGACGCCATGATATTCCTGAACGTTTTGCTCTCAGCGTGGGACAAGAGCGGAACCACCTTTGAGTCAAGGTCGATATCAGAGCTCAAGGCACACTGCGTATGAAAATCCGAATACTCAGCCATGCTAATCAGGTCGCCGGAGGCTATTCGGCCAGTCAGATCAATGCCCTTTCGATCAAAGTACTTGAGGATGAATAGCAGATCTCTGCCGTAACGGTGCTGTGTGCTATTTGCGTATGAACTGAGCGTATTGAGATATGCCGAAACGTACGGCTCGAACGGGCATGAATGTCCATTAACGATGGCGAAGAAGGTCTTCTTATTCCATTTGTAACGCTTCAAGGTCGCATCAAGCATTCTTGACAAATCGCACCGGGCAATAATTTTTATACGACTGTATGCTGAAGCTTACATTTTGTCAAAAATAATCAATCAACAGTGAGGGTCAACTACAAACGGAGAAAAGAGAAAAGAGAAAAACTAGGTAATACCAACAAGATTAGCATGTCGTGACAGATGCAATAACCCTAGCAGCACAGTTGGCAGCTCTCAGCCAATGTTTACAAGATATTTACCGGACATAATTTCCCACCTGACAGACAGACCATGACGCGATCGCCGTCTTCAATCATGCGATAGTCTTCAATCGCCTGACCGGTATGACGCCGCAGCCGCTTTTGCAGCTTGTTGAATTCAAGCTTGGGCATTGCCTGATTGTCGGAAGCGGGAAACATATCGCCTACCTGCCTGTCGTCGGGATTACGGAAGCGCCGCATTATATAGAGTTGACCAAATCTCAGCCAGCGACGGTAAAAAATCCGGCAAATCCTGCTGAAAGCGACGCCCTGACTGGTAATCCGGCGCCCAGCTGTCTATCATTAGCGCGCCAAAATCTGCTGGCATGAGGTGTTATCTACACGGCCAGACCCCGGCACGGGTGCATGCCGGATTGTGTAATCCACATCCGGTCGCACCCGCTCACAAAGGCTTACACCAAACAATCACCAGAAAGGGAACGCTCCATGAAACAACCCGTTCGTGTCACCGTTACCGGTGCAGCAGGCCAGATCGGCTACGCACTGCTTTTCCGCATCGCCTCAGGCGCCATGCTGGGCGACGACCAGCCCGTCATTCTGCAACTGCTGGACATTACTCCTGCTCTGGACGCGCTTGAAGGCGTCAAGATGGAACTTGAAGACTGTGCCTTCCCGCTGCTGAGCGGCGTGGTATGCACTGACGACCCGAACGTCGGCTTCAAAGACGCCGATTACGCCCTGCTGGTTGGCGCGCGCCCCCGCGGTCCCGGCATGGAGCGTAAAGACTTGCTGGAAGCCAATGCGGCAATCTTCTCCGTTCAAGGTAAAGCCATTGACGAGAACGCCAGCAAAAACATCAAAGTCCTGGTCGTTGGCAACCCCGCTAACACTAACGCTCTGATCACTCAGCGCAACGCGCCGTCAATCAGCCCCCGCAACTTCACTGCGATGACTCGTCTGGACCACAACCGTGCCATGACACAAATCGCGCAGAAGACCGGCAAAACGGTTAACGACGTGACCAACATGACGATCTGGGGTAACCACTCAGCGACTCAGTACCCGGACCTGTTCAATGCCAAAGTCGACGGCAAAACAGCGTCAGACCTGGTTGACCAGGACTGGCTGGAAAATGACTTTATCCCGACCGTGCAACAGCGCGGCGCCGCCATCATTAAAGCCCGCGGCGCGTCTTCTGCCGCCTCTGCAGCCAACGCGGCGATTGACCATGTACGCAGCTGGGCGCTGGGCACTGACGGCGACGACTGGGTATCTATGGGCGTATACAGCGATGGCAGCTACGGCATTCAGGAAGGCCTGATCTACTCCTTCCCCTGCCGCTGCAAAGATGGCGAGTGGGAAATTGTGCAAGGCGTTGACGTTAACGACTTCAGCCGCGCCAAAATGGAAGCCACTGAGCAAGAACTGGCGGAAGAGCGCGACGGCGTTAAGCACCTGCTGCCGTAAGTACTATTTTTCGTACTATCTTGCTATAGCAAAAAGGCGACCCCAGGGTCGCCTTTTTTATTGCCCGTCTGTTACGCGTGACAGAAAACTATCAGTTGTTTTCCTCTGCAAACAAGGCCTGCGCACTCAAGCCATTGCTTTCAAACATACCACGCAGACTTTTCAGTGCCTCGACCTGAATTTGCCTCACGCGCTCACGGGTAAGCCCGATCTCGCGCCCGACCTCTTCCAGCGTCGAGGGTTCGTGCCCGCGCAGACCAAAGCGCCGCAATACCACCTCGCACTGCTTCTCTGTCAGCTCATCCAGCCAATGGTCAATACAGTCAGAGATATCTTCGTTTTGAAGAATCTCGCTGGGATTCAGCGCCTGATTATCGGCAATGGTATCAAGCAGAACTTGATCAGAGTCCTGAGCAAGGGGCACATCGACGGACCCTACCCGCTCTTTCAGGCTGCACAGACGCTTGGCCTCGGCTACGGGCCGGTCTAGCTCTCGAGCCATTTCCTCAGGAGAAGGCATGTGGTCGAGCTTCTGACTCAGCTCGCGCTCGGCGCGCAAATAGCTGTTCAGCTCCTTGACCACATGTATCGGCAGACGAATGGTGCGGGTCTGATTCATAATTGCCCGCTCAATGGTCTGGCGAATCCACCACGTCGCATAGGTAGAAAAACGAAAGCCTCGCTCTGGATCAAATTTTTCAACCGCTCTAATTAGGCCGAGGTTCCCCTCTTCCACCAGATCCAAGAGAGTCAGCCCGCGATTGAGATAGCGTCGGGCGATTTTCACCACCAAGCGCAAGTTGCTCTCAATCATACGCTTGCGTCCCGCCTCGTCACCCTTGCGCGCCAGACGGGCAAAGTGGACCTCTTCTTCAGCAGTTAGTAGCGGAGAGTAGCCAATTTCGTTTAGGTACAGCTGGGTTACATCCAGCTCGGTTTGATGCCGACTGCGCTTCAGTCGACTGATTCCGGGTTCCACGCCGTCCTTTGCGTCGATATCTGTGCCCGCGAGAGGTTTTACGGAACGCTGTTTCTGCTTGTTCGATTGATCTAACCGCATCGTCGAATCCTTATCACTAGGTTTGTTATTTTTTTCGACTTTGGCGGGCCTGCCCTGCTTGCGCTCCGGCAATCAACGCCGAGGCAATAATTTAAGCGGGTCCACCGGTTTTCCGTTTACTCGAACTTCAAAATGTAATTTCGCCGAGTCAGTGCCGCTGTCGCCCAATTCGGCGATCGTCTGACCCGCTTTGACTTGCTCTCCCTCTTTGACCAATAAACGTCGATTGTGCCCGTAGGCACTCAAGTAACGCTCGGAGTGTTTCAGTATCAGCAGATTGCCGTAGCCCACCAGCCCACTGCCTGCATACACCACCACTCCACTGCGCGATGCTTTTACAGGCTCACCCATTTTGCCTTTGATATCAATACCCTTGTGGGCCTGACCAGAGGCAACGAAACGCCTAACCAGCGGACCGTGTACCGGCCAGCGCCAGGATTCGCTACTGAAGGCGGGAGTGGTCGGCTTAGGCTTGGGTTTGGGCACAGCCGGAACGGGTGCCTTGGCAACATTGGCAGAAGGTTTTGCTGACGGAGTCGTCACAGCCTTTGCGGGCGACGCCGGTTTCGGCTTCGCAGCCACCGGTGCCGAGCTCTCTTTCAGCTCAATGGCCTGACCCGGAAAAATGGTGTAGGGCGGTGCAATATTGTTAGCGTTCGCTAGCCGCTTAACGTCGAAACCGTAGCGCCAAGCTATAGAAAACAGCGTATCGCCGCGGCTGACAACGTAGTATGGAGGCGCCTTCTCGGCAGGGTTATAACGATCATAGACAGGCGCAGGACGATGAGGCCCGGCACAGCCAACCAAGGCAGCCAGGAGCACGAGGAGCCAGGCTCTGTGTCCGAACGGCTTCACGTGGTGCGCACCTGCACGCGTTAAAACTCCCTTTCTGGATGAATGGACGTCGCGGAGACTCCTTGCATCACGACGTAGGCCGAACTGTCACCGCTTATTGATTACTTTATGTACTTTACAGACTAACCGTTTAGATAAAAATAATCTTAAAAATTCAGCAAATATCGACTAATCACGACGGGCTACCGTCTCAATGAAGAGTACCAGCACAAAGCCAACGACCATCAAGCCCAGACAAAACAGCCACTGCGGGTCAGCCTGAACAGCGTAGTCTCCCGGCAGTACATTATGCCAATCAAGGCTGTGCTCATCGCTGAGCAACTGCCCGCTTCCGGTCAGCTTCCAAGGCCAGATAATGGACAACGACCCGAGCAGCACCCCGGTCAACACCGCCAACAAGGGGCCGCGATGTTGATGCATCAGGTAGCTGAGCAACCGAACAAAGGCCATCAGCCCTGTCGCACAGCCCAGCATGAATAGCGCAATCATCCCCATATCCAGCGATTTAATCGCCTGAATGACCGGCTCGTACATGCCGAGCAGCAGCAGAATAAAACTGCCTGAAATACCCGGTAAAATCATCGCGCAAATTGCCAGCGCACCCGCGCCAAAAACGGTCAACGCATTGACGGGCATTTCACCCGGTCTGACGACGGAAATCAGCAAGGCAAAACCCACTCCTGCGAGCAAATACAGCCAGGCCCCTCGCGCATGAGGAATCTGCCGGTAAACCAGCAGCGCCGACGCCAGAATCAAACCAAAGAAAAAGGATGCCATCAGCAGCGGATGGTGGTGCAGCGCCCAGGAAATCCCACGCGCCAGAGACAATACGCTCAAGCCAATCCCCAACAAGAGGCTGAGCAAGAAACCACCATTCACGTATTGCCAAGCGGCCGCAGGGCCGTTGCTGAACAGCAATTTCAGCGCTGCGAGGTTGCAGGCCTTCAGGCTATCGATCAGCTGATCATAGATGCCGGTGATAAATGCGATGGTGCCGCCAGACACGCCGGGGACAATATCTGCCGCCCCCATTGCCACGCCCCGCAGGAAAATACCGCCGCGCAAACCACCTGAACTCTTGTTCTGCGAATCAGGCAACGACACCACCTACCATCGGCACAAACATAACCGGCTCAATACACTGTTCGTCAAAACCGTCTTCGTGCCGGTCGTACACATACAGACTCTGCTGCTGCCCCTGTTTGCCGACGGGGATCACCAGGCGGCCTCCCACGGCCAACTGGTCCAGCAACTCCTGAGGCACCACTTCCGGCGCCGCCGCTGACAGGATCGCATCGAACGGTCCACGTTGAGGCCAGCCCATGCCGCCATCGGCGTGACGCAGATGTACATTGTGCAATTTAAGATGGCGCAGACGCTGCCGGGCTTTCTCTTGAAGTGGCCGGATACGCTCAACACTGAACACCCGGTCCACTAGCTGCGCGAGTATGGCCGTTTGGTAGCCCGACCCAGTGCCCACCTCTAACACGCGTTCACGCGGCCCAAGCGCAAGCAACAACTCCGTCATGCGAGCGACAATATAAGGCTGGGAGAGGGTTTGCTGAAAGCCGATGGGCAGCGCGCTGTCTTCGTAGGCGCGGTGAGAAAGAGCTTCGTCGAGGAAGATATGTCGGGGCGTCGCGCGAATGGTGTCCAGCACCTTGCTGTCGTTAATACCCTGCGAGCGCAGCCGCTCAATCAGGCGGTCCCGGGTGCGCTGGGAGGTCATCCCAATGCCCTGAAGATTAATGCTACTCACCTATGCTCTTCTCTACGTTATGGCCTTCAGGCGTTAATCAATTCTCGCACAAGCGCCGTGGCGAAACAGCCCCTCGGAAGTGTGAATAACAGCCTTAGCATCTGCGGCTCTTCCCACTCCCAAACAAGGTCGCCGGGCACCACTCGCAAACTGCGGCGCTCCATTTTCATTCCGTGTCTGCGCAAGCCATCGCAAAGTTCAGGCTCTGCCGCAAATACCTGTGATTCCAATTCAGCCACGTCAGCGTCAACCCGATGGCGTCCCTCGCTTCCGTACAACGGCCCGCTTGGATGAATATCCCCCGCCTGCATACGCTGACGAATCTCGTCGTCCACTTCAGCGGCAAAAACGCTGCCGCTGTCACGCAAGCTGAACAGTTCGCCATCCAATGGCTGCTGCCAATTCCCCTGCGCAATTCGCCGAGCCAGGACCGTATTGAACAGATAGGCCCTCGCCGACGACAGATAAATACCCCGTTGAAAACGGCCCGGCCTGAGCTCTCCTGCCAGCCAGCGGCGACAGGCGTCCACGTTGTCACCCGCTCGGCCAAAGCGCTGCTCACCAAAGTAATTAGGGAAGCCACCGCGCAACTGTTCAAGACGCTTTTCTATACCGGCCGTATCACCACGAATATCCCGCAGACGTAATTCAAAGCGGTTAGCCCGGTGGCTGCCAATACGTAATTTCTGGCGATGCCGTCCGAACCGCAAAACCTGCCAGCCGCCTTCGTCTCCCTGTTCGACCACTCCCGACCAATCGCGCCCCTGCTTGCCCGGCAAATGAATGCAGAACCACTGCTGTGTTACCGCCTGACGGTCCTTTAAACCCGAATAGGTGACCGCTTTCGCTGGCACGCCGGCGATGGTCGCCAAGCGTTTGGCTACATATTCAGTGCTGTCACCACGCTTTTGTACCCACAGCCAATCAAACTCACCATCGTGACTGAAGTCGACCTCAAAGCACTCTTCAACGCTGAAGTCATCGGGACTCTGCTTCAGTATGCCATCGACGTCAACGCCACCCAGTGCGCGAGGCCAGTCAGGCAGCATGGTCGATACGCTCCAGCAGAACAACGGCATCGACGGCGATCCCTTCCTGGCGACCGACAAAACCCAGTTTTTCGGTTGTTGTCGCCTTCACGCTGACCTGTGTCAGGTCGACCTGCAATATTCCCGCCAGCCGTTCACGCATCGCAACAATATAGGGAGAGAGTTTTGGCGCCTGCGCGGCTATGGTGAGGTCCGCATTCGCTAACTGATAACCCGCTTTGCGCAGCAAATCATAACAACGCGTCAAGAGTACTGCGCTATCTGCCCCTTTGTAGGCCGAATCAGTATCGGGAAAGTGCTTGCCGATGTCCCCCAGCGCCAAGGCGCCGAGCAGGGCGTCACACAGGGCGTGAATCGCCACATCGCCATCAGAATGGGCCAGCAACGCATGGCTATGGGGAATGCGGACACCACAGAGCACGATGCTGTCGCCGTCACCAAAACGGTGGACATCATAGCCGTGGCCGATACGCATATTGCTCATGACCTGTCCTCATTGTCCGATGCCCCGTCGCGCTGCTGCAGAAAAAACGCCGCCAGCGGCAGGTCTTCCGGGTAGGTAATTTTGATATTGCGGGCACTGCCATTTACCAACGACACTTCGCCACCGCAGTGTTCGATGGCCGACGCCTCGTCCGTGACCAGCAAGCCCTGTTGACGGCAATGCTGCAAAGCATCAAGCAATTGCCGATAGCGAAAGATCTGGGGCGTCAGAGCCCGCCAAAGGTCTCGCCGATCTACGGTGGTAATGGCGTTTTCTGCTCGATGCTTTAGCGTATCCACCACTGGCGTCGCCAACAGCCCGCCGCACCCGGTATTCAAGGTGGCATCCAACAGGCGCAGCAAATCCTCTTCACTCAGGCAGGGGCGCGCCGCATCGTGTACCAGTATCCAGTCGTCGTCGCCTGCCTGACCGGCTAATGCCAACAGCGCCTGTTCGACGGAATCCGCACGGCTGCTGCCACCTTCAATCGCCCTCACCCTGGGGAGCCTGCTGCACGACAACGAAGCAAACTCACTGTCTTCTGGGTGCAGTGCAACCAGTACCTGACGAACACGGTCGTCGCTGAGTACGCGATCAATACTGTGCTCCAGCACCGTGCGATCATTGAGGGGGAGATATTGCTTGGGGCGCGACGCGCCAAACCGGCTGCCGAGGCCTGCGGCGGGGATAATGGCCCAGATGGCGGGAGAACAGCTCACGGCCTTACTCTTCAATGATCAGGTAGAAGCTTTCGCCTTCCTTGATCATGCCCATGTCATTACGCGCACGTTCCTCAATACTGTCGAGATCGTGCTTCAAACTATAGACCTCTCCCAGCAAGCGCTCATTGCGATTGCGCAGCTCGGCGTTGTGGGAAGTCTGTGTCGCGATGTCCCGGCGCAGACTGACGATCTGTTCCCAACTGCCACTACCCACCCACAGCCGGAACTGCAGAGCAACCAGCATAACAAGGAGCAAAATCAACAGGCGGCGACGGGTCATTGTGCGTCCTGAATTAACAAGGGGCAGACGATGCTGCCCCTTTATCACCTTGCTGTTCAGGCGCGGAACTCGTCGCGACCGCGGTAAGCGGCGCCCAGCTCGGCCTCAATACGCAGCAGGCGGTTGTATTTGGCAACGCGGTCTGAACGACACAGCGAACCGGTTTTAATCTGACCAGCAGACGTTGCCACGGCCAGGTCGGCGATGGTGGTGTCTTCGGTCTCACCGCTGCGGTGAGAAATCACCGCCGTGTAGCCAGCATCTTTGGCCATTTTGATCGCGTCCAGCGTCTCGCTCAACGAGCCGATCTGATTGAACTTGATCAGAATCGAATTGGCGATATTGTTGTCGATACCGCGCTTCAGGATTGCAGTATTGGTCACGAACAGGTCGTCGCCCACCAACTGTACACGGTCACCAACCAGTTCGGTCAGGGCCGCCCAGCCGTCCCAGTCGCTCTCGTCCATACCATCTTCAATCGAGATGATCGGGTAGCGCTGAGCCAGGCCATCCAGATAGGCGGCAAAGCCCGCCGCATCAAATTCTTTGCCTTCACCGCTGAGCTTGTATTTGCCGTCTTTGTAAAACTCCGACGACGCGCAATCCAGCGCCAGCGTCACGTCTTCACCCAGCTTGTAACCCGCATTGGCAACCGCTTCAGCAATCACTTCCAGTGCCGCTTCATTGGAAGGCAGATTGGGCGCAAAACCGCCCTCATCCCCGACCGCCGTGTTCAGGCCGCGACCTACCAAAACCTTTTTCAGCGAGTGGAAAATCTCCGCACCGACTCGCAGCGCTTCTGCAAAGGTTTCTGCAGCAACCGGCTGAATCATGAACTCTTGGATGTCCACGTTATTGTCGGCGTGCTCACCACCGTTGAGAATATTCATCATTGGCACGGGCATGGTGTACTGGCCTTCAGTGCCGTTGATTTGTGCAATGCGCTGATACAGGGGAATACCCTTCTCATTGGCGACAGCTTTCGCCGCTGCCAGAGAAACCGCCAGAATGGCATTGGCGCCGAACTTGGCCTTGTTCTCAGTGCCGTCGGCGTCGATCATGGCCTGATCGAGGGCACGCTGGTCTTCCGCATCCATGCCGATCAACAGATCGCGGATAGATGTGTTGACGTTGGCAACCGCCTGAGTGACGCCCTTGCCCAAGTAGCGGGATTTATCGCCATCGCGCAGCTCCAGTGCTTCGCGTGAACCTGTCGATGCGCCCGAGGGTGCACAGGCGGTGCCCACAGCGCCGGAAGCCAGTACCACATCGGCCTCTACGGTTGGGTTGCCGCGTGAATCCAGCACCTCAAAGGCTTTAATATCGACGATTTCTGCCATGTCTCATCTCCTAAGTCAGTTCCCCGCAGCCTGCGGCGCCGGGGCGGCATGTCTGTTTATAGTGTTAACGAATATCCAAGGGCGGCAGCGATTTAATCAGATCGTCTACGGCCTTCATCTGCGCGAGGAACGGCTTCAAGGCTGACAGCGGCAATGCGCTGGGTCCGTCGCAAAGTGCTTTATCCGGATCGGGATGCGCCTCGAGGAACAAGCCCGCCAATCCCTGTGTCATTCCCGCGCGACCAAGCTCGGCAACCTGATGACGCCGGCCGCCTGAAGCCGCCCCCATGGGATCGCGGCATTGCAGGGCGTGGGTCACGTCGAAAATCAGAGGCGCCCCGCCGCTGACTTCACGCATGGTGCGAAAGCCCAGCATATCGACAACCAGATTGTCGTAGCCGAAATTGCTGCCGCGTTCGCAAAGCATCACCTGCTCATTACCGCACTCAGCAAATTTCTCGACAATATTTTTCATTTGCGCCGGACTGAGAAACTGGGGTTTCTTGACGTTGATCACAGCGCCGGTGGCCGCCATCGCCGCCACCAGGTCAGTCTGGCGTGCCAGAAAGGCGGGAAGCTGGATCACATCGCAAACTTCCGCTACGGGGCCTGCCTGGTGAACTTCGTGAACGTCGGTAATCACCGGAACATTAAAGGTCTGTTTGATTTCCTGAAAAATCTTCAGCCCTTCTTCCATGCCCGGGCCGCGGTAAGAATGGATTGATGAACGATTGGCCTTATCAAAAGACGCCTTGAACACGTAGGGAATACCCAGCTCGGCACACACCTCGACATAGCTTTCCGCAACCTGCATCGCCAGGTCACGCGATTCCAGTACATTCATGCCACCAAAGAGGACAAAGGGCAGATCGTTGCCTACTTTCAGGCCCGCCACGTCGAGATGTTTATTCTGCATGTTTTCCTCCACAGACACTGCACAGCAGCGCCTGATTGTTATTGTGTCGGCGCTGCCAGACGATCAGGCCTGCTGGTGTTGCAGTGCGGCCTTAATGAATCCGGTAAACAGCGGGTGGCCATCGCGCGGCGTTGACGTGAACTCCGGGTGGAACTGACAGGCGACAAACCAGGGGTGGTTTTCCACCTCAACCACCTCAACCAGGCTCTTGTCTGCCGACCAGCCGCCAATGCGCAGGCCTTTCTCTTGTAGTTCGGCCACGTAGCGATTATTCACCTCGTAACGGTGACGGTGACGCTCGGTAATCTGGTCAGCACCATAAATATCACGGGCCAGCGAGCCTTCACTCAAATGACAGAGCTGGGCACCCAGACGCATCGTGCCGCCGAGATCTGATGCGGCATCACGCTGCTCAGTGGCTCCCTCAGCGGTCACCCATTCAGTAATCAAGCCGACCACCGGGTGCTCGCTACTCTCGGTGAACTCGCTGCTGTTGGCATCGCTGAGACCTAATACATTGCGGGCAAATTCGATAACCGCTACCTGCATCCCCAGGCAAATCCCCAAATAGGGAATGTTATTCTCACGGGCATGTTGAACCGTACGAATCTTGCCTTCCACCCCGCGGTTGCCAAAACCACCGGGCACCAGAATGCCGTCGACACCATCCAAAACGCCAACACCATCAGTCTCGATAGTTTCCGAGTCGATATAGCGCACGTGAACTTTAGTGTGAGTATGAATACCTGCGTGTTTAAGCGCTTCGTTCAGCGACTTATAGGCGTCCAGCAGCTCCATGTACTTGCCGACCATGGCGATGGTCAACTCGCGATCCTGATTCAGATCGCCGTCGATAACCGGATCCCACTCAGACAAGTCAGCGGGCGGACAATCCAATCCAAAGCGCTCGACAATCAACTCGTCCAGCCCCTCTCCCGCCAGCAGCGAAGGAATGCGATAGATCGAATCCACATCCCGCAGGGGAATAACTGCGCGGGATTCCACATTGGTGAACAGTGCAATTTTCTGGCGGCTGCTCATATCAATTTCATGATCAGAGCGGCACAACAGTACATCGGGTTGCAGGCCGATAGAGCGCAGCTCTTTTACCGAGTGCTGAGTCGGTTTGGTTTTGGTTTCGCCTGCGGTGGCAATATAGGGCACTAAGGTCAGATGCATGAGCATGGCGCGCTTGGCACCCAGCTCCACCTTCAGTTGGCGAGCGGCTTCGAAGAACGGCAGCCCTTCGATGTCGCCCACAGTACCGCCAATTTCGACAATCGCGACATCGGCATCACCGGCGCCGGCAATCACCCGGCGCTTGATTTCATCAGTAACGTGGGGAATAACCTGTACGGTGCCCCCCAAATAATCGCCGCGACGCTCCTTGCGCAGCACAGTCTCGTATACACGACCGGTGGTGAAGTTGTTGCGCTTATTCATTTTGGCACGCACAAAACGCTCGTAGTGCCCCAGATCCAGGTCTGTCTCAGCGCCGTCCTCGGTCACAAACACTTCACCGTGCTGGAAGGGGCTCATGGTGCCTGGGTCAACGTTGATATAGGGGTCGAGCTTGAGCAGGGTCACCTTCAGGCCACGCGCTTCGAGGATGGCCCCCAGGGAGGCCGAGGCGATGCCCTTGCCAAGAGAAGAAACAACGCCGCCAGTGACGAATATAAAACGCGCCATGTAATGCCTATATATCGAGCTGATGAGGGTGCAGGGCGGCAAAACGTCGAGTTTCACGGCCCCTGTAAGATGGGGGCTCAGTTTACCAGCATGACCGGAGCGAGACAATGAAATTAGCCCTCTGAGCCACGCGACAGCTCTGTTATACTGCGCGCCTAATTGCTTGCACATTCAAGGTCTTAGTTCTATGCAACCCATGCTGAATATCGCCCTGCGCGCCGCGCGCAAGGCCGGTGATCTGGTCGCCCGCGCCTCGGAGCAACTGGATCGCGTTAAAATCGAGTCCAAGGGCGAAAACGATTTCGTCACAGAAATCGACCGCAAATCCGAGCAGGAAATCATCTACCACCTGCAAAAGGCCTACCCTGACCACGGCTTTCTCGGCGAGGAAACCGGCCAAAGCGGCAATGCCGACAGCGAATACCAATGGGTAATCGACCCGATCGACGGCACCACTAACTTTGTACGCGGCATCCCCCACTTCTGCATTTCCATCGCCTGCCTTCACCAGGGCCAAATCGAGCATGCGGTCGTACTGGACCCTATCCGTCGAGAAGAATTCACCGCCAGTCGCGGCCGGGGTGCCCAACTTAATGGCCGCCGGGTACGCGTTACCATGGCAAGCAGCCTGGAAGGCACGCTGATTGGCACGGGCATCCCCTTTAAATCCCGCAGCGAACAGCATATTTCCGCTTATATGAAGAGCCTTGAAGCCGTTGCCCGCGAGACCGCGGGGATTCGTCGTGCGGGCTCTGCCGCGCTGGATCTGGCTTATGTTGCCGCCGGTCGCCTGGACGGTTTCTGGGAAATCGGCCTGAGCAAATGGGATATCGCGGCGGGCGTGCTGCTGGTTCGCGAAGCGGGTGGCCTGATCAGCGACTTCCAGGGTGGCGGCAGCTACCTTGAAAGCGGCAATATTGTGGCGGCCAATCCCAAATGCCTGAAGAGCCTGCTGCAAGCCGTAAAACCTCAGCTGGATCATATCCGCTGACATCGGCGCTCGAACTGAAATAAAAAAGGCGTCCGAACTGGACGCCTTTTTTTATGCCGGGAGGAAAGAAAAACAATCAGGGCAGATCGTCGATTTCCGCTCCCTCTTTCTCAGGCACAATCAAATCCTCTGGCGAAATCTTCATCGCAACCAGCAGACTTGCCACCACAAAGATGGACGAGTAGGTGCCCACACCGATACCGACCAATAGCGCGAGTGCAAAACTGTGGATCATCTCACCGCCAACTAGCGCCAGCGCCACCAGCACCATCAATGTCGTGCCTGAGGTAATCAAGGTTCGGCTCAAGGTGTCCGTCAGCGAGATATTAATGATGTCTTCAGGACTGTAACCACGCATTCCCCGCAGATTCTCACGAATACGGTCTGCAACCACAATGGAGTCGTTCAACGAGTAACCGATTACCGCCAGAATGGCGGCCAGTACCGTCAGGTCAAAATCCCAGCCCACCAGGGCAAACGCGCCGAGCGTAATGATGACATCGTGGGCCAGCGCCAAAACCGACCCAAACGCAAACTTCACCTGAAAGCGCATGGCGACGTAAATCAGCACCACCACCAACGCCATCAATACAGCCAGACCGCCCTGCTCGCGAAGTTCTTCGCCGACCTGCGGCCCCACAAATTCAATGCGACGCAATTCGACATCACCGGCACTGCCCGCGCGCAGCACCGACAGCACCTTGTCACCCAGTTCCGGGCTCAGGCCTTGGGGCAGGCGGACCAGCACATCGGTATCGGCACCAAAGTTAACGACAATGGCATTTTCGAAACCTTCATCGGCCAGCGAATCGCGCACCTCCTGAAGCACCGGCGACTCTTCGTAAATCACTTCAATCAGGGTGCCACCGGTAAAATCCAGACCGAAGTTAAGCCCCTTGACCGACAGAATCAGAATGGATGCGACCACTGCAAGGGCTGACACAACAGCCGCCAGCTTGCGCACGCTCATAAAGCGAATAAATTTCTTTTCCTCTGACATTGGCGCGCCCTCCTTATATCGACAATTTGCTGACACGGCGGCGACCGTAAATCAGATTAACCAATGCCCGCGTGCCCATAATGGCCGTGAACATTGAGGTGATAATCCCCAGCGACAGGGTAACTGCGAAGCCGCGCACCGGGCCGGTGCCCACTGCATAGAGAATCACCGCCACCAGCAAGGTGGTGATATTCGCATCCATGATCGTGACAAAGGCTCGGCCATAACCGGAGTTGATAGCGTGCTGAGGCGAGGCCCCCTCGGCGATTTCCTCTCGTATTCGCGAGAAAATCAGCACATTGGCATCAACCGCCATCCCCACTGTCAATACGATACCGGCGATACCCGGCAAGGTCAGCGTGGCACCCAACAGCGACATGGCGCCGACCAGCAAGACAATATTGAAGCCTAGCGCCATGACCGCAATCACACCGAATACGCGGTAGTAAACGAGCATGAACAAGGCCACCGCCGCCAAACCGATCTGCACCGAGAGCAAGCCTTTGGCAATGTTTTCCGCCCCCAACGAAGGCCCGACGGTGCGCTCCTCGACAAAGTCGATGGGCGCTGCCAGAGCACCGGCACGCAGCAGCAGCGCCAGCTCGTTGGACTCGCCCGGCGCATCGAGCCCGGTAATACGGAACTGCACGCCCAGCGCGTCACGAATAGTGGCCAGGCTGATAATCTTTTTCTCGTCGTAGGGAACGCGAATCACCTGCTCCTGGCCATTCTCGTCCATTTCATAGCGAGTGCGGCTCTTACGCTCGATAAACAAAACACCCAGACGACGATTGATATTGTGACGCGTCACCCGGTGCATCATGGTGCCGCCCTCGCTGTCGAGGGTGATATTCACCTGCGGACGACCGTTCTCGTCAAAACTGGCCTGGGCATTGGCAACCCGCTCACCGGTAATCACCACTTCCCGCTCCAACCAGGCCGTGGGCTCACCGCGCTGAGGGTTACGGAAGGAAAACTGTTCACGATCTCCCGCATCAGCGTCGTAGCGGGCTTCAAGACGAAATTCCAGGTTAGCGGTTTTACCCAGAATCCGCTTGGCTTCTGCGGTGTCCTGAATACCCGGCAATTCCACCACAATACGGTTGCGCCCCTGACGCTGAACCAGCGGCTCAGAAACCCCCAGCTCGTTGACCCGGTTGCGCAGTGTCGTCAGGTTCTGACCTACCGCATAGTCTTCAATTTCCTTGCGTTTGGTTTCCGACAGAATCGCCTGCAAATAAAAAGTTTCATCGTCGCTGCTCTCACTGCGCTGAGCAGTAAGCTCGGTGTAATTGCTGCGAATCACCGAAAGCGCCTCATCGCGCGCCTCTTCACTGCCGAACTTGCCACTGATCACTCCGTCACTGTTCAGATTGACAAAGCCTCGTATACGCTCTTCCCGCAGCGCTTTTTTAATGCCGGTCGTGTAGTGCTCAAGACGGGTCTGGATCGCCGAATCGGTATCCACCTCCAGCAGGAAGTGCACGCCGCCACTGAGGTCAAGGCCGAGCTTCATCGCATCGGCACCCAGCGAGCTGAGCCAGTCGGGGGTGTTTGAGGCCATATTCAGGGCTACGACATAGCCATCGCCCAGCGCCCGCTGAATCACTTTCTGTGCGCGCAACTGATCGTCGCTGTGAGCCAGCCGGACGAGGCCGTTCTTGCCATCACTGCTGGCCTCGGCACCGAAGTAATCAATATTGGCCGCTGATAGTGCCTCGGAAATCGTCTCGACTTGCCGACTGCTGATTTCCGTACCGCTGCTGGCACCGGAAATCTGTACAGCCGGATCAGGGCGATACAGATTGGGCGCTGCATACAGCAGGCCTATCCCCAGTACGGCCAGAATCAGCAGGTTCTTCCATAGGGGGTATTTGTTGAGCATCAGTAACCACCAAAACCGCGCTTACGCGCGGTGTCTGTTTTTATAAATTTCGCGCCGTCGGCCTTAGCCAACCCACACCCGGGCATTTCTGAAAATTCGCATCCAACCGCTGTCCTCGCCCTGCTCTGCCGGTGACCAGCTATTGGTCACACTGCGGAACACGCGCTCGGGGTGCGGCATCATAATGGTCACACGCCCATCGGCACTGCTGAGGCCGGTAATCCCCTGAGGTGAACCGTTGGGATTCGCCGGATAATGCTCGGTTGGTGCACCGCCATTATCCACGTAGCGCAGCGCCACATTGCCGGATGACGCCAGCGCCTGAAGCTGCGCAGCATCGCGGAACTCCGCCCGCCCTTCACCGTGGGCAACCGCTACCGGCAAGCGAGAACCCGCCATGCCAGACAACAATATGGAGGGCGATTCGGGGATTTCAACCATTGAGAAGCGCGCTTCGAACTGTTCCGAGCGATTTCGTACAAATCGCGGCCAGTGTTCAGCTCCAGGAACCAGACTGTGCAGATTGGACATCATCTGACAGCCATTACAGACCCCCAGCGCAAAGCTGTCTTCGCGATGGAAGAAGGCCTCAAACGCTTCCCGAGCGCGAGGATTGAAGAGAATGCTCTTCGCCCAGCCCTCACCGGCGCCCAACACGTCCCCGTAGGAAAAGCCCCCGCAGGCAGCCAGGCCCTTGAAGTCGGCCAGATCGATACGGCCGCTCAGAATGTCGCTCATGTGGACATCGACGGTATTGAAACCGGCGCGATGGAACGCGGCCGCCATTTCCATTTGACCGTTGACGCCCTGCTCTCGCAGTACCGCCAGTTTCGGACGCACGCCGCTATTGATGAACGGCGCGGCCACATCCTGCTGGGCATCAAAGCTCAGGGCCACCGTCAAACCGGGATCCTCCTCACGCAACGAGGCAAATTCCTGCTCAGCACACTCGGGGTTGTCACGCAGGGCCTGCATACGATAGCTCAGCTCGGTCCAGCGACGTTGCAGGCTGAGACGGTCGGCGACCAACACCGGCTCGCCGTTGTAGCTGACACGAACGTCACTGCCCGGCACAGCCCGCCCCAGCTCCACCAGGGCGTCGCTCAAACCCTGCTCGGCAAACACGGCTTTAGCGGCGGCCAGTTCACTGCGCGGCAACTGCACCACCGCACCGGCTTCCTCGGCAAACAGCGCGGCCAGCGCCGAGGCGTCGCCACTCAGGGAAACGTCCAGACCACAGTGGCCGGCAAAAGCCATTTCCAAAAGGGCCACCAGAACACCGCCGTCGGCACAGTCGTGATAGGCGAGCAAGCTGCCCTGCGCAGAAAGCTGCTGCACCGCATTAAAGAAACCTTTCAGCAGCGCGGGGTCGTCAATATCCGGCGCACTGTCGGCCAGTTGATTACACACCTGGGCCAAACAGGATCCACCCAGACGACGCTTACCCAGGCCCAGGTCGACCCACAGCAATACGGCATCTTCACTGGCCTGCAATTGCGGCGTCAGGGTTTTACGTACATCACTGACCGGCGCAAAGGCGGAGATCACCAACGACATCGGCGCTGTTACTGCCTTGTCATCACCGTCTTGCTGCCAGGCGGTGCGCATCGACATGCTGTCTTTGCCCACCGGAATGGTAATCCCCAGCGCCGGGCAGAATTCCATGCCCACCGCTTTTACCGTGTCGTACAGGCGGGCATCTTCGTCGCTGTATCCGGCCGCACACATCCAGTTGGCTGACAGTTTGATATCTGAAAGATTTTCAATACGTGCTGCGGCAATATTCGTAATGGCTTCAGCGACCGCCATGCGGCCGGAAGCGGGTGCATCCAGCAGCGCCAGTGGTGTGCGCTCGCCCATCGACATCGCTTCACCGGCCGTGCTGTCGTAGCTCACGGTGGTCACGGCGCAGTCGGCTACCGGCACCTGCCAGGGGCCGACAAACTGGTCGCGGTGCACCATGCCCGTTACCGAGCGGTCGCCGATGGTAATCAGGAAGTTCTTGGACGCGATAGCGGGTAAACACAGCAGGCGATCCAGCGCTTCTTCTACAGAGACAGTTTTACCATTAAAGGCGTCGCCCTGACGCGGCTGACGCTGTGCCTCGCGGTGCATCTTCGGCGGCTTACCGAACAATACCGACATGGGCAGATCGACCGGATTGTTATCGAAATGACGGTCACCAACGCGCAGGGTTTTCTCTTCTGTGGACTCCCCGACCACCGCGTATGGCGCACGCTCACGTTCGCAGATAGCCTCAAAGCGCGGCAGGTTCTCTGGCGCAATGGCGATAACATAGCGCTCCTGAGACTCGTTGCACCAGATTTCCAACGGCGACATACCGGGCTCGTCATTGGGCACTTCGCGCAGTTCAAAGTCACCGCCACAACCGCCGTCTTTCACCAGCTCGGGGAAGGCATTGGACAGGCCGCCGGCCCCCACATCGTGAATAAAGGCAATGGGGTTGGCCTCGCCCAGTGCCCAGCAGCGGTCAATAACCTCCTGACAACGGCGTTCAATTTCCGGGTTCTGACGTTGTACCGAGGCAAAGTCGAGATCGGCGCTGGAAGCGCCGCTGCTCATCGATGAGGCCGCGCCGCCGCCCAGACCAATCAACATCGCCGGGCCACCCAGGGCGATCAGCTTATATCCGGCAGGAAACTCACCCTTATCGATATGCTCAGCTTTGATGTTGCCGTAGCCGCCCGCCAGCATAATGGGCTTGTGGTAACCGCGGCGCTCACCATCGATGGTTTCTTCATAGCTGCGGAAATAACCGCAGAGATTGGGTCGACCGAACTCATTGTTGAACGCCGCGCCGCCAATCGGGCCTTCCAACATAATGTCCAAGGCCGAGACAATGCGCTCGGGTTTGCCGTAATCCTGCTCCCAGGGCTGAACAAAGCCCGGCACCTGCAGGTTAGAGACGGTAAAGCCGGTCAGCCCCACTTTGGGCTTGGAGCCGCGCCCCACTGCACCCTCGTCGCGAATCTCGCCACCCGCGCCAGTCCCCGCACCGGAAAACGGCGCTATGGCCGTGGGATGATTGTGGGTTTCCACCTTCATCAGCAGATGAATATCTTCTTCTGTATAGCCGTATTCCGACGACTCAGGATCGGGGTAAAAACGCCCGGCGCGGTGACCCGCCACCACAGCAGCGTTGTCGGAATAAGCGCTGAGCACGTTCTCGCCACCCAGCTCATTGGTGTTCTTGATCATCGCAAACAGCGATTTATCCTGATCTTCCCCGTCCAGGGTCCAGCTTGCGTTGAAGATTTTGTGGCGGCAGTGCTCCGAGTTCGCCTGGGCGAACATCATCAATTCAACATCACTGGGGTTACGCTGCAGCTCCTGAAAGCTGGCAACCAGGTAGTCGATTTCGTCTTCCGCCAGAGCCAGCCCCAGCTCGGTGTTCGCCGCCACCAGAGCCTCTCGACCGCCGTTCAGCACGTCAACCCGGCTCATCGGTCGCGGTTCGTGTTGCTCGAACAGACATTCTGCAGCGTCAACGCTATCCAGAACCGCCTCGACCATCCGGTCGTGAATGGCCGCGCGCACCGCGTTCAGCTCTTCACCGGACATAGGAGCGGCACTCGCCACCCGATACAACACGCCACGCTCCAGGCGACGAATCTGCGTCAGCCCACTGATATGCGCGATATCACTGGCCTTGCTCGACCACGGGGAAATCGTTCCGGGACGCGGCACGACAAAAAAATGTTGCCCCTCAACCGCCGCCAGCGCCGAGCTGGGGCCATACTCCAGGAGTTTTTCCAGCACAGCCTGCTGTTCACCGCTCAGTGGCGCTGCAGTATCAGCCAGATGAACAAACTGCGCGCTCAGCGCTTGAACGCCCGGCACACGGGCTTGCAGCGTCGCCAGCAGTTTTTCAATACGGAATTCGGAAAGCGCCGCAGCGCCGGGGATGATCAGCATGCAGGTTTACAACCTCGGTCGACGGGAAGAAAAACCGGCATTGTACAGCAATCCCCCGCGAAAATTCAGACTTATGGTCGCCGTCGGGCAAGCCCGATACAATAAAGCCTAGAAACCCTGAAAGTAAGGATTGCGCATCAGCCAGCACGCCCGACATCGCCTCCCCGGCCGTCTCCTGATGGTAGCTTTGCTATGGCTTCTCAGCGCCTGTACCGAGCCACCCGACAGCCTTGATGAGATCCGTAAAGACGGCGTACTCCGCGTCGTCACCCGCAATGGTCCTACTACGTTCTACGAAAGTCAGGGCAGTCCAACCGGGTTTGAATACTATCTGGCCAGAGAATTTGCCGACTATCTTGGCGTTGATCTGGAAATAGAACCCGTCGTCGGCCTTGAAGAGCTGTTCGAGCGTCTGGAAAAGGGTCAGGCCGATATTGCCGCAGCAGGCCTGACCATCACCCCTGAACGGCAGCAAACCTTCAGTTTTGGCCCCAGCTACATGACGGTCAAACAGCTGTTTATCTACAACCGGGAGAAACTGGATAAGCCCGAGGACGAAACGGCGCTGCAAGACCTTCGTATCCGCGTACTCAGCAACAGCTACCACGCCGAAATTCTGCAACAACTCCGCGAGGAGTATCCGGACCTGCGCTGGAGCGAGAGCCGGGACCAGGAAACGATCGACCTGCTGCAAATGCTTAATGATGGTGAAATCGACATTACCATGGTCGATTCAAACGAGTTTCACGCCAACCGCGCGTTCTATCCTGAGTTTCGTATCGCCATGAGTGCCGGCACCCCCGGCAAGCTGGCCTGGGCAGTGAGTAACCGTCGGCAACATGCCCGCCTGCTCGAAGAGATGAGCCTGTTCTACAAAAAGATCGAGGAAAACGGCGAGCTGGGGCGACTTGTCGATCGCTTCTTCACATTTAATGAGCGCCAGCCCTTCCTACGCACACAGACGTTTCTGCAGATGAAAGATGAACGCCTGCCCAACTACAAGGGCCTTATTGAGCAGGTAGCCATCGAATACGATATGGACTGGCGCTTCCTGGCCGCCATCAGCTACCAGGAGTCCTACTGGAATCCCAAGGCCAAATCTCCCACCGGGGTGCGCGGCATGATGATGCTCACCTTACCCACGGCCAAGGAGCTGGGCGTTGCCAACCGGCTCGATCCACTGCAAAGCCTGCGCGGTGGTGCCCGCTACTACAAAAAGCTCTACGCCAGACTGCCCGGCGGCATCGAAGCACCGGATCGCGCCTGGTTTGCCCTCGCCGCCTATAACATCGGTCTGGGACACCTCGAAGATGCCCGGGTTATTACCGAGAAGCGAGGCGGAAACCCCAATTTGTGGAAAGACGTGAAAGAGTCTCTGCCGCTGTTGCGACAACGCAAATGGTACAAACAAACGCGCTACGGCTATGCCCGAGGCGATGAGCCGGTTCGCTACGTTGAGAACATTCGCAGCTACTATTCACTGCTGACCTGGGATGAACTCAACCGCTATCGCGTCCCACCGCCGCGAATTGTATCGGATTATCTTCCCGAAGCACTGAACCGAGGTCTGAACGCGCTGTAACGCGGTATTGTCACCCTTGGCCAACGTCACCCAGCAACAAGGTCATCGATAAACAAGGTCATCGATAAACAAGGTCGCTATAAACAAAAAAGGCACAGCCTGGGCTGTGCCTTTCGCGGTTCAACAATCGCTGCGCTCAGTCAACGAGCACTTGAATAGTCCCTGTCACCTCGCCGGTCGCGGTCAACACCTGCTCCTGAACTTCCTCACCGGTAGCCGGTGGTGCCGCGTGTACAGAATCAGTGAAGTTAGCCTGAATCAACACCTTCGAACCTTGCGTCATTTCCGGCACGACCCATACCGCGCCATCGGGCTGAATGCCATTCCGGCAGGTAGTCAGTTTGGTGGGAATCACACCGAGCGGCAACGCATTCACCTGTTGCCCTGAAGGGTCAAAAGTCTGTATCGACAAGATCAGATTATTGTCAGCAGGAAGCCCCGCTACCGGCTCGGCAGAACAAAGCAGATCAAGCTCTACCTCGTAACTTGTCTCCGCCTGATGCTCAAACACCCAGGCGATGAGGTAGTTGTTGATATTACTGGCGGTAACACACTCAGTCACCTGATCGCCATCATCATCCTCGTTCACGCAGTGACCTTGAGCATCGAGTTGGCTGCCAAAGGCCACCGTATTGTCACCCTGATTTTCAACCGAGCCGACGCTGTCTGCGACCATATCTAAGGTTTGGGTCACACACTGCTCGCCTTGCTGGTCAGAAAACACCAGAAACTCTGAGTCAGATTGGTCAAAGTTGAAGAGGAAGCCCTCAGACAACGAGCCCATCTTCTGACGGATATTGCTGGGCGACAGCCCCTCGTAATCCGGATCGATAACACCAAAGTGCGTTTCTACCGCAGTGTCTTCAGGGTTGCTCGACGTACATTCCTCGTCGGGCGTTTGCGCGTTGCTGATGATTTTCGCATTCATGAAGACATTACCGGCGCAATCCAGGGTATTGATCGTCACGCTCTCGGTAATGCTGCTGTCCTCATTGCTTGTTGCGGTCAGTACAAAGGTGCCCACCTCATCGCTGGTAAAGCGCACACCGTTGTCAGCCAGCTCGGTAATGCTGCCGCCATCGACACTCCAAGTCACGCTGTCATCATCTTTGAAGCCCGTAACCACGGCGCGATTTTCTTCGGTATAGGTTTTCTCATCGCAGCTACCCGCCACGGTTTCCTCAATGCGAATTTTCAGATCTTCCAACTTCACCTGAACACGCGTTTCTCTGTCGCCCGTTGGCTCCAGGCTTTTTGACGTGGACTTGAGCGAAATCCATTGGGGATATTTCTCGGGATCCGAAGGTGTTGCCACCTCGAGGTAAAGCATTTTATCGGCGCGGGTTTTCGACACACCCAACTCTGCCGAGGTCTCCATTTCGTGCTTCTCGGGAAACACCGAGTTGCGAATAAGCACATCGACATCGGCCGTCTCCCCGGCGGTTGTCACCACAATCGGGCTGGAGGAGAAAATAAAGGCCTTTTGCAGGTTTTCCATCACAATGGTGTCGCGCTCGTTCTCGACCACCGTGGTGTAAGAGGGAAACTCATTGGTCTTCAGGCGCGCTTCCAATTCGGCCGCACCGATACGCAAGGGTTTTACCTTGCGCTGGCTGCCACCAAGAAGCTCAAAGGCATTGCCTTCAATAAACTCCGCATCCGCGTAATCAGCGCCAATCGTCACGTTAAACCAGCTGATCGGCGGCACCACCAGCTCACAATCACCGGCCTTGGCCTTGGTCGTCACGCGGGTGGCCACTTCACTCGCACCGAAAAGTGAATTCGGGTCAACGGGGCTGTTGGGAGCACCCAGCGCGGCAAATCCCGTATCCGCCACCAATTTTGAGAAATCGTATTCCTTGCTGCGTGCGTTCACCCGGAACAACCAGCTCGGGTCGGCAAATTTCTCTGTGTAATCTTCCTCAAGCCGCGCTTTCGGAATAATCGTCAATTCAGCCTTGGTAATCTCGGATGGCAGCAGTGCCGCCACCATATCGACTTCCATACTCTTGGTGATATTGCTGACCGCCCACAGCGTGGTGACCGCCGCGTAGGCGCTGGCAGAAGCGCCTTTCACAGCCTGCCCGGCAATCGTGATCACCGCATTTTTCATCGTGTTCTTTGCCTGCTCGCTCTCGGCAAAGACTTGGGCATTTTTCTGTTTGGTTTGCGCCTCGTAAGACAGCTTCATTCCCCGAGACAGGGTTTCACCATTATAAATATCGACTTTATGCTTGCTGTTATCCGCGTAGGTGCCCGAGCACTGCGCATACGTCACTCGAGGCTCGACCATTGCTGCAACGACAGGTTCAGGCGTTGGTAACACAGGCTCCAGCAATGGAGACTGGAACTTATCGCCCAATGCATTCAACAGCGTAATGAAATCTATTTTCTCAATAATTTGTGCGAGGAAGGCTTTATCCTGCTCGGTCATCGATGCCAGCACATCGCGCTGGTAGGCAAAGCTGATTTCACTGGAAGGGTCGTTAAAGATTTCATGGATGTAGTGTGCCGTCAGTAAGAACGGATCGCTCTGCAGGTCCTCATCGCTCACGGCATCGGGATCATAGCCAAAGGCCGCCTCAAAGCGATGCAGGGCCTGTTCAAAGGTATCCAGCAAATCGGCATAGCTGTCTGTGTTTGAGGGGGCTGGCAGGGGTTCCAGCTCGACGGTCGGCAATGGACAGCGCTCGCCATCCAGCTCGACAATCAGCTCGACGTCGCCGCCATTTTCTGCCAAATCAAGCGTAATCGGCGCGCTGACAACATAGCCCATATCACTGGTGATACTATCGAGCACCAGCTCGGTATCGTCGACAACGAGCAGGACGTTTCCAAGCGGTTGCTGGGTTTTAAATTCGATCGGGTCGCCGGGCAGTATCGCGCCGCTTGTCAGCAGACTCAGATCATTACAGGCCGCACTCGAACCGGAAGAGGAGCTACCGCCACCACCTCCACCACAGGCCACAAGGAACAGTGACGCCACCAAGGCAACAGCATAGCGCGACAGTAAAGAGAAAGCGCTCGCCAGTAAGCGATCGACAGTTATCATACAAAATCCATATGCAAAGCTTATATTCTGTTACGCAGGCAGGTATTCATGCTCGCAACGCAACGCTCTCGACAAGGCACCCACGGCGTCATTTTTATTCGCCGATCAGTGCCGCACCCACCGTGAATTTTCCCACGGCGTCAGCGGATTTGGCGTGTTTCTACCATTTTTTACCATCGCCCTCGCAGGCCCCGTCGCATCTGGGGTCGGTGAGAACCGAGCAAAGATGTGCAGGCGGTGGGTGGTGTCGGGAAAGGAACGGGAGCGCGGCCAACCCCCTGAAAAACCTTGGAGCTGACCGCAAACAGACGGGATTACAACATCAGAACGACAACGAGGCTCAGCGCCCCTTCCATTGTGGTGGACGCTTTTCAGCAAATGCGGTCGCCCCTTCAATCGCGTCTTCGCTGGTGAAGACCGGATTCGCTATAGCATTCTGCTTGTCAAACATCTCATCCTGACTCCAGTCCTGCGATTCACGAATGATCTGTTTGCTGGCAATCAACGCCAGTGGGCCATTGGCGGCAATGGCCGTCGCCAGGGCCCGCGCGCCATCAAGCGCGTTGCCGGGCTCCACAACGCGGTTAATCATCCCCAGTTCGTAGGCACGTTCGGCAGAGATAAAATCGCCGGTCAGTGCCAGCTCCATGGCAATGCGACTGGGAATCTGTCGCGGCAGGCGCAGTAGACCGCCGGCCCCGGCCACCAAGCCGCGCTTCACCTCAGGGATACCGAATTTGGCGTCACTGGCAGCAACAACCAGGTCGCAGGCAATGGCCAGCTCGCGACCGCCACCCGGCTGCCCAGTCAAAATAGCCACCGGGCGCGCCAAAGCCTGACTCAGTTAGCGTCCGGACGCACCATCAGGTATTCCGCCACCGCTTGAAATGCCGGCAAGGACGTAGGATCCACATGCGCATTACTCGCCAGCGGGTAAGAGGCAAAGCGCACAATGACCATCTCCGCGGTGGGGTCCACATAAATTGTCTGACCGTGCACCCCGCGCGCTGCAAAGGCGCCGTGTTCATTGTGCAGCACCCACCACATGCTGCGGTAACTGGCGCCCTTGAGGGTATCGTAACCCGCTTTGGCAAACGCCGATTGGCTGGCTCCGCCTCGAATACTGGCGACCACCGACTTGGGAACAATCCGCTCGCCGTTAAGCACACCGCCATTGAGCATCATTTGCCCAATGCGCCCAAGGTCGCGCAGTCCGGCACTGAGGCCGCCACCGGCAAAGGCAGTGCCAATCCCGTCGACATTCACATAGCTGTCCTGCTCAGCGCCAATGCGCTGCCAGATTTTTTCCGACAGCAAGTCGGTGTATTCACGGCCACTGGCGCGGGCAATAATCCAGCCCAGGGCATCGGAGTTGATCGTGCGATAGCCAAAGGCCTGGCCGTGTTCCCCGTCGGGTTTCACCGTTTGCAGGTATTCAAAATAGCCATTGGGACCTTTGTAGTCAGCCGGTTTGGGCAGCGCATTGGCAGCCTTTGCATACACCCACACATCGGCATTGGGGTCGGCGTAGTTCTCGCTATAAGACAGCGCCGTGGTCATATCCATGACCTGGCGAACCGTCGCATTGCCAAAGGCACTGTCTTTCAGCTCGGGCACCACAGTGGCCACCTTGGCCTGCGGGTCCAGGCGCCCTTCGGCAATTAACATCTCCGCCAACAGGCCGGTCAGCGATTTGGTCATCGACATCGCCGCGTGCTTGCCCAGCTCATCGAGGCAGCCTGAGTAGTATTCATAGACGACCTTGCCCTTGTGCAAAACCAGCATGCCGTCGGTGTAGTTGGCCGACAGCGCCTCTCGCCAACTCATTGGCTCGTCGCTACCCATCGGGGTAAAGCTCACCGCGTCGATCCCCGCGTCCAGCGCCCGCTCAAAGGGCTGGGGAGCAGCCAGTCCTCGACTGACCTGCTTGGTGGGCAGCAATTCGCGCATATGGCAGACCGTCCAGCGAATGCGCGGGAAGGTAAAGTAATTGGTATAGGGGTGGGTAATACGCTTGTCTTCCGGAGGTGGTGAACCCTGCATCCAACCCATTAGTTTGGGGTCGGATGCTTCGGCACTAAGCGTGTTGGCGGGCAGCGCCTGTGAATGTGGCGCCAACAACACCGCTAATAACGGCAGTAATCGCCAACACCATGAACGGTAAAAATCTGGGTACATGTGATCTCCCTTGCACCTGATAACAGACAGTCAGCACACCGCCATCGGCAGTGTGCGAGATGATCACCCGCAGAGAACGTGCTTGATATTGACCGGTCGGCCATTTCCGCGACGCCCGCCGTTTTTTTAACGGCAGTTACTTATTATGTTTTTGTCGGCATCTTACCGACTTTTGCACCGCTTGCAACGCTGTACCGCCTGCCTCATTAAAACGGATGACGGCACAGCGCAGCTGCCGAGACTAGCGCAAAGCTTCGGCCCGGCTCAGCGCCCCTTCCATTGCGGTGGACGCTTTTCAGCAAATGCGGTTGCCCCTTCAATCGCGTCTTCACTGCTGAACACGGGATTGGCAATAGTATTCTGCTTGTCGAACATCTCGGCCTGACTCCAGTCCTGCGATTCGCGCATGATCTGCTTGCTGGCAATCAACGCCAGTGGGCCATTAGAGGCGATGGCCGTCGCCAGGGCCCGCGCGCCATCAAGCGCGTTGCCGGGCTCCACAACGCGGTTAATCATTCCCAGTTCATAGGCACGTTCGGCAGAGATAAAATCGCCGGTC
>MDTC01070279.1_pt1 | contig 35157 bp, 39 predicted proteins | sample 811181 | NCBI WGS metagenome assembly MDTC01 (sample SAMN05326644, study PRJNA326480) | marine metagenome | isolation source: seawater | place: Pacific Ocean: North | collected 2011
CAATTCGAGCACAAAGAAATAAAAAAAGAAAGAAAATTTCTCAATCTGAATTAGACTCTATAAAAGGTATTGGGGAAATTTTAAAAAAACGCCTTTTAACGAAATTTAAGAGCATAAAGAAAATTAAATCAGCTGATATTATAGAATTAATGACTGTAGAAGGCATAAATGAGAAAATAGCCAAAGATATTAAATTGGACTTAAATGATAACTAAATTAATAAATGCATTGACCATTCTTAGGATTCTTCTAGCCGTTTTAATTTTTATGCTTCTTATTATTAAAGATGGTTATTTCTTAGCATTGATATTATTTTGTTTTGCTGGTGTTACTGATTATCTTGATGGATACTTTGCCAGAAAATATAATGCCTCTTCTGTACTAGGAGAGATACTCGATCCTATTGCTGATAAAGTACTAATAATATTTATCTTATTTGCTTTGGCAGTAAACTTGAATAGCTATTTAATAGCATTTTTAGGAGCAATTATAATTTCTAGAGAGATTTTAGTGAGTGCACTAAGAGACTACAATTCCAGAAATAACAACACTGGTGCAACTAAGGTTACAAATTTAGCAAAGATAAAAACCACTATTCAGTTGTTTACAATATTAATTTATATTTCAGGACTTGCATTTAACATTATGTTATTGATCTTGGTAGCCGATTTATTTTTAATTACTTCAGTACTTATTACCGTCTATACTGGATATATCTATACTTTTGAATCGTTTAAAAATAAAAAATTTCTATAAAATACAAATAGCGCAGTTTGGTTGGTTTGGAAAATGCTTCATTTCTAAATCGTTCATCTCAAGTGCATCGAATACAGCCTGGGTTTCACCAGGCCAGTTGTCGTCATTAAACTCATCAAATACAAGGATAGATCCCTTAAATAATCTTGGCTTAATTAACTTTAAAACATCATATGTTGAGTCGTAAACATCCATATCAAAAATTGCCATTCCAATTACATTTCCAGGATAATCTTTAAGCCATTTTTTAATTGTTTTGCTCGCGTCACCTTTTATAAGATGATTTTTTTGAATGTGACTAACAGGATTTTGCTCATCTTGAATAGATAGAATTTCTTCTAATGTTTCTTCATAATTTTTAGTGACAACATAATCGCCTTTTTTTGAGGTTTTAGTATCTTTTTCAGAAGTATCTACAAAGCCTTCAAAGGTATCAAAACCAAAAATTTTTCTGGTATAGTTATATGGTTCATAGATACCTCTTAGCGCAGTAAGAAGGCTCATTGTTGCTCCCCATTGAACACCAAACTCACAAATAACACCCGGCTTACCTAATAGTTTTTTGTATACCCAGTCATAATAAAGAATTCTTGATATGGATTGCCTTCTGAGTGTAACTATGGAGTGTTGATTCCAACCCAAGCCAAGTTTAGGAATCAAGTTCATATGATGATTCCTTAATTTATTTAAATCTTTGGTCTCTTCATCTGAACTATTAAAAATCTCACCAGTTTTGCTATCTTTAAATTTGGACTTTTTAGTAGGCATTATTTAATTAAGCTCATAAAAATTACTACATATGTATTATAACTGATGCTTAATTTTAATGTTAAAATCGATTAATAATTATTTATAAGTATGAAAACCCTTCTAGTAGCATCTTCCTATTTGCCTCAATCTATTTCAAATTGGAAAAATACTTCTAAACATTTCACAAAAATCAATTTTGCCGACTATGGTAATTTAATAAATGCTTTCTCCAAAGTTGAAGATTATGATACCTTAATATCTATTATTTTTTTTGAAGACATATATTCTGAAGAATCAAAAAACTCTACTGATCTTATTGTTGACTCTCTTAAAGACTCTCTTAAATTAAATAAAAAAATATATCTATCAATAAGCTATAACTTTTGTAAAAATTTAATTACATCAGCAAGATATGCTGATTATGATTTGAATGAATATATAAGTTTTAAAGATAAAATTTATGATTTGGCAAAAGATAATCCAAATTTATTTTTAATTGATATGGATAAACGATTTGCTGAACTAGGACATGAAAACATATTTGATTCTAGAAATTGGTATTTCTCACATATGCGAGTTTCATTATTGGGTTTCTCGGAAATAGATAAAATGATTTCTAAAGTAATTGAAAGATCTATTTCAGCATGTAAAAAAGTTCTTGTTTTAGATTGTGATAATACCCTGTGGGGTGGTGTTATTGGAGAAGATGAAATTAAAGGTATTAGACTTGGAGGTGACGGCATTGGTCATGCCTTTAAAGATTTTCAAAAAATAATCAAAAACATCAAAAAAAATGGAGTCTTATTGGCAATTTCTTCAAAGAATGAAGAAAAAGATGTATGGAGTGTATTTGATGGTCACGATGAAATGATTTTAAAAAAAGATGATATTGTTTGCAGCAGGATAAATTGGATTGAAAAATCAGAGAATATAATTCAAATCGCAAGTGAATTAAACCTTGGTCTGGATAGTTTTGTATTTTGGGATGATAATCCAATTGAAAGAGAAAAAGTTAAAAAAGTACTCCCGGATGTTATGGTTGTTGAGGCTCCTCCTGAGGTAGAAAAATGGCCTAAAATTTTAGAAAATTTATTTGATTTTTCAAAAATTCAAGTTACTCAAGAAGATATCAATAAGTCTGAACAATATAAATCTCGTGCAAAGTTTAATAAGGCGTCCAAAGAGATTAATTTTGACAAAAAAAGTTTTTTAAAAAAAATAAACTTAAAACCTAATTTAACAGAAATTTCTGAATCAAGTTTGTTAAGAGCTTCTCAAATGTCACAAAAAACTAATCAATTTAACATGAGAACTATTAGATATTCAGAAAATGATTTAAGCAAAATTCAAGCAAATAGAAACTTTAAATCATTTATTTTGTCTGTAAAAGATGATTTTGGAGATCACGGTCAAATAGGGATGTTTATTTTGAAACTTGATCTTGCAAAAAAAACAGCTTTTTTAGATACATTCTTACTGAGTTGCAGGATTCTTGGAAGAGATATTGAGTTATGGATGATGCAATCCGTTTTAAATATCGTCAAAGAAAACGACATTCCATATTTGCAAATACAATATCTTGAAACAGAAAGGAATAAATTGGTAAAAGAATTTCTATTAGATCTTTGCAAAGATCTTGAAATGAAAACTTCTAAAAATGGTGAAATTATGGTGAAGTATCCCTCGTCTAAATCTGTTGTTAATATAGATAGTCTATATAATTAATACAGATGAAAATTGAAGATATATTTTGTGAAGTAATGCAGATTGACTCTATACCAGAGAACTTTGAAGACTTAGAAATAGGGGACATAAGTAAATGGGATTCACTCTCTAATATGCTGTTTCTTATGGCTTTAGAAAAAAATCTTGGAATTAGATTCAGTTTTGATGATATGTCTGAATTGTTATCAATTAAAGCTATTAAACTTAAGATAAGTATCCTAACTTCTAACAAATGAGATTTCATCACATTGGAGTTGTCGTAGACAACATAGAAAAAGCTAAAGATGTTTTTGAAAGAGATTTTCCTGGCTTTATATCTTCTCAAGTGTTTGAAGACATCGAAATCAATGTAAAGGTTCAATTCCTTAAATACAAAAATTCTTCAAATATTGAACTAATACAGCCACTCTCATCAGGAAGTCCAATTGCATCGGTCCTAGATAATCAGGGATCAAATATTCATCATTTTGCCTATAAGTGCAACAAGATAGAGGATCAATGTATTTTATTTAGAGAAAGAGGCTATGGTTTTTTAACAAAATTTTTTAATGCTATTGCCTTTAATGGACAAAGAGTTATCTTTCTATTATCTCCATTAGGATTTATTGTTGAGTTAATTGAAGAAAATGTTTGATTATTCAATTGCATCAATAAAGGACTATAAAAATATACAACTTTTTATAAAAGAAAATTGGTCTAAGGATCATATTCTCTGCAAGAATAATAGAGTTTTTGAACATTACTTCCTAAGAGGAAATGAACTCCAATTTTTTCTTGCAAAAGACAAAGATAAAAATATTGTTGGTATTTTAGGATATATTACAAATACTCAGTTTGATCCCAAAATTGCTCAAGATGTTGCATGGCTATCAATGTGGATGAGTAAAAAGAATCTTAGTGAGCCTTGCGGTATTAAATTAATTAATTATTTAGAAAGTAATATAGATACCGATTATATTGCAAGTATGGGTGTCGGTTCAGATGTCATACCTATTTATGAAAGGATGGGATACATTACTGGCAAGATGAATCATTTATTAAAGCCGGTAGAAAAATTAATTCAACAAAAAAATAAGACCATTGAATATAAAATCAGTAGGATAAATAATAACGAGATTTTTGAAGAATTAAAAAAAGCTAAATATATTAAGAATAAATATCTTAGTACTAGTTTTTATGACTATATTTGCTTTTCTATAGAAAAAGAAGGTAAAGAAATATCTCTCATAGTTGGAAGACTATTATTTGATGAATCAAATAACAATAGCATTTTTAGGATTGTAGATTTTGCTGGTGATTTTAATGGAATTTCAATTTTTGCTAGAAATGTTTCCAATGAACTCTTTGAAAGAGAGGTCAACTATATAGATATTCTTTTATCAGATATTTCAGAAATTGAGAAAGGAATTTTTGAGATTTGTGATAACCAAAATTTTCTACCTTTATATTTTGAACCACTTATCAATAAATATAAAGTAAAAAACTTTTGTTACAAGAAATTAACTGAAGTCTCATATGGCCTAAACATAATTACAGGTGATTGTGATCAAGAAAGACCAAATAAATTGAATGAATAATCTTACTATCATAATGTATCACTATGTTAGGCCGATTATGCAATCGAAGTATCCAAACATAAAGGGGCTTGAGTTTGCTGACTTCAGTTTTCAATTGGATTTCTTATCTGAAAACTATAACTTTGTAACTGCTGAAGAAGTAATTTATTCAATTAAAAACCAAAAAAAATTATCAGAAAATTCTTGCTGGCTTACATTTGATGACGGATATAAAGATCATTATGATTATGTATTTCCCGAACTCAAAAAAAGAGGTATTCAAGGATCATTTTTTCCGCCTGCGCATGCTATAAAAAATAATGAGATGCTTGATGTCAATTGCATACATTTTATTCTTGCTTGTCAAAATGACATTAAATCTCTAAATGAAGATCTTGAAAATGAGTGCTATGACAGAGGCATTTCAAAAAAACAATTTATTAATCTTAAAAAAAATTTTTATATTTCAAGTAGATTTGACTCTGCTGACGTAAGATTCTTCAAAAATATGCTTCAACATGCTTTACCTGCTTCAGTAAGGAAAAATGTTATTAATAAATTATTTTTGAAGCATGTTAAGCAATCTCCTCAAGAGTTTTCTAAAAAATTATATATGACAAAGGATGAATTAAATGAACTGATTGAAAGTAATATGTTTATTGGTTCACATGGCTCTATGCATTATTGGTTAGATAAACTTAACAAAAAAAATCAAGAACTAGATATTGACGAATCTCTTGAATTTCTTGAGGATATTGGGGTGAAACTCTCTGATTGGATAATGTGCTATCCTTATGGAGGATATAATAAAAATACACTCGATTTATTAAATAAAAAAAATTGTTCTGTGGGACTTACTGTTAAACCTGAGATAGCAAATCTTACTCAACATAATAATTTAGAACTCCCTAGATTTGATACTAATGATTTTCCACAAAAACCAGTTTAAAATTTAAGATACACAGATTTTTTGCGTCCTTTTTTAGATACCCATGCATCTTATTTGTGCCCCTGATATATAATAAACAAAAATTTAGGCTGGGTGGCAGAGTGGTCATGCAGCGGCCTGCAAAGCCGTTTACGCCGGTTCGATTCCGGCCTCAGCCTCCAGAGTATTTAAAAAAAATTTTAAAATTCAAATTATGCAATCTGGAGCTTTGAGTTATGCAGTTAGAACTCATTATTTTCTTACTTGCCTTTAAAAATATTCATAAACAACGACAATTGCTCTAAAGATTCGATTGTTGACATCTCTTTGGTTGTATTTTAAGGGATAATTTCAAAACTAAAAGTGAAGTTTAAAACAATACCTATACAGAAAATTATAATGTTATTCCTAATTATGTAATATAATCCACAATTATGTATGCCCGGGTGGTGGAATTGGTAGACACAAGGGACTTAAAATCCCTCGCCAGCAATGGCGTGCCGGTTCAAGTCCGGCTCCGGGTACCATTTTATATATTTTGTATAAAATAATAATAGGGTTTTAGAAATGGAAGAATACACGCAAGGCGAGATTAACCTTAAAGATCTCGTAGATTTTTTATTAAAATATAAATTTATAATTTCCACGATAACTTTTTTTGGAGCAATCTTATCGGTATTATATGCTCTGACTTTGTCAAATTATTATCAATCTTCAGCGTTATTAAAACCAACTGAATCACAATCATCTTCATCTACTCTATCTCAATTTGGTGGACTAGCATCTCTAACTGGAATCAGGATCCCGTCTGGTGCAAGTAGCGAAACTCAATTAATAATTGAAACATTAAGATCAAGAGACTTTCTTGGAAGAATTATTTTAAACTATGACGTTCTAGCTGATTTGTTGGCAACAGATTACTTTGATCATGCGAAAGGTGAGATTATCCATGATATAAAACAGTACAATAAGGAAAAAAAATTATGGATTAGGGATGTAAATTATCCCTTCAAACCAAAGCCTTCAGTATTAGAAGCCTACGAGACATATATGGAGACTTTTAGAGTTGAGCATAACGAAATTACTGACTATATAACTATTTATGTCGAACACAAATCTCCCGTATTTGCTAAAAATTTTCTAGAAATAATAATTACAGAATTAAACAAAAGTTTAAAAGAGAAAGCATATGCTGAAGCTGATATGGCTCTTAATTATTTAAGAGAAGAAATAGTTAATGAAAAAATTAATTCCCTCAAGGAGGCTCTAATTCAATTGACAGAGTCCCAATTAAATACAAAGATGGTTACAAATATAAAAGATGATTACGCGGTAACAATTATTGATAAGCCATATATACCTGAAAAAAAATCTAAACCTCAAAGATCAATAATTTGCATAATTGGAACGATTTTGAGCTTCTTAATTTCTATGTTGACTGCTTATTTTATTGATCGAAGAAGACAACCTGAAGGTTAATAAACAAATATAGAAATGAGCACAAACAATTCTCATGTTTTGGTTACAGGAGGGGCAGGATTCATAGGCAGTCATTCTCTAATATCCTTGATCAACAATGACTATAATCCGATCATCATTGACAACCTATCTAACAGCTCTATAAAGACAATTCATGCTGTTGAAAAAATTACTTCCAGAGAAATTAAATTTTACAAATTGAATCTATTAGATGTTAATGAACTAGAGAAAGTTTTTAAAGATAATGATTTCTCTTCTGTTATTCATTTTGCTGGTTTTAAATCTGTAGGAGACTCGGTTAATTATCCTTTGCTATATTTTAGAAATAATATTCAAGGAACAATTAATGTTCTCGAAATGTGTAACAGATACGGCGTCAGTAAATTTATTTTTTCATCTTCGGCAAGTGTATATGGTAATAACGAAAGTGTTCCTTTAAAAGAAGACTCAGAACTATTACCTCTAAGTCCTTATGCATATTCAAAGTTAATTATAGAAAATATTTTAACCAGTTTATCTAATAGCAATAATGAAAGTTCAAGTAAAAACTGGCAAATTATAATGTTAAGGTACTTTAACCCAATTGGCGCACATGAATCTGGACTAATCTCTGAAAAAGTACCAAATGTACCCTCTAATATTATGCCACTCATTCTTAGAGTTGCATCTGGAGAAATGAATAAGTTATCTATATTTGGTGATGACTATGAGACTAAAGATGGCACTGGAGTTAGAGATTATATTCATGTAATGGACTTAGCTGATGGTCATGTTGCAGCATTAAATAATTTATTCCTAACAGCTGATAAAGAAAACTTTTGTAAAGCAATTAATTTAGGTACTGGCGAGGGCTATACAGTTCTTGAATTAATAAAAAACTTTATAAAATATACCGGAATAGAAATACCATATAAAATTGTAGATAGGAGATCTGGAGATATAGGGTCATCTTTTGCCAATGTTGAATATGCAAAAAATTTTCTTCAATGGGAAGCAAAAAGAGATATTAAGTCAATGATTTTAGATGCATGGAATGCTTATAAATATCAAAGACAGTAAAGGCATAATTTTTATATGAAGAAAATATCTATTATTGGAAGTGGTTACGTAGGTTTATCTAACGCCATTCTTCTATCACAAAGTAACAATGTTCACTTATTCGATATCAATAAAGAAAAAATTGATATGGTTAATAAAAGAATTTCACCTATTGCTGATGATGAAATTAATGAATATTTTAAAAATAAAAAATTAAATCTTATTGCATCTTCCTCTAAAAAACAGGCATATGTCGATGCGGAATTCGTTATAATCGCTACACCAACTAATTATAATCCAGATACTAATTATTTTGACACTAGTTCAGTTGAGATGGTTATAGATGACATTATTAAATTTAACCCTAATGCCAAAATCATAATAAAGTCTACAATTCCTGTTGGCTTCACAAAAAAAGCAAGAGAAAAATTTAATTATGAGAATATTTATTTTTCACCTGAATTTTTAAGAGAAGGTAAAGCCCTATACGATAATTTATATCCTTCAAGAATAATTGTAGGAGATATGCATAAGGTTGGTAAAGAATTTTCAGAGTTAATGTCAAAAGCAGCTCTGAAGAAAAATATTGAAATTTTATTAACTGAATCTACCGAAGCGGAAGCTATAAAATTATTTGCAAATACTTTCCTGGCTATGAGAATTTCTTACTTTAATGAATTGGATACATATGCAGAGATAAATGATTTAAGTTCAAAAGATATTATTAAAGGTATTAGCTTAGATCCAAGAATTGGAGATTATTATAATAATCCTTCTTTTGGGTATGGCGGTTATTGTTTGCCAAAAGATACAAAACAGCTATTGTCAAATTTTGAGAATATTCCTCAGAAATTAATTTCTGCAATAGTTGATTCAAATTCTGTTAGAAAAGATTTTATTAAGAGCCAAATTCTTAAAAAATCTCCAAAAAGGCTTGGGATTTTTGGATTGACTATGAAATCTGGATCAGATAACTTTAGATCTTCTGCAATTATAGACATTTTAAATAGCATTCAAGATTCTCAAATAGAGTTCTTGCTTTACGAACCCAACTACAACAATGAACTAGACTTACCATTAAAGATTATAAATAGTTTAAATGAGCTTTTTATTGAATCAGATCTAATAATTGCGAATAGATTTTCAGATGATTTGGTAAATTTTGATAAATCTATAATTTACACGAGAGATATTTTTAAAAGAGATTAATATGATATATGGAATTATTCCTGCAAGGGGCGGATCAAAATCTATACCACTTAAGAATATCAAGTTGCTTAACGGTAAGCCATTGATTGAATACACAATAGAGTCTGGACTTAAATCAAAAAAAATTGATAAATTAATAGTTAGTACAGATCATGATGACATAATTAATATATGTAAAAAATATGAAAAATTAATAGTCATAAAAAGACCTAGTTCGATATCTGATGATAAATCACCAACAGAACTTTCATTAATACATGTATGTGAAACATTGGTAAAAAAGGGAAATCAAGTTCCAAAAATAGTTGTAACGCTTGAACCAACATCTCCCTTGAGAAAGACATCAACAATAGATGATTGTATCGATATATTACTTAATAAAAATGAATATGACTCAGTAATGTGCATTTGTGAAACAGACTCTTGTTTTGGAAATATTGTTGATAATAAATTTCAACACATAATAAAAAATCAACCCAGAAGAAGACAAGATCGTGAAAAAATGTATTTTGAAACAGGAAATGTTTATGTTACCAAATATGAAAATCTAATTTCCAATAAACGTGTATTAGGCAAGAAAATCTACCCTTATGTTGTTGATAAGATTAGTGCAATGGATATAAATGATGAAGATGACTTTAGGATTGCAGAAGCAATTTTATCTTCTCGGTAAGGTATAATGGCCTAAATATTTAAAATATGTCATTTTTTAATACATTAACAAAAAACAAAATTTATGTCATTGCAGAGGCTTGTGACAATCATATGGGCAGTTTTGATATGGCTATTGCGCTTGTAGATGCTGCAATTGATGCAGGAGCAGATGCGGTGAAATTCCAACATCATTTAGCTTATGAAGAAATGCTTGAAGAATCTCCAATGTCAGATAATTTTGAGGAACCATTATTTGATTTTCTTCAGAGAAACTCTCTAAATCTTGAACAGCACTATAAATTAAAAGAATATTGTGATTCAAAAAAAATAACATATTTGTGTACACCTTTTTCTTTCAAAGCTGCTGAAGAAATTCAGTCATTGGTTCCTTTTTTTAAGATTGGATCTGGAGAATTCCAAGACCATTGGTTTATTGATAATTTAAAAACTATTGGTAAGCCTGTTTTATTTTCGACTGGAATGTGTTCATGGGACGAACTTAAATCAAATGTTGAGTATATTAAAAAAACTAATTTGGATTTTGCATTGATGAATTGTCTAAGTGAGTATCCTCCTAAATATGCCGATATGAATTTGAATTTGATTGAGAAAATGATTGAAGAATATCCAAATATAATAATCGGCCACTCAGATCATTCCCCAGAGATTTATACCACAATTGTATCTGCTTTCTTGGGCGCTAGAATCCTTGAAAAACATATCACTATTTCTAGCTTTGTACCTGGACCAGATCAGTCTGTATCAATTGAATCCGATGAATTTAAAAAATTAATCAGTGCAGTTCAATATATTGATAAAACATCCGGGTTTGAAAAAAAATACAGGACAAGGAAGTAGATATTAGAACCTGGGCATATAGAAGTATAGTCGCTAAAAGAGATATAAATCCCGGTGAAATAATTTCATCAAATGATATTCAAACCAAAAGACCTGGTCTTGGCATCCCTAGCAATCAATATAAAAAAGTTATTGGAAAAAAAGCCTTAAATTTAATCAAAGAAAATACCCTAATATCTTGGAAAGATCTTGATGAAGAATAGAATTGGAATATTTACAGGTTCAAGAGGTGAGTGGGGATATTTAAGGCCTGTAATGGAACAGATGAAAATTAATAAAGTAGACTTCAAAACGATAATTGCTAACATGCATCTCTTACCAGAAAAAGGATTTACTTATAGAGAAATTGAGAAAGATGGTTTTAAAATAGATGAAAAAATTTATATGAATATAAGCGGACCCGATGAAATATCTTGGTCAAAATCTCTTGGTCTTCTTCTGATGCAACTTCCTGATATTATAAATAATTTAGATATAGATATTTTGCTTCTTGCGGGAGATAGGGCTGAAACATTTATTGCTGCTAATGCAGCCTATTATTCTGATATACCCATAGCTCATATTCAAGCAGGTGAATTGTCCGGACATAAAGATGGAATGGTTAGGCATGCTATAGGCAAACTGGCCCACATTCATTTTGCCAGCAATGAAGATGCCAGCAACAGATTAAAAAGATTCGGTGAACAAGAATTTAGGATACATAATGTTGGAGCTCCTCAACTAGATGATATTGTAAATCAAAAGCTTTTTTCACTAAATCAACTTAAGAAGAATCTTAATTCTAAAATTGAAAAAGAATTCGCTTTATGTATTGTTCATCCAACTTCAGAAAATCCAGATGAATGCAAAGATTATGTAGATTTGATAAATAAAGTATGTATAGCAAAAAAAATTCAGCAAATATGGATATATCCAAATAATGATTCTGGAAGCTTAAAAATAATAAACTCTATTGAATCTTCTATTTCTGAAAGAGATTTAGGTTTCAGAAGCTTAAATAGAAAAAAATATCTTTCTCTTTTAAAGCATTGTAAATTTATAATTGGTAATAGTAGTTCTGGCATTCTGGAGGCACCAAGTTTCAAAATACCAACTATTAATCTTGGTTTAAGGCAAAGGGCAAGGATTGCTGCTGAATCAGTGTTAGACGTAGAAAAACCTGGATTTGAAAAATTAAAAAAAGCTTTAAAAGAGATTGAGTCAGATTCATTTCAAAATAAATTAAAAATTGTGAAAAATCCATATGGAGATGGTAAGAGTTCAAAAAGAATTATTGATATTTTGAAAAAAACTAAATTAAATATGAATCTAAGAAATAAGTTTGTTTCGGAGGAAGATAATGATAGTTGATGAAAACATTAGTATTAAAGAAATGCTCGAAGTTATAGACACAAGCAATACTAGAATAACATTTTTAACTAATGAGAAGGGACAACTAACTGGATGTATTAGCCAAGGTGATATTATTAGAGCCTTAATTGACGGAGCATCTTTGAAAGTTCAATCCAAGGATATTGCTGAACTTAACCCGACATTTGTTGAAGACAGTGATAGATGCCTTGAAGAAGCCAAACAGGTTTTGTTATCAAATAAGATTCATGCTGTTCCTGTTGTAGATTCCTCAAAAAAAATAATTTCAATTATTACATTAATGGATGTTTTAGAAGCAAATAATTAAAAATACATGAATTTTCTAAAAAAGATATTACCTAATAAGTTAAAGCAAATTATTCTTAAAGTTCTGAATGAACATAATCATCCTAAACTTATATTATTCAAACACTATATTAATAAAAAATACTTTACTGGCAACGGACTAGAAATTGGCCCAGGAGACTTTCCCTTCTCTTCTTCAAAAAATACCATTTTGTTAGACAAGTATACAGAATCAAGAAAAAATCAGTTCGAATATTTGTCTGGTGATGCTGATGATATTCCCGTAAATGATAGTGAATTTGATTTTTTAGTTACAGCTCATTGCCTTGAACATTGTATCAATCCAATAAAAACTATAAATGAATTTATTAGAGTGACTAAAAATGGTGGAATAATTTTTATTATGTTGCCTCATTGTGAGAGAACCTTTGATAAGGGCAGAGAGATATCAAAACTTGATAAGCATATTTATGATTTTGAAAATGATGTCAATGAAAACGATTATATTAAGAGAGAAGGTAGATATTCTCATTTAATGGATGAGTTTTTGAAAATTACATGTGACCCATACAACCATCCATGGGAAAAAGATGCAAAAAATGGTGATGGGACTTGGAATAAAAAATGGATAATTGATAATGGATGCTTCCACTTTCATGTTTGGACTCAAGATCAAATTGTTAGCCTTCTTAAATATTTAAGTTGTAAAATTTTTTTAGTCATTGATAAGATGCCTGGCAGAGATGACACTTTTATTGTTGCAGCAGAGGTGTCCAAATGATTGAATGTAAGAATTTTATGATAGCTTTGGATAAATATTATTCTAAAGAGGGAATTAATAAGTCTAGAGTGAATGCGCATCTAAAAGAACATTATGAGAAACTTAATTACACCAACGAGCTTGGTTATGCTGATTGGATGAAGAGAATTCTTGATTATATATCGTTAAAAGAATGTAATACACAAACAAACAATGAAAAGCTAAAAATTTTAGATATTGGTACAGGAACTGGAGAATTTGTTGTTTTAATGAATGCTCTTGGTCATGATGCAAGGGGCATTGATCTCCATACTGAGCATCTTGAGCTAGCAAATATATTAGCAAAAGAAAATAATATGGACGAATCGACCTTTATTTATAATGATAAAAAGTCTCTTCCATTTGAAGATAATTCATTTGATTTGATAACTTCGTTTTCTGTCTTTGAACATCTTGAAAATGAAGTTTTAGAATGGATGCTTCCAGAAATTTTTAGAATATGTCGTGGCTGTGTTTTCACCTTAGTACCTAATCCCATTAAACCAATTGATGATCATACAGGACTTGCATTTCTGGGACATATGCCAAGATGGCTCGCAACAAGATATATTAATTTAAGAGGTGAGAAATACAGATATTCCATATCCAGATCAGGTGAATGGGATGTCTATTACAGATATCTAAACGGTATAAAAAAAGTTTTCAATAAGCATAACTTCCAACTGGACTATCTTCCCGATGAGTACATTTATCCAAGTTTAGAAAAATGTCCTCCAGTTCATAGAATAGGTAAAAATTTTAATTTTTTTGGAAAAAATTTTTTCTTTGGTATCAGTCTTTTTCCAAATGTATTTATTAATTTTGGAATCCCGAAACAATACTTTTATCCATATTTAAATTTGATATCAAGGCCATTAAAAAATGACTAATAAACTGGACTTCTCTTTGGCAAAAGTGCTTGTATTTGGTGATGTGATGTTAGATGAATATTGGCATGGTGAAAGTCATAGAATTTCACCCGAAGCACCAGTTCCAGTAATAAATATGGAATCTAAAGAGTTCCGTCTAGGCGGTGCCGCAAATGTTGCAATCAATTTAAAATCTTTAGGAGCGCAAGTAACTCTTGTTTCTTCTGTCGGGGACGATCAAGATTCTATAGTGATAGAAAATTTATTAGATGAAGCTAATATCAAACCAATTTTCAATAAAGTAAATAAAGCAATTTCAACAAAAAAATTAAGATTAATTTCAAACTCTCAACAATTAATGAGAGTAGATTTTGAGTCAAAACCAGAAGTTCATAACCCAGGAAAGTATGATTCTTATAAACATTTAATCACTCAAGCAGATATCATTGTTGTATCAGATTACGCCAAAGGATTCATCTATGATCCACAAGCTTTGATAAAAATCATAAAAAAAGCTAACAAAAAAGTTATTGTTGATCCCAAAAAATACGATTTGTCTTCATATTTTGGAGCATCTGTATTGACTCCAAATGTTCTGGAATTTAAAAAAATGACTGGAGAATTTAAAGATCAAGATGATTTTAATAAAAAAGCATTTAAGTTAGTAGATGATATAAATTTGGACGCATTATTAATTACTAGGGGTAGTGAGGGAATGACTTTATATAAAAATAAAGAAATGTTTCATGAAGCTACAACTTCAAAAGAAGTTTATGATGTAACTGGTGCTGGAGACACAGTAGTTGCAGCCTTTTCTGCTTGTTTAGCGATTGGAATGAGTTATGAAGATTCAATGAATTTTGCCAATAAGTGCGCATCAATAGTAGTTTCAAAATTTGGAACTTCTACTGTTTGCCAAGATGAAATCAAACCTTAAAATATTTTGAAAAAAACAGAAAAAATTGTTTTCACTAATGGATGTTTTGACATTATTCATTCAGGTCATATACATCTTTTAAAACAAGCAAAAAAAATGGGGGATAAGCTAATTGTTGGACTTAACTCAGACACTTCTGTAAAAAAAATTAAGGGTCCTGATAGGCCTATAAATTCTGAAGAAAATAGATTGACAGTTCTCAAGGCTATAAAATTTGTTGATGAGGTTATCATTTTTGAAGAAACCGACCCACTTAATTTAATTATAAAAATTAAACCAGATGTTCTTGTAAAAGGATCTGATTATCCAATCGACAAGGTGATTGGCAATGATTTTGTAAATTCGTATGGAGGCAGAGTAGTTCTGGTTGATCTTATCCCTAATCAATCTTCAACTAGAATAATTAATGAAACTATTGATAGCTAAATGAATAAAGCAATATTTTTGGATAGAGATGGAGTCATAAATTATGATCATGGTTATGTCTATAAAATTTCAGATTTTAGATTAATTGAAGGAGTTGTTGACGCACTAAAGTTTTTTCAACTTAAAAAATATTTGCTTATTATTGTAACTAATCAATCTGGTATTGGTAGAGGATATTTTACTGAACAAGAATTTCAAGAAATCAATTCACATATGTTAAGAATTTTGAAAAATGATTCTATTAATATTAATGGCGTATATTACTGTCCTCATCATCCAAATGATAATTGTAAGTGCAGAAAACCAAAAAATTATTTAATAGAAAAGGCTATTAAGGAATATAAAATCAATAGAAAATTGTCATATTTTGTTGGAGATAAGCATTCAGATATGCAGGCTTCTAAAAAAAGCAAGCTCAAGAAGTGTTTCTTAATTAATTCGCATTTAAATAATGATGAACCATATGAAATTTTTAAAGGTTTAAATGAAATAGCATCAAAGTGGGATCAAATCAAATAAAAAGATAAAAATAATAAAATATGAAACTATTAGATAAATTTTTTAAAGTTTTCTTAGCTAATTCATTGCAAATTCCGATTGGGATAGTTACAAACATTATAGTTATCAGACTCCTAGGACCAGAAGATAGAGGTCTATATGTACTTATGGTAACAATTGCAACAATGGCTGCTGCATTAACCTCATTATCCTTACCAACTGGCTCACTATTTTTTTATAAAAAAAATTTTTTAAAATTTAACCAAATAGCTCTAATAAATATATTTAATTTATTAACTTTCATATCTATCTTGTCTATATTTAGCATTTTTTTTAATGAATACCTCTTCCAAGTATTAAATATAAGTAAGATCTCAAATTATTATTTAGTTACAATAATTTGCTTAATATTTATAACTGTTATTTTAACGTTTCTCCATACCATGTTTTTAGGAAAGGGCATGGCAAAAGAGTATTCTATTATTATTTTAACTAATGTAATATCGTATTTTTTATTAGTAATTATATTTTCTTTGGAAGAAAGCTTAAATAGCTTCTCGGCAACTCTATCTCTTTTAATATCAAATGTTATATCCTCTTCGATTGGGATATTTTTTTTTAGAGAAATTTTATTTTCTAGCATATCTAGTATTAAGTTTCATAAAATAAGGCAATTATATTGGTATTCACTAAAAAGATATCCATCTTCAATATTCCCCATATTCATAAATAACTTACCAAATATTTTCTTGGTAGGAATATTGGGATTGAGATCTTTAGGAATATACTCTGTTGCGTTGACAGCCTTCAATGGGCTTAATTCTCTTCCAAGATCAATTAGTACATATTTATTTGGTGAAATCTCAGGAAAAGATTTTGAGTCAGCTGCTGAACTGACTGCAAAATCGTCAAGAGTGATGATGGCAATTGTTTCATGTTTATTTCTATTATTATCTACACTATCAATATTTTTTATCCCCTTAATCTTTGGACAAGATTTTAGTGAAGCAATTGCACCTACAATTGTATTAATGTCTTCGGCAATTTTTGTTTCATCAATAACTTCATTTGAATCTTTCTTTTTGTCAATAAATAGACCAGGCTTTGTTACATTCGTTAATTTTCTTGGTTCATGTTTAATTTTTATTTTATGTGTGCCGGCCATAAAATCATTAGGAATATTAGGTATGCCTGTTATAATTTTGATATCAAGAATACTAGTTTGGTTTACATATATGTATAAATTCATTAACACCTCCAATAAAAAGCTAGTAGATATCTCAATAATTAAATTAAGTGATTTAAAAAAAATTAAGCATTACCTTGTGGAGCTCAAAAAAATATTCTCCTAGAACTCTCATGAAAGATATCATTCCGAAATTATATTGGTTCTTAAAATCAGTTATAAAAAAGACTTTATCTAGAATAAAAAAAATCGGGTTCTCAAGATTTATTGGGAGCCCTTTAAAGTATTTTTTGCACCTTCCTATTTTATATCAATGGGATAGAGTGCTTATTAACAGTGCAGAATGTATTCCAAATAAAGCTATTAACAAAAAGATTCTAATTGCCCCTGTAACCGGTTTTTATGAGGCCCCTTTGGCTACTGAAACTTTAATAGCTAAAGCCCTACAAATGAGGGGCGCTGATGTCAGGATAATGTCATGCAGCTTTGCTTTGCCTGCATACGCACATGATCCTGCAGGAAATAATAACCCATATTTTTTTGAAAATAAATTTAAAAAGTTTGCATATAATGAATTAGATTTGTGTAAGTTAAGTGATGAAAATATTAATGCGCTCTGTAATAAGCTAAGCCTTGATCAACTTAAACTAGAACATTTTGAGAGACACTCAGACATAATAGACGCTGAATCATTTCTAAAAAAACAAAATACATCTTTTTCAGAGGATATTTACTATAAAAATATTAACATATCTGAACATTCCAAATCTACAGCACTTCGAGTTTTGGCTAGAGGCAGTCTCGAAGAATCAAATCATTACCATAAAGCAATTTATTACAGATATTTATTATCATCAATTAAATACATAGACCTTCTTGAAAGATCGCTTAAAGACTTTAAGCCAAGTAGCATTTTCGCAGTTCATGGAATTTATTTAGAACACGGTATTCTTACAGACTTTGCTAGAAAAGAGGGAATACCGATTTATATCTGGGGAACGCCATATAGGCAAAAAACTATTATATTATCAGTCAATGACACTTATCACAGAACATATCTGACCGAGAGCGATGAAATTTGGGAAAATTTAATTCTAACAGATGAGAAAAAGATCAAAATTGAAAAATATATGCAATCAAAACTTGCTGGAGGAAGAGATAATGTTAATTATCATCCAAATCCAATTCTTGATAAACAAAAAATTATTGATAAATTAGATATCGATCAATCCAAACCTCTGATTTCACTTTTTACAAATGTTCTATGGGATGCCCAGATATTCTATCCTTCATCAATATTTAATGATCTTTTGGATTGGTTAAATCAAACTATAAAATTCAGTATTGAAAATAACTTACAACTTGCAGTAAGAATTCATCCTGCTGAGTCTAAAGGAGGCTTTACTACAGATCAGCCAATTGCAGAAGAGATAAAAAAAATGTTTGATGATATCCCATCAAATATCAAAATCATTGAGCCCGATAGTGACATAAGCTCATACATATTATCTGATATTTCAGATTTATCTGTTGTTTATGGATCAAATATTTCTCTTGAAATAGCTTTAAGAGCCAATCCTTTGTTAATTGTTGGAGAGGCTTTCTCAAGAAATAAAGGATTTTCAAAAGAACCCGATTCAAAAGAACATTATTTTAAAATTCTAAAAGAACCTTCTTTAGTAAAAGCTAATACTCCTCAACAAGTTGAACGTGCAAAAAAGTATGCATATCACTTTAATTTTAGAAAAGTGTTTGACTTTCCTTATGTCTCTACTGCTGTAAGTGGGAAAAATACTTCAAGAGATGCATACCTCAATATAAATAATTTAGATGATTTAAAAAAAGGAAAGAATAAGGGACTTGATATTGTAACAAACTTGCTTTTGGGTGAATCTAATAAATATTATGATGACTAATAAAAAAGATCTTGCAATTGTATACAGGATTTATCCTGGAGTTTCAAAAATTCCTATAATCTACCCAGAAGATAAATTTGAATTATCAAAAGTAGCTGTTAAATCTTTAAAAGATGCTTTAGGAAAACTAAATGTTAAATTTTGGATCATTTTAGACAATTGCCCAGATATTTATGAAAACCTATTTAAAGAAATTCTATTTAATTATGATGTTGAGTTCCTTCATTTAAACGGCGTAGGTAATTATGGTACATATGAAAAACAAATCGAAATTTTAATTAATCAAAATATTGCAGAAACGGTTTACTTGGCTGAAGATGATTATTTATTTTTACCCAACGCTCTTGAAGAAGCATATAAGTACTTCAATTCTTCAAATGATGTTGATTTTATAACGATATATGACAACTTGGATTACTACAAAAGACAACTTCACAGTTATCAAAGTGTTATTAGATTTCATTCAAAAACAATCTGGAGAACAGTATCTTGTACAACTGGATCCTTTATGACCTCAAAAACATTACTTAAGAAAAATAGATGGATTTTTGAGACCTTATCAAAAAATAATAATTTTGATTCAAGTTTATGGATGAGCCTAACTAAAAAGAATATTTTGCAGTTATCTTCCCTTTATAGATTCCTTAAATCTCAGGATAGAGATTTAATAAGGATTATCAAATCTTGGTTATTTTGTTGGAGACAAATACTTTTTGGAAAAAAATATAAACTATGGGCGCCGTTACCAAGTTTAGGAACTCACTTAGATAAAGATGGAATATCGCCCACCATTAACTGGAAAGATGTTTATGAAAAATATAATTGAAATGCTTATTTAATTGTCATGTCTACTGATGAATTAAAAAATATAAAATATTTAAAAATTATTTTATACCTTTTATTTTTTACTCCTTCTCTGACTAAAGGCTTAATTGCTCCTGGGATTGCACTAAGCGATATTACATTATTGACATCTGTGTCATTGGCATTTCTTTTTTTAAGATCAAAAGATTTTTTTATAATTCCAACATGGGTATTTTATGGATTTTTTATTTATTTGTGGATACTCATAACTGCATTCTTTGCATACCAATATTCCATATTTTTTGCTTCAGACGAATTTTTCAAATCCTTTTTTAAATATTCGTTTTATTTTTTAAGCGTATCAATCATATCAATTTTTCTTAAAAAAATTGATATAAAAATAATATCAAAAATAATGTTAAATGTTGTATTTATTAACTCTATTATTGGCGTTTACATCTTATTTTCCCAATTATTAAAAGATATTACTGGAATACAAATTCCATATAACTTTTTTTGGCTAGGGCATGATGGTCCTCTTTCAATTGGTGAGGATTTAGATAGATGGACTATTGGAAATATAATGTTAGTGAAATTAAGAGGACAATTTGGTGAACCATCATTATATGCAATATCTCAAGTATTAATGCTAACTTTTATTTATTTGAAAGATGAGAAGTTGTTTAAAGAATCACTTTATAAAATTTCTTTTATTATTTTTACATTATTTTTAACAGTATCATTAACAGCATATTTCTTAATCTTTCTTTTAATAGTTTGTATTTTTATAAAAGATAGAAAATTTTTTTTAACATTAAAAAATATAAGAATTAGCGTTTTTTCAATAATGATTTTTTTAATATTGGCAGAACTATCACCAGTCGCACCTTCAAAAATATTCAATCAGCTAATATTGAATAGAACTTCAGAGGTAATAGGGGGAACTGATAGATCAAGTGTTAAGAGATTATATGGTTCATTAGATACAGCATCTTATGTTATTGAAAGGTCTCCTATCTACGGAAGCTCACTTGGCAATGTTGATATATTTTTTGATAAGTCAGGAGGTCAATTATCTTATATTACTGGCAGGGATGAGCAAATAGATTTACAAGAAGCTGTTATTCACAATATTCCTTTATATTATCTAGCATCACTTGGTTATATTGGTTTTTTTCTTTTTTTAGGCAGTCTCTTATTTGTTATTCGCGCTTCAACTTTCATTGGTGCTTTACCTTTTTTAGCGAGTCTAGCAGCTACAGGAACTCTTCTAGAAGCAAGTTTTTGGGTTTTATACTTATTGTTTTCATCAAATTTTAGATTAAATAAATAAAATCTCTATAATTAGTGTTATGAATAAACTTATCTCTAATCACATTGATCAACATTCTAAGGTAGCTATAGAATTACTTGATCAATCAACAATCATTGAAGAAGTATGCTTGGAAATATATCAATGCTTAGATCAAAGTGGAAAATTATTAATTTGTGGTAATGGAGGTAGTGCCTCAGATGCTCAGCACATAGCTGCAGAATTTGTTGGAAGATTTTTAAAAGAAAGGAAAGGATTACCGGCAATAGCACTTAATACTGATACCTCAGCTATGACTGCTATTTCAAATGATTATGGATATGAAAATATATTTTCTAGACAAATAGAGTCTCTTGCAAATGAAAAAGATATATTAATTGCTATCTCCACAAGCGGAAATAGTAAAAATATCATTAATGCTATAAAAACTAGCAATCAACTAGGATGCATTACTGTAGGTCTTCTCGGAAAAGATGGCGGAGTTGCAAAAAGTCTTGCCGGTCATTCAATAGTTGTTCCTTCAAATGTAACTGCTCATATACAAGAAATGCATATTACAATTGGCCACATTATATGTAGTTACATAGACTCAAAATATTAATTAAATGAGAATATTGATTTTCCAACCAAGAATGTTTGGAGATATTATCCTAGGAACAACTGCTGCGAAGCAACTCAAAAAAACTTATCCAGATTCACAAATAACATATATAACATCTCATAAAGCACTAACTGAAACAAATCCATATATCGATGTATCTTATGAAAGACATTTACCAAAAAGGTTTGAAAAAATATATTTTCAAATAGTAAAAAAATTTTATGATAAATCATTTCATCTTAAGCACTGGCTTCCACAAGCAAACATGTTACAAAGTTTTATGGCGGATGTTGGATTAGAAAGAAAAAACTACAAAACAAAACTATATTTGACTAAAAAAGATTTGTCTCTAGCAGATAACTATTTAGATCAATGCCAAACCTACAACAAAGAAAAAAAGAATATAGCAATCCAAGAAGACTTTGAAAGAAAATGGAATGAAACTGAAGTTATAAAATTAAAGAAGATGCTTATCAAAGATTTTAATTTAATCGAAATAGGCCACAGTATGAAAATTAATAATAAACAACTTAATATAAGACAGGCTGCAGCGGTTATTTCTAAATGTGACCTGTATTTGGGTGGTATTTCTGCAAATCTTCATGGGGCTGTTGCTGTTGGCATTCCTACTATAGGAATAAGTTGTGCTTTTAATCCTAAGTGGGACATGCCGGAGTTTTCACAAAATGAATTTATAAAAGATAAATCTAAAAAGCACATTACTGTAAAAATAAATCCTAAAAAGTTTTGTGGATATTATGCTAAAAGTTATCTAACTGAAGAGTTTGTTTATGTGCATGGAGGAGACTACTCACCAAAAAAATGTTTTAAAGAAATAAATAAAATGCATGATCCAATTGCAGAAAAGTATTACGAAAAACTAGTTGAATATCCATGTTATTGTTCAATTGATGCAATTGATGTATTTAAAATTGTGAAAGGTTATTTTGATTGAGCTAAATTATAATTTAGTCGACTTTATTAAAGATTTCGCATATAGTCATTAAAAAATCGCATACACAAATGAAAGTAATTCCAGAAAAAAAATCTACTGAAAAAAAATGTGAACTATGCGGATCAGATTGTAATGTGTTAGCAGATCTTGGTAATCAACCTCTTGCAAATAAATATCCTGCAAATAAAGATGCTTTTAAAAAAGAAAAATTTTGGCATTTAAAAGCACTCATTTGTTCAAATTGTTTTTGTGGACAGCTAAATGAGATGATAGATCGATCTGAAATGTTTGAGGACTACTACTATCTTTCTTCTGTAAATGCTGAGCTTAATAAACATTTTGATGATTTTGCAAAAGATTTATTAGATTTTAACTTTGTTCTAGATGTTGGTTCTAATGATGGTATCTTGCTGAGGCCTCTGAAGAATAATAATGTTAAATGCCTTGGCATTGATCCCTCTATAAATGTTGGAGAAATTGCTAATAATGAAGGATTGGAGACTATTGTAGATTTTTTTAATATGGATTCAGCAAAATATATTAAAGACAACTATGGAAAGCCTGATGCAATTGTAGCTTCAAGCATCTTTACTCATTTAGAAAAACCAAAAGATTTCATAGAATCTTTGGAGTATCTCATTTCTAATAATGGAGAAATTTTTATTGAAATTGAGTATTTACTCAATCTCGTCAAGAAATGTCAGTTTGAAAGATTTTATTTTGATAGGCCATTCTATTATTCCGTAACTTCAATGAAGAATATTTTTGAAGAAAATAATTTAGTGCTTACAAATGTAAAAGAAATATCACCTCATGGAGGATCATTAAGACTATCATTCATGAAAAGAGATCATAATTTAAAAATTGATGATTCTGTTAAAAATTTCCTTGAACTTGAAAGAAATTTCTTTAAAAGTAGCAATGTAAATGATTTTCAAAAAGAAATTGAAAAAAATGCAAAAGATTTAGTTGATTTACTGAATAAAGATAACCTCACAATTGCCGGTTATGGAGCCCCCGCAAGGCTAGCCACAATTACAAATTTTGCAAACATTGATATTAATAAAATTAAATATGTTGTGGATGATAGTCCCTTAAAAGCTGGTAGGTATAGTCCTGGCATGCATATTCCAATTGTTAACAAGGACTACCTTTTAAAAGAAAAGCCAGATTTATTAGTAGTTTTTGCTTATGAGTACATTGAATCAATTTTTGAGTATACAAAGCAACTTGGGATTCCTCACTATCAACCAATTCCACCAAAACAAATTAAATAATGAAATCATTTTTTTTGGATCAGGACATAAAAGAAATTTGTGAAAATCTTCAAGACGATATTAAATTTCTTGAGAACAAAACTATTTTTATTGCTGGCGTTGCTGGGTTTCTTGGAAGATATTTTTTAGAGACTCTTAATCAAACCAATCTTGTAAATGGTTCAAATATAAAAATAATTGGAGTAGACAATTTTGTATCATCAGGCTTACTTGGAGAATATATTGAGAGTTATGATGAGAAATGGTTCTCATTTAAAAAATTAGATCTGTCAAAGTTACAATCATTTGATATTAAAGATAATATTGATTTTATTGTTCATGCAGCTGGAATTGCTAGTCCTGCTCAGTATAAATTGAGACCTATGCAGACCTTTGATGTTGCCATAAATGGTTCAAAATCACTTCTTGAATTAGCTAAACTTAAAAATTCTAGATATATTTTTTTTAGCTCAAGTGAAATTTATGGTGATCCTGACTTACAAAATATTCCAGTAAAAGAATCATATAAAGGATATGTGAGTTCAATGGGGCCAAGGTCCTGCTATGATGAAAGTAAACGCGCAGGAGAAACTTTGGCATATGTCTATAATAATTATGAGGATGTGCATACAAATGTTATTAGGCCATTTAACGTTTTTGGGCCTGGTATGCAAAAAACTGACTATCGTGTAATGCCTAATTTTGCCTTTAATGCAAAAGAGGGTAGATCTTTGGAAGTTTATGGTTCTGGAAAACAAACAAGAACATATTGCTATATAACTGATGCAATTACTGGATTTATAAAAGTTTTTTTACATGGCATGTCTGGAGAGGCATACAATATAGGTAATCCTGAGCCAGAAGTATCTGCATTAGAACTTGCAAATATTTTTGTTGATGTGCATCCTCGAGAGGTTAATGTTCAGATTAAAGAATATCCAGATAATTATCCAGAAGATGAGCCAAGCAGAAGATGCCCATCTATTCAAAAAGCAATTGATGATTTAAACTACAAACCAATAGTAAAATTGAAAGATGGTGTTTCACGCTTAATAAACTGGGTGGAGGAATTTTAAAAATAGTGAACTTCCTTGTTATTGGAAAAGGACACTGGTCTAAGAATTATTTAAATACAATCAAATCTCATCCAAAAGCTAATTTAGCTTCCCATATAAGTGCAAGACACATACTCGAAAAAACTATTAATCCGTCTTTTTATTTAGATGAAATTATAAAAAATAACAAAATTCAAGTAATAATCATATCAACACTTCCAAGTATTCAAATCGAAATAGTTAAAGCTCTAAAAGAATTTAAAGGACAATTAATATTAGAAAAACCATTATTTACCTCTTCGGCTGAGAAATCTTTTTATAAAAGTCTAAACTCATTAAAGTCAAAGAGAATGCTTATTAATCATTTTCATTTTTTCTCAAATGATTTTTTAAAAATACTTAATAACCTTAATAAGAAGACTATTAAAAAAATACATATTTATGATTACGGCAAAGGACCGTATAGAGAATTTATTGAACCTATTTTTGACTGGGGTCCTCATTCACTTGGAATAGCAAACTATTTTTTAAATGATATTCATTATGAAAAGATATTAAAAGAAGTTAATAATATCGGAGAGAAGTGGTTCATTCATTTAAGAGATAAATCATCCATCGATATCAAGATATTAACTGGTAACGGTTTTGATAAAAAGAAAAGAGAAATAATTTTTTATAACAATGATAACTCAAAATATTTTTTTAAAGAGGATGAGAAAATATTCTCTTCAAAACCTATGTATAACTTAATTAATACGTCTATTGAAAATATTATAAATACATCAAATCAAAATGATGAAATATTTAAAATTGCTTTCAGAAGCTGTTTAAGTCTTTTAAATATAAAAAAATTACATAAAAAACAAAAACTTAAAGATAATTGTGTGTAATATGATAGCGGGGTTTTATTATAAATTATGAAAAGTTTTGAAGAATATTTAAATATATCAAAGGCAATTAATGGTTGGTTTGACCAAGATGCTGCTAGGATTTTCTATTTCTTAAATAACTTACAAAGGGAAGAAGGTCTATTTGGAAATATCTTTGAAATTGGAGTCCATCATGGAAAATCTGCATTGTTGCTAGGAATTTTTATCGATCCAAAAAAACATAAGCTTATAGTCAATGATATTTTTGATCAACAAGAATTAAATATTTCAAATTCTGGTCTTGGCTCAAAAGAAATATTCAAAAAAAATTATTTAAAATTTTTTAATACGGATGATGGATTACAAATCATTGAAAAACCTAGTCGAGAACTTTCTGTTGGTGACACTTCAAATTCTTGTATTTTTTTTAGTATTGATGGTGGCCATAGCGCTGATGAGACATATAACGACTTGTTAACAGCTAAGAATGCGTTACTTAATGAAGGTATTATCGCAGTCGATGATTATTTTAATGCCGGTTTTCCAGGAGTTTCAGAGGGAGTGTGTAGATTTTTAATTGAAAATGAAGATTTTGTGCCATGGATATATTGTTTTAATAAGTTAATAATCATAAAAAAAACTGAAGTTAATAACTATAAAGAGATGTTAGTAAAAAATGATTTTGAAAATTTTTGTAAAGATAATAACTATTTTATAAATCAAATGAAATTTTTTGAAAATGACTTAATGATTTTTAGGAAAAGATCCTCGTTAAATTCAATATTATTCAATATTAGTAATAAATTAAAAAAATACAGGCTATTCAAAAAAGTAGCTCCTTTTATCCTTAAAATTCTTCCATTTATAAGAAAAATAAAGGTATAAAATTATTTTATGAAAGATATTGGTATTGTGCTTGTAACCTACAATTGCAGTAGTTATATTCTCGATTGTCTTAAATCATTAATAATCAATAATTCAGAAAATATAGGCAATGTAATTGTTGTTGATAATGATTCTGAGGATGATACTGTCGAAATAGTGGAAAAAAATTTTCCCATGATTAAAGTTATTAAAAACTCAAGTAATGTTGGATATGCAAAAGCAGTTAATATTGGCATGAATGAAATTATTGAGAAATATTGCTTGATTGCAAATCCAGATACAATTTTTAAATTAGACTCTCTTAATATTCTTAGACAAATAATTGAATCTGATGACACTATAGCAGCTGCAGGAGGCCAACAAATTAATGATGATGATTCTTGGCAAAGAAGTTATGGAAATTTTCCTGGCATTAAAGATGCTATATATAATTTGTTTTTTATAACTTCTTTAATTAATTTATTTGAACGCATTAAGTTAAAGTATTTTGACAATAAAAAAATAAAATTTGTAAATTATCTTGATGGAGGGGCAATTTTAGTCCGAAATTCTGCTTTTAGAGATGTGGATGGATTTAATGAGGATTATTTTTTTTATGCTGAAGAGGCAGATTTTGCTTTTAGATTAAAGCAAAAAAATTGGAAATTAGTATTCGAACCTGGCGCAAAAATTTTTCATACTAGAGGAGGCAGCTCTTCTAAAATTTCTGATAAAAGAGATTACTTTCAGAACCTATTAGTAAAAAGCAAATTACTCTTTGTAAAGTTAAATTGTCCAAATACAAATTTAAAGTTTTTTGCTATCCTTGAATGGACACATAATATTAAAATGTATTTAATTCTCAGATCGTTATCTTTTATATTTTTCAACAGAAACTTTTCGTCAAAAGCAAGTACATTTAGGAGTTCTTCAAAAATATGGCTTGATAAAATATCAACTCTAAAGTGAAAATATTAATTATTGATAGCGCCTGCCTAACATGGCAGTATACGAAATTACTTTGCGATTCTCTGATAAAAAAAGATTGCGTAATTAAGCTTGTATGCTCTAAAAAGGATGATCAGGATATACAAAAATACTATCTAAATTTTTTTGGAACATTACCGTTACCTAAATTCGATTCAATGCACTTGAGATCTTTAATGAAATTTCTTAAGGGTATTAATCATTTTATTGGACTTATAAGACTTTTATTTCATGTAAATTTTTACAAGGTAGATATTCTTCATTTTCAAATATCTCCACTTCCGTGGATTGATAATATTTTCTTAAAACTTTATAAAAGAAAATGTAAAGTGATCTGCACAATTCATAATACATTGTCATTTCATGGAGGCGCCAATTTTTTACAAAGAATTGGATTCAAATCTTTAATAAGAAATTATGATTTATGCATCGTGCACTCGTCATACAGTAAAAAAGTACTTGAGGATGATTATGATATACGAAGTGATAATATTTTTATAATTCATCACCCTTTATTTAATAAAGTCCGCAAGATTAATTCTAAAAAATATTGTGATTTAGATAGAAAAAAAATTAATATTTTATATTTTGGAATCATTAATAAGTATAAAGGGGTAGATATTTTTTTAAGATCATTAAGATTTTTAGATGAGAATATTCTAAGTCAATTAAATATAAATATTGCTGGTAAGTTATTAGTTAAAAGGAACTCCATCTTAGAAATTTCCAAAAAGTATAATTTAGGCAAGTATGTTAATTTTAATTTTGGTTGGATCGACGAAAACACCAAAGAAGATTTATTTGAAAATGCACATTTGGTTGTTTTGCCATATTTGCATATTGATGGAAGTGGTGTGTTAGCAGATGCATTTGAGTATAATCTTCCTGTAATAGCTTCAGATATTGGAAGTTTTAGTGAATTAATTATTGAAAATGAAATGGGGTATTTGTTCGATTCAGCAAACGAAAAGGCTCTGTCTTTAACTATAGAAAAAATGATTGAGAATAAATTTTATTTAGTAAATATGAGTCAAAAAATTTCTGATTTAGCTCGTAAGATTGACGATTGGGATGTCACAGCAAATAAAATATTAGAAATATATTCTTCTTTAAAAAAATGATGAATAGTAATGATTTGTTTAAAGGTATTATTTTGGCTGGTGGAAGCGGATCTAGACTGTTTCCTTCAACTTTTGCAATATCCAAACAATTAATTCCTATCTACGATAAGCCTATGATTTATTACTCTTTGTCAACATTAATGATGGCCAAGATAAGAGATATTTTAATTATTTCTACTCCTGATCACATGCCTATCTACAAAAAACTGCTTGGTAATGGAAGCAATTTAGGAATAAAAATATCATATAAAGTTCAGGAAAAACCAGAAGGAATAGCTCAAGCATTTATTATCGGTGAAGAATTTATATCAAATAAAAATGTAGCCTTAATACTTGGTGATAATCTTTTTTATGGTGATAATTTTCAAGAAAAATTAATTAAAGCTACAAGTTTTAATTCTGGTGGCACAATTTTTTCATGTGTTGTAGATAATCCTCAAGACTTTGGAGTTGTTGAGTTAGACAATGACGATAGAATTCTATCAATTGAAGAAAAACCAAGTTCACCAAAATCTAATCAAGTTATAACTGGTTTATATTTTTATGATAATAATGTGATAAAAATTTCAAAAGGCCTAAAGCCCTCAACAAGAGGAGAGTTGGAAATTACTGATATAAATTTAACCTATCTCAAAAAAGATCTATTGAGATTAAATAATCTTGGTGAAGGCTTCGTATGGCTTGATACTGGAACTCCTAATGCCCTACTAGAGGCATCGAATTTTATTATGGCTGTCGAAAAAAGGCATGGATTCAAAGTTGGTTGTATTGAGGAAATAGCATTTAAAAATAATTGGATTACTAGAGAACAATTTGCAAAAATTATTGATATATATCCTTCAAATAATTATGGCTTACATCTTAAGAATGTTTTAAATAAAATATGACGGATTAATTATGAAAATTGAGAAAACAGATATTCAAGATTGTTTATTAATTAAACCTAAAATATATAAAGATAATAGAGGTTTTTTTCTAGAAACTTTCCAAAAAGAAAGATATTTAAATGATGCCAAAATAAGTCTTAATTTTGTTCAAGATAATTTTTCTTCGTCATCAAAGGGAGTTCTCAGGGGTTTACATTTTCAAAAAAATAAACCTCAAGGAAAACTTATTTATGTTGTTAAAGGAAGAATCTATGACGTGGTTGTAGATATTAGAAAAAATTCTGCAACATTTATGAAATGGATTGGGGTAGACTTAAGTATGTCTAATGGACATCAATTATGGATACCACCTGGATTGGCCCATGGGTTTGTGACCTTCGAAGATGCCAATATTATTTATAAATGCACTGATTATTATGATCCTGATGATGAATGTACCCTTATATGGAATGATCCAAAATTAAATATAGACTGGAAAATTGAAAACCCAAAAATCTCTGAAAAAGATTCAAAAGGGTTAAAGTTTTGTGAGTTATTTTGAGAATTTTAATTACCGGTGCCGACGGTCAGCTCGGTAAATCATTTTTAAAAAATTTAAAAAAAAGCAGTATTCATGTGTTTTCTGCACTTAACAAAAGAGAAATGGATATTTGTAATTTTGAGAATTCTTTCAGTGTCGTCAAAAATTTTAGACCTGATATTATTATTAATACTGCAGCCTACACTCAAGTTGACGATGCAGAGGACAATGAAGAAAAAGTCTTTCAAATAAATAGAGATGGCGTATTCAATTTATCTAAGATTTGTAAAGAATTTGATATACCACTAATACATTTCTCAACAGATTATATTTTTGACGGGCTAAAAAAAGACTTGTACTCAGAGGATGACAAACCTAATCCAATTAACAAATACGGATTATCAAAATTACAAGGCGAAGAACAAATTTTTAAAACGATTGAAAAATATCTGATTATTAGAATAAGTTGGGTATTTTCTGACTTTGAGGGAAATTTTTTGTCAAAAATTTTAGAACTATCAAAATTAAATACAAAAATTGATGTTGTATCTGATCAAATAGGTAATCCGACATCTACAGATGAAGTTTCAAAAAAAATAATAGAAATACTTCCAAAAATTAATGATAATTGGGGTGTGTATAATCTGGTTCAAAATCCTTCTGTTTCATGGGCAGAATTTGCAGAAAAAATCATAAATATCTCTTTTGAAAAAGGTTTTTTGAAAGATAAAACAATTATTAAGAAGGTGCTTTCTTCTCAGTACAAAACAAAAGCAAAAAGACCAATGAATTCAAGAATGTCTACTATAAAAATTTGCAAGACATTTAACATTAGTATTGATTCTTGGGAATCATCGCTGATTAATATTTTTTCAAAAAACAAAAAATGAAATATAAACCATTAAATATACTTGTTACAGGTGGACTTGGCTTTATAGGAACAAATTTTATCGAGTTTTTTCTAGAAAAGTATAATGATGTCTCAATCATAAATATTGATAACCAAACGTATGCTGCTAATAAAAAATTAGTAAATAACAAGATAAATTATGAATTTATAAAAGGAGATATTTGCGACAAAAATTTAGTAAATTTAATTATAAAAAATAATAAAATTGATACGATTATAAATTTTGCAGCTGAAAGTCATGTAGATAAATCTATAAATAACCCAAGAACATTTATTGAAACAAATGTTTTAGGTACCTATTCTCTTTTAGAATGTGCAAAATCGTGCTGGGATTTGCAGTCCTCATCTTCTAAAAAAAAATATAGATTTCATCATATATCTACCGATGAAGTTTATGGATCCCTAAAGATAAAAGATTTCAAATTTAAAGAAACTAATAAGTATTTTCCCAATTCACCATACTCTGCCTCAAAAGCTGGATCAGACCATCTTGTTAGGGCATGGCATGAGACATACGGACTTCCAATAACTATATCAAATTGCTCAAACAACTATGGACCATACCAACATTCAGAAAAATTTATACCTACAATTATTGATGCCTGTAAAAATAAAAAAGTCATTCCGATATATGGGGAGGGTAACAATATAAGAGATTGGTTGCATGTTTATGATCATTGTAAAGCAATAGATTTAATTATAAGAAGTTCTGAAGTTGGACAAACCTACAATGTTGGAGGTAATTGCGAATTAAGAAATATTGACGTTGCAACTTTGATATGTAAATTTTTTAATGAAAATTTCGATACTAATTTTAATCACCTTGACCTAGTTGAACACATCGAAGATCGTCAGGGCCATGATTTTAGATACGCAGTTGACATTAATAATATCCAAAATGATTTAGGATGGTCCCCATCAATAAATTTTGAAGAAGGCATTATAGAAACAATCAAATGGTATTTATAATTGCAAGAATCAATATTTATAAATTTTTTATAATGATATTATAAAATTCTGGTGTTGTTTTTTTTATAAGTATTAGCAATAAATATATTGGTGTAGTTAATGGGAGTATTAAATACCAATATTTGTAAGATAATTTTATAACTTTGAAATAATAATAGATATTAAGTAGTTTGCTTGATGATAAACCATCATTATTAACTTTGTAAGTTGCTAAATTCTGATTTAAGCAAAACGCCAATTTTGATTTTCTAAGTATTTCAATCCATAAGATATAGTCATTCCTTCTTTGGAGTTTTGGAGCATATATTTTTCCAATTTTTTTTACATTATACATAACTGTAAGACAACCAATTGGACACATGAAAGACATTTTAATTTTGTTAAGAATTTTTGGAGCTTTATAAATTATCCTTTTTCTTTGGTCTTCCTTTTTGACCTCATAATATGTATAAGTGAAATCGTAACTATTTGACTCCATAAATGTAATTTGATTCAAAAGTTTATCTTTTGACCAAAAATCATCAGAATCTAAAAAAGCTATATAGTGTCCCAATGCTTTATCTGTTGCAATATTTCTTGACTCTGCAGCACCCTTATTTCGAATATTCTTAAGGGATAATATTCTCTTATCAGAGTTAGCATAGTTCTCTATTACTCTTAATGTTTCATCTTTAGAGCAATCATCAACAATTATTAACTCCCAATTACAATATGTTTGTGATTTTACTGATTCAATTGCGTGATGTATTTTCTCCTCGCAATTATAAGCAGGCATCACAATTGAAACTAACTGTTTGTTTTTTTCTATCAAGGGTCTCAAATTATAAGTTAATTAAAATTTTTTTGGTTACCATATATCTGATTTTTTTATTATTTCTTGATGATATAATCAAACCAAAAATTATTATGAAGAAAATAGTTGTTGTAAGTGGAGGATTTGATCCTGTTCATTCCGGCCATATTTCTTATTTCAAAGAAGCTTATAAATTAGGAGATAAGCTTTATGTTGCTTTGAATAGTGACGATTGGCTCAAAAAGAAGAAAGGAAAATTTTTACTGCCTTTTAATGAGAGAAAGAGCATTCTAGAGAATTTATACATGATTGATAGTGTCATAGATTTTGAGGATGATGAAATTGGAAGCTGCATAAATGCTTTAGAAAAAATAAAAAAACTCAACCCTAGAGAAGAGATTATTTTTTGTAATGGCGGAGACAGAAATAAAGAAAACATACCAGAAATGAAAGTAAAAGGAATCAACTTTGCCTTCGGAGTTGGAGGGAAAGATAAGATCAATTCTTCAAGCTGGATCCTAAAAGATTGGCAATATTCGAATGAAGACAGAATATGGGGAAAGTTTTTCAACCTTTTCGAAGATACAGGCGATATTAATGTCAAAGTTAAAGAATTAATTGTATATCCAAAAAAGGGACTAAGCTTTCAAAGGCATTTTCACAGAAGTGAAATATGGTTTGTAAGTAAAGGTAAATGTATTGTTAATTACAGTGAAAAAGAACCAGAAAATTTTAAAGAAATTAATTTAAAAATCGAAGATAGTTTATTTATAAAAAAAAAGTCATGGCATCAAATTATTAATCCATATGATGAACCATGCCATATTATTGAGATTCAATATGGTGAACAAACTATTGAGGATGACATTGAAAGAATTAGATATTATCAGGAAGAATAAATTTGGTAAATTTTATAAACAATAATGACGAACCCCCATTCTTAAAATTCTTAAAATTTTATAAAGAAGCTGAAAAGAATAAACAAGAATATATTGAAGCAATAATGATCAGTTCATATTGTTCAGATTTAGAAATTCCCGATTCAAGATTTGTAAATCTTAAGTATGTTGACAATGATGAGTTTATTTTTTTCTCAAATTATAATTCTCCTAAATCAAAACAATTTCAAAAGAATAATAAAATAACAGCTGTTATTTTTTGGTCTTCAATCAATATTCAGATAAGAATGAGAGCAATAATCTCAAAGAAAGATGATGCGTTTAATGATTACCATTTTAATTTAAGAAAAAGAGAAAAAAATGCTCTAGCAATATCCTCAATGCAGTCTGAAAAAATTGATTCCTATGAAAAAGTTTATGAAAATTTTTTGACGACTCTAAACCAAGATGAACATCTTAATAGACCAAAATATTGGGGTGGATTCAGCTTTAAGCCATATTTTTTTGAATTTTGGGAGGGTCATGAGTCTAGAGTTAATAAGAGAGAAGTTTTTAACTTAACTGATTCAAAATGGACAAGTCATTTTTTGCAGCCTTAGTTGGATTTATTTACGAAATTATATTAATGGTTTAAAATTGATTTTTATGATTAGTAATTTATCCTCACTTCTATAATATTGAAATCACTTATTCAACATTTTCTCTTGTAAAAGGTAATCAAAATAGCTACTCGTAAGACTAAATCCTCTCTCATTAATGAAAAGATAAAAGCTGATGTGGTTATGCTAATTAATGAAAATGGTGAGAAACAAGGAATGGTTCCTTTAAATGAAGCAATTAGTACTGCTAACAAAGCCTCTCTTGATTTGGTTCAAGTTTCATCAAGTGATTCTGAGGTAGTTGTTTGTAAGATTTTAGATTATGGCAAGCACTTATTTAATAAGAAAAAAAGTAATAGTTCATCAAGAGTAAAATCTAAGAGAAGTAATACAAAAGAAATAAAATTTAGACCTTCAACAGATGTTGGAGATTACAATATTAAATTAAAGAAGATTAAAAGCTTTATTCTTGATGGAGATAAGACTAAAATAAGCGTCCGTTTTAGAGGAAGAGAA
>MDTC01085921.1_pt1 | contig 35153 bp, 47 predicted proteins | sample 811181 | NCBI WGS metagenome assembly MDTC01 (sample SAMN05326644, study PRJNA326480) | marine metagenome | isolation source: seawater | place: Pacific Ocean: North | collected 2011
CCATCTCTAATACAAATTAAAACATTTTTACCTTTATCCATTGCTTGTTTAAATAACTCTTGATGTCCTTTATGTAAAGGTTGCCATCTACCTACAAACATCGCGTACTGACCATCTCTAGCCGGCATTGATGATTCTACGTGAAATTTACTACTCCAATCACTCATAATTTAAATTTAAATATAATTAGACCAATCGACACCTTTGAATCCCTCATTTCTATTAAGGTTTACTCCAAACGCTCTTTGACCTGGTTTATTAGGGTCCATATCATTAATTAAGATTCTCGGACCCCTCTCAATTCCTGTAATTAAACGGTCATACATTATTCCGTTCTCTTGTAATTCTTTAACGGTGTGGTCGTGGAGGTAATCAGGTCTTGCGGTAGTTAAAATTACCATATGACCATCTTTACTCCACGACTCCAACTTTTCTTTTACTTCAGGTAAAACTTCGACTGATGAAGTTTCATACGTTTCAAACTTTCGATATTTGAATATCGTTCCATCTATGTCACAAAATATTGTCGATTTCTTATCTACCATCCTAATTTAGATATAATTTTTTGAAGAGATTCTTCAGGTGTATCTACAGTGGTATCGATATCGATAAAGTTTTCCTTAGGTGCTACATACGCATCAGACCTAAAGTGGTCTCTTTCTCTAGGTTCTGATGTATGAATGTAAATTTCAACTAAATCTTTACCTAATAGTTTTTTAAACTCTTCTCTTTGGTCAATATAAGGTGAAACTAAAGAAACTATTACGTCATCTCCTTGATTGTGTAAATAATGTGAAATTTTCTGAGCAGCATCCACATTAGTTACCCTACCTTTAATCGAATAATCTTTATTTGTAAACAATTCTCTCATCTCATCACCATCAATTCTATATGCTGATGGTAGATGGGACTCTTTAAACATATTAGCCAACACGGTCTTACCATGTGACGGCTGTCCTGTAAACCAATAAACCATTATTCTCCTATTTCAACTAATTCAATATTAAAGTTTAGTGACTTACCAGCTAGTGGGTGATTCATATCTAAAATTAGATTTTCTTTATCTTCACCTACGATAGTTGCTTGAATCGGCATACCTTTTTCAGTCTGACCTTGAACCATACCACCTATTTCCACCTTAAAATCTTCAGGAAAGTTCTTACGATTAACTGGCATTACAGCCTCGTCTTTTCTTTCTCCATAAGCTTTAGTTGGGTCAAGAGTAATATCTTTTACTTCTCCAACTTCCATACCTTCAACTGCAGCGTCAAAACCAGCAATCATTTGTCCTGTACCGACTGTAAAATTAAGCGTTTCACCACGTTTACGTGAACTATCAAATTCTTTACCGTCTTCTAAAGTTCCTGTGTAGTGAACTTTTACATTATTACCTTTTTCTACTTTCATTTTTTTTGTTATTTAATTTATTTATTTTATTTTAATTCGTCTTGTTCAGGTGAATTATGTCTTGAATAATAACCTGGATAATTTTCTTCTTTATTTTTTTTAGCCCCATAAAATATGTTCCATATTAAAAATGCAACATAAACACTAAATATACATCCACCCACTATAAACATTGCTACATTCATCTTCCTCGTCTTTGTCTAATTGCTATGGCGAATAGTAAAATAGTTCCCGACCAATGAGCTGAGTATTGAGCTTCTTCGGTGTATCCGAATAATCCTAATCCGATTGAATAACACATGCAAATAAATGCAATTATAATTGGATACCATATGTTTAAAAATTTCTTCATAATTTATTTAATATATTTGTCTTTAACCCTTTGCGATATTGGGATAGGGTCCCCAGATTCATCAATTCTAACGAATTTAATTTTAGTTGATAATATTATTGTTTGATTACCTGAGTAAACATTATGTGAACGTGCTTCCATGTAAAGAGTTAATGATGTCTTTCCTATAGTCTCTACTTCACCATACATTTTAATTAATTGACCTTCTTTAGCTGGCTTCTCAAAAGTACACTCATCAATCTTAACTGTAACCATTCTAGGTGTATCTGCGACTTGCATTGCAAAGGCTGCCGCACTTGCGTCTAACCAAGCTAATAGTTTACCTCCAAATAAATTACCGTGAAATCCTAAATCAGATTTTTTTATTGGATGTGTATTTAATAATTCCATTAGTTTTTTACTCATTTAATTAATTATTTTAAAGTGTCCCCAATCTTCACCAGAAACATCAACATTAGGAAAATAGAATATTATTTCCTTATTGTCAAATTTTATGGTCTTTAAAAATCCTGAAGGAATTGTTGCTCCGCCTAATACTTTTTCAAGTTCACCTTCGAACTTTACTATAATTTCTACCCATACATTATCATAAATTTTTGATAACCCTCTTTCAAATTCTTCTAATTCTCTCCATGGTCCACGATTCAATCCTTCATGTTGTAGAACACAATTTAAATATGTAAATGTTTTTTTAAGTGTTTCCCTATCGCAGTTAAACGCGGCCGCGGGAGCTAAATGGCCTCTATCCCAAACATTGTCTTTATAATCATCAATATCTGAGGTTTGAATACTATCGTTTGTATAGAAATTTAAACCACTTCTACTTTGAGTTCCCATCGGACATAATACTTTATATGATATCCATAAGGGTTGTTCCAATTCTTCAGAGTATACAACATCAAATATATCAGTTTTTATAGTATCATTCTCAATAGTTAATGTTTGACTATGTAATGGTAAAGTTAAAATTATTAAAAATAGTTTAAATAAAATCTTCATAAATTCACTATCTTTTAATTTTATAAATTTGACTAAATAAATCTTTAGTTTCATCTAAAACAGATTCTTTAGGCCACAATTTGATGTCATCACCTGAGTGTGCGGTATCGAAACCTACCCAATGACCTTCAGGCCATTCATCACCTGATAGTATGGTTTCTGAAAATGTTAAACCTCCATGTACACTTACATCAATATCGTCATAACCCTTTCCGTGGTCTTTATGTGAGGGAATAATTTTAACATAACCGTTACCCCATCCTCTTTCCATGTCGGCCCACGTATTTCTCTTAATCATAATTGGTGAAGGAATTCCCGCAATTTCATAGGATAATAAAACTTCGTTAACATTCAAATTTAGGTACAAGGCTTCCTTTAGTGCTTCGTCACCTATTTTTCTAAGTCTATCTGCAAAAAAATTAATATTGTTCATAGTTATATTTATTATTATACATAGACAAAGATATGAAAAAAATTGATATAAAAAAACAATATTTAGAGGGGGATGAGTATTATTCAAATAAAACAGACAAAAAGACCATAGTTTTACATCATACGGCAGGAAGTCATAGACCAGATTGGGTTATTAGTTCATGGGATAGAGATAGGACTAAGGGTGGGAGACCACTAAGAGTTGCTACTCAATTTGTTATTGGGGGTAAATCAACTAGAAATGGTAATACTGATTGGGATGGAGTTATAGTACAAGGGTTACCTGTTGAACAATGGGCTCACCATTTAGGTACTAAAAATTCAAATAATAGAGAATTGAATGAGCAATCCATAGGTATAGAAATTTGTAATTATGGTCCATTAATTAAATCGTCAAAAGGTGAATACTTTACGTATGTTAACAGTAAAGTACCTGAAGAAGAAGTTATTGATTTAGGTAAGAATTGGAGAGGATATAGGTTCTATCAAAAATATACCAACAAACAAATAGAGGCTGTAAAATTTTTGATAGAAAAATATAGTTTAGAATATAATATCGATATCTGTAAAGGAATGATTGAGTTATTTGATAGTAAACAATCAATTGATGACTTAGATACATTAGAAAAACAAACATTTTTAAATAGTAAGGGTTATTTAGGTTTAAATGGTAAAGTTTTGACTGAAGATGGTATTAATGGAGGTAATACAAAATACTCAGAAAGAACATATAACGATTCTAAACGAGGTGATTGGGGTGCTTTCGAATTTAATAAATTAGCAAATCATGGAGGTGAAGGTATATGGTCACACACTAATTATCGAAAGGATAAATTTGATGTTTATCCTTATCCACCACTAATTGAGATGTTAAAAAGTCTGTAATTTGTTTATTTAAAAAATTGTGATTATATTTGTTTTATTAAAATAAAAACATTTATGAGACTATTAACTCTTATTACATTTTTTCTAACAATAACTAATGTATATTCTCAATCATCTACAGTGGGAGTATTATTTGGTAGTGGGGACTTATTTCTTTCTACAGATAATATTAATACGTCTGTTATTAATAGTCGTAATCCATATGCTCCGTGGGGTATATATACCACAGGTCAATTAAATATAATTAATAATGGTGGAGTCCCAACTATGACTCAAACAGGAACTTATCCCAATAGGTTAGGTATTAATTATGGGTTTTTAAGAAACGGTATTAATTTAGGTGTTGGTGGTAAAATGATATTATATACAAGTAAACCTGCAGATTTTTATCCTGACATTATGATTAGGTTACATCCGCTTAAACTTATCACACAAAATTCACGCTCAATAGATATAGCATTAATTTTAAATGTATCAAATACCATAGAATTTGGTGCGGGGTTATCAATTCCTTTTCTACTTAATAGATACTGATATATTTATTAGTATGATAAGTAATGAATTTCAAGATTATTATGATGGAATAATAGAGACCATAACTAACAGTATTGGTTCAGAGTCTTACGCACGTAATTTAGGTAAGAACAATTATTTTAGAATTAAAACGGGTTTTTATGAAGACGAAAACCCTGAAACTATTACAAATGAGTTACTGTTAACGGTTAAAGAATCCATTAATGAGTCTAACATTATAAATGAGGTTAAGGGTATTAATGAACCGATTAGACGTATAGTTAGAGACATAACAAATATTGTTAAAAGTGAAAATTATGGTGAATACTTTTTACCTGAAGACATTACTGAAACGAATGAAATTGAGTATGACTTTGATAATGACTTTAAAAAGTTAAATATAAGTAGGTCGTACAATATACCATCATTTTCCATAGAATTAACTTACAACGCCGATTATAGTATAAAGGAACCCTACATGATTAATGGGGCATTAATGTCTGACGGAGATACAATTTCGATAGTAATTATTATTAATCCTGAACATTACCCTTCACTTATGTATGATTTAATTGCGGATATTAATGACTTAGTTGCTCATGAAATAGAACATATATTCCAAGAAAATTATATGAGACCTGATAGCGAAATGCATCACAGTTATGGTGAAGAACAACCTAGCGGTAAAGACTACTATAAGCAGAGCCACGAGATACCGGCAGAACTTAAAGGTATTATAAGGGTGGCTAAACTTCGTAATCAACCAATTAAACAAGTTATAGGTGATTGGTTTAAAAGAAGTCAATATGCTCATAAATTAAACGATAAAGATTCGTTAGAGTTAATCTCTTTCTTATCTGATGAATACGAAAAAAGATATGGAATTTAAAAGTGAAGAAGAATTTAGAAGAGTAGCTAAAAAGGCGGTACAAATACTATTGTACGTAGTTGAAAGTAAATCTCCACTACTTAGAAAATTAAAGGCAAAAAATTTCATATCTAAAATATATGGAGCCAATCAAAATGGTACCGTTTATTTTGAGGTGGAAGTCCCTTTCTCTGTTAATGACCCAGACCATGGACCGTTATGTCAAGAATTAGATAAAGTTTTATCTGCAGTGATACGACATTTTGGTGATTATCATTTAAATGAAAATATGGAATTCGTAATTAAAACGGAAGAAGGTGATGATATGGTTGGGTTTTTAAATTCATGCAGTTTTGATTGGACTAACCATGAAGATGTGTTTAATGCAAAGGCTAATTATGGTTTCGAATATAATTGGTTTAGTGTAAAAGATATAGTACACATTCCCGATTAAATTATATTACATTTTTTTTATTAAAATAAAATCCGTATATTTGATATATGGAACACACACGAGAAAATTTAAAGAAATTATCATTAGTCGAGATTAAACTAATTTGTAAAGAATATTCTCTTCATCGCACAGGTACAAAAACTAAGTTAATTAATAGTATTTTAGATTTTATTAAACCTATCCCTATTACGGTTAGTTTACCTACTGAGTATAAACCACCAAAAGGTAAAAAGGTTATCGGTATAATTATGGGTGAATCTGAAAAAAGAAATCAGATTGGTAAACTAAGAGAAAAAAATAAAGTAAAAGATTTATATTACTCTATGGGTGTCCACTACTATGAGGTGGATAAAGATTTTCATTTTATCGGTAACGACTAATTATTATTTTTTAGAAATTTTATTGGCAATTTTTTGAATTACATCTCTAAAAACTACTGATGAAACAGTTATAAGACCTGAATGAATTAGGGAAGATGATAAGGTGGCCATTTCTACAGAATCAAAACCAAAAGTATTAACAACATTTATAACCATACCTAAAATAGGTAATAAAAAAGTGTAAGCTAATATGTCTGCACCTCTATACGCACTTATACCAAGAACGTTTAGCATTGAACTAAACTTATCTTTAAGTTGCTCTGTTTTACTAACCGCAGACTTTAATTCGTCATCTAAACCTTGTTGTTTAATATCTTCTCTGAGTTTATCATATTCTTTACCTTCAAAATAAACAATAGATATTGCAGCAATAACCAATGAGGATATCTGCCAAGATTCTAAACCTGTAAACTCACCATTAAGGTATTTTTCAACAGGTTCCATAAGTGCTCCAATACCAGCCCCGTAAGTCAGGGCGAATTTAGTACTAACCCCAAATTGTTGTTTTACATCTCTAATTATTTTTTTAAGTAATTTATCTAACCTTTTTAAGGTAGACGTTACTTGTTCTCCGATTCTCTCGTTTAATAATACTTGATATTGTTCTTCTGTAACTAAAACTTTCACTTTTAATGTTTTATTATAAATATACGGTTTAACCTAAACTGTTCTACTATATATTTATCTAAAAAGAATTTTATATGGCTAATGATGTTAATCCAAAATTAAAAGGTGGTGACAATATAATTTTAATTTATATGAAAGACCCTTACTCACCAATTCCTGGTGGTACTAAAGGGGTTGTCGAATACATCTCTAAAGACCCTTTTGATGAAGGTGAGGAGATTATCTCAGTTAAATGGGAGAATGGTAGAACTCTTAATTTAGTGTCCTCAGAAGATATGTGGATGATGGAGAGTGATTTAAAAACAAATATCAAAGAAGCCCATAATAACCCAAATTTAGATAACCTAATAAGTCTTAAAGAAATTTTTAAATATTCTAATGAAAAAATATTCTTTGACTTTTTAAGTAAGATTAGGGAATCAGGTTTAGTTAATATGTTCGAATCAGGTCAATTTCTATTCTCTGGACCAAAATATCTTCAAAAATTTATTGAATTTGAAGAAATGAAGTCGGGTAGAGAATATGATGAAGACATGGTTGAGGAGTTAATGGAGATGTCTCAACAAACAAGAGATGAATTTATTAGAATGGCTATGAAAATGGTTGTAGATGAAGGGACCGAAGATTATTCGAATAGAAATTTGGAGAAAAAAATAAGGACCCTAACAAGTAAGGCCCTTAAATACTACATAATGATGTTTGGTAGGTAGTTAAATTAACTCTTTAATATTTAACTTACCAATATTAACCATCCACGGCTTTATTCCAAAAAGTTTAAGTTCATGAGCTACCGACTTTTCAACAAAACGTCTAATTTCACGATTCCTGTAGATAGCACTACGAAAGTCGCGTGAATTTATAATATTACACAAACCATTATCATCAGTTCTCCAACCCCAACCCTTCAATCCACCAGAAACGGCAACATTAACAATAATTGAACTACTGTATCCGTAATTATAGTTACCTTCTGGTTTAATATGTGTAATTCTGAAATTCAAGTCGTGAGAGTCATATCTCCAAGATGCTCTTAAATTTTGTGAGGTTAAGACTTTTCTCTTAATTAAGTCCCTCACCCCTTTATCTGCTTTAAATTGTTCTATAAAATCTGACATTGTATCTTTTTTTGTTAAAACAAATATACGGATAAAATATTAAACTGCCATAGAAGTAGTTAAGAAAATTGGATTTCTTTCACCAAAATGACCACCTACCATATTAAAATAAAAATATTCATCAGCTTCCTCCTCAGTCATAAGGTCAGTTTTTACCATTTTTTGAATGATACGTTGTTTTGAATACACAATTCTTGTTCCACGGCCAAACTCCTCACTAACTCCAACAATACAATCATCGAATCCGTCCATAACAATTGCCCCTTCAGCAATTTCATCTATTTCTTCTCTATTCATAGTTTTTATTGATAATATAGTCTATTGTAATTATTTTGTCAAACGAGAAATGAAGATATCTACATATTTATAGTAAAAACAAAGATTATGAGAAATTATATGACAATATCAGATGAGGAAAAAAACTCTATTCTTCAATCACATTCAACATTTTATAATGGTTATGCCACAGGTAATGTACCATCTAATTTACAACCATTAAGAGTTGATAATAGTATTAAAGATGATGCTGGTATCACCGTAGATAATAAAGGTAATGTGAAAACTTACCGTAACCATAAGGTTAATGAATCAACATTATCTGAACAAGAAGGTAAAGGTTGTGCAGAATCTGAAGGTGGTTCAGGATGTATTAAGAAAAAAGATGGTAAATGGGTTATTATGAACAATAAAAAAGGAGGGATTTTTAAAAAATGTTCATCTAAAAAAGATTGTGAAGAAATTTTAGCTGGTTACCATGCAAGTGTTAATGAAGAGGAAGATTTAGGTCCTGAAGACAGAGATGAGTTTGACGGTAGAGATTCAGAGGTAGTCGGAGTAGATTCTAACATAGAAGACCAACGAAAAGAAGCTAATGAAATGGAGGCTCCAGATATGGATATTTCTTCTGAAGACCCAGCATATGATTTTAATTCTGATGGTCCTGAACAATTTGATTCATCATATTCTGATGATTCATATGGTGATGATATTGATGCAATTATGAAAATGTTTGGTGGTGATATGTCATCGGTAAGTATGGATAGTGTTGATGATGAAATGAATATAGATTTAGATGGTAAAGAAAAATATAGTAATGAAAAACCAGCTTATGAATTTGATTCAGAAGGAGGTAATGTGGGAGTATACTCTGAACAAGCAACCAATATGTCAATAGGTTTTGTGGAAGAAGGTGAAGGTGAGACTGATGAAAGTTTAGTATCTGTAATGCCTATGGATAAACCAATAGGTAAAATATTTTCACTTAAAGGAAATAACCCTTCAAGATATGAAGTTGAAGAAGATTGTGGAGAGGTCGGAGAAGGTTGTGGAGAAGTTCACGAAGGTGAACCTTGTGAAGCTTGTGGTGGTGAAACAGTTGAAGGTGAGTGTGTTGAATGTGGTTCTATGTATGAATCAATAGATGAAGATTTACACGAATCTTTCGATAAAGAGAGAAAGATTATACGAGAAATGTTTAATAGATTTAACAAGTTTAACTAAACAATAATAATATTATTTTAAAAACCCATGTATTCATGGGTTTTTTTATTCATGAATATTTTTATATAATTTTCCATCTTCTATTAAATGTCTATATTTTGGATAGTAATCCCATTCTAAAGTTATCATCTTTTGTCCATCAAACAAATAACCGTTTACAATCATATTATTAATTGAATCTTTATTATGTACATTCAACTCTTGATGATGGGTATTTTTTAATTTATGTAAATTACATTCAACATTACCAAACCACGATAAATGCCAACCATTAATACCGTTAAGATGTGTTTCTTCTTCATATCTCACATTTCTTATTTTTTGTGGTGTTGTTGTTTTTAAATATGACCACCTACAGAAAGCGGGTCCCGGCCAGTACATATTACTAAAATCCCATTTAAAATTCCAATAGTGCCACCTTTGTGTTATAGTTTTAAAGGTATTAAAATTAATTTGATTATGTTTAATTTTACTTAATATTTTATTATCCCATATTTCATCAACATCTGAAATTAATATTATATCATTATCATCAGGTGAAATTCTCTCTAAGACATCTTTAATTGCATTTCTATTATAATTTTCTCTAAATTTATTAAGGTTATCTTCCTCATCTATACCTAAAGGGTATGGTTCATATAACACTTCATTAGGTAAATCAATAACAATATGTTCGATTTTATGACTAAACTTAGAAAAAAGGTCTTTATGTTTTTGAAAAAATAGTTCTTTATCTTTACCGGTATGACTATTTCTTGATTCAATTAGTATGAAGTGGTCAACATAATTATTCATTTCATGTAATCTTAAATTTAACATATCTAATTCGTGGTCAAACAAAAAACAATCATAAATTTTTGGTTCGTTACTTCCCACCTCTAAACTTTTAATCTTATACCATAGTTTTGGTAAATCATAATTATCTTGAGTAAAAGGTTTTAACTTACCTGTTATACCATCTTTTTTAATACCGTTTGATGCGTACATATCCCCAATTAAATTACTAATGTTATCATCACTATCCCAAAAATCACTAACTAATTCTGTGTGAGAAAAAGCTTTAAGTTTTTGACGTATAAAATCAAAATCACCAAACCAAGAGAAATGAAATCCCCCATTTTCTTGTGTGTAAAACATTGTAGAATCTTCGTCCCACCTCATATCTCTAATTTCTTGAAATATTTTATTATTATTTATATAGTGAGAATAATAAAATACAGTAGAACCCATCCAGTGATGCATTTTTTCTAAATTAGTGTTCCATACCAACCATTTTTGTTTAAAAACTACAGGACCATAGGGTAGATTATGATTTAGATTTTTAAAACTATTAGGGTTTGGAATTTCATCGATATCAGAGACTATTACTATATCTTCAAAGGATAAGTTTAAATTTTTTAACCCTCTTCCAATAGAATTACGATGATGTCGCTCTCGATAGAACTCAATTGTCTTTTGTGAGTCATTTTTAGTGGAATTATTTATGTCTTCTTCATCAACAATAATTGGCATATCATCAACAATAAAGTAAGATATTTTATCTTGCCACTTTTTAAATCTATCTGCGTTATTTTTATAATTTAAAGGTTTAAGTTTTCCTGTAAATGTTTTAGTGGACTCCACAATTAAAAACATGTCTACATGTTCGTATAATTCTTCTAACCTAATTTCAAGTAAATCTAATTCATTAAATAGTAAAAAACTATCAACTATTTTTTGTTTAATCATTTAAACTAAATTTAATAATTTGTTTATTATATTTTCTACGTAATATCTCATATCCACAATAATCACCACTTAATTTATAGTAAAGTTTAATATAATTTAAAGAACTTTCTAATTGTAATGTATTTTTACATGACATTAAAACTGATTCGACCCTTAAATAGTGTTGTGTTGTGTTGATATCTTTCATAGATTGTTTACCTTTTATTTTACAAATATACTAAAAAAAAACTAAAAAGATATGTCTAACTCTCAAATAACACAACCAATAAATCAAGATGACATTGATATGTTGAATTATTATTATTTTGAAAATGCGTTTACTCCAGAAGAAATTAAAAAAATAATAAAATTATGTGAAGGTTTAGAAATCAATATCAGTTACACAGGTGATACGAGAACACAAGATAGATTATCGAGAACTACAGTAAGTAATTTAGAGGTAAATGAAGACACAATTTGGATTTATGAAAAGTTATTTGTTTACGCTGAAAAGGCTAATCAAGAAATGGGATGGAATTTTAATATTGAAGGTATGACTGAAGATATCGAATATTCTCAATATTCTGATAATGGTGGACATTATGTGTGGTATGCGGATTTAAATAATTCTAATTATAATAAACTATCTCTCACTTTAATGTTATCGGCCGATGTTGAATATTCAGGAGGTAAAGTAGAATATAACTTTGGTGATGATATTATTAATTCACCATTAGATATTGGTGGTTTATCTATAATACCATCATACCTGTTAAAAAGAACCACACCGATTTTATCAGGAGTAATGAGAACATTAGAAATATCAATAACAGGTAACCCATTTAAATAATGATGTATAATATTAATGATAATAATTTATTTGAACATATAACTAAACATGATAGAGTTATATGGTTTTTTTTTAGAAAAGGTCAGGAAAAAGGTTCATTAGAATTAAAACCAAATTGTGATATTATCAACGAAGTGACTGAAGAATTTTCAGGTGTGACGTTTTATCAAACTACTATTGAAGATAATCCTAAAATTTTAGAATATTTTAACCTATCAGATGAAAATATATGGGACTATAATTATAAAAATTTTAATCCTAGAATAATATCCATAAAAGATGGTCAGAAAATTTATGACCAATCAGGAGACAAGTGTTACTGTTTAGAAACTTTATTAAAAATGATTTTTGATTTATATTCAGAATTAATTCCTATACCACCCAGTGAGGGATAGTCTTATTTCATTACTTCCTGGATTAACATGAGAAACGTAATGTAATTTACCCTTATCTTCAGGTAATAAAAATAAAGTTAAACTATTAAATTTAGGTACTTCAATATTTTCAACAATAGTACCTTCGTCATTTAAAAAGTGTAATAATCCTCCGTACTGTGGTTTCCAATCTTTAGTTAAATGTAACACAAAACCAACAATACCGTTAGGACTATCTTGATGTGGTGACAAAAAATCTCCTGGAACATAACAAGCGGCAAATACTTCGTTAGACCCTGTAATTTTTAAATTAGTGACTTCTGATATTAAATCATGTGACTCTTTATCGTTTAAAAATTTTCTTATTTGACATTCATAGCAATCACAATCATCAAAATGGTTATCTAATGTTCTATGAAATGAATATGAAAAATTATTTAAACCAAATTCTTGCTCCGCATATCTTCTTGCTAATTTAATGTTCTCGGATTCTTCAGGGGTATTTCTATAATAACTTACCTTATCGTAATTTTCTAATGATGGGTAAGTGGCTACTGACCACCAATCACTTGGCATCTCATAACTAAAAAAATTATGTAATTTTTCTGCAACATCTTCTTTTAAATAGTTATCAATAACTACGTATCCTTTATCTTTAAAAGTATTTTTGAGTGTCGATAAGTCTAATTTAGGATTAATTAAATCTTTCATGGTTTTATTATAGTATAAAATTTAGAATTCTGTAGTAAAAAAGAAGACTTGAAATAGTCGACCGTCATATTTATTTTTACCGAAATAATCCATAGAGACGTGATAATTATCAGAACGATATAGTACCATACGATTAAACTTATTACCTAATTTATCTACTAATTCCCATTTAGTATAATCTATTGCTTCATTCATATGTGGAGCAAGATTAGTTTCTTCTTCAGTATGTATATTACTATCCCAACCACATAGTCCTGTTTCTTTATGTTTATATAATCCAGTACCTGAACTTACAGGTGCGTCAGGAGTTAAATAAATTACTGCAGCCCACCCTGTTGTACTATCAGAATGTATCCATGAACGGTCTTCAGCGGTTGTATATTGATAAGACCCCGAATATTCTCCTCCCCAACCAACAACTTCTCCAGCAAAAGGTTTAATCAATTCTTGTATTGAATTTTTTAGGTCATTATCTAAGAATGAAATAGTACGTTGACCGGGATAATTACCCTCAACTTTAAAATCTTGAGAGAGGGCAAATTCTCTAACTTCATTAGGATTTACATAAAAATCGTCTACTATTAAAGTGTTTACTCTCATTTTACTTTATTCTTTTATTGGTATGGGGTAATCTTTATTAGAAAAGTAATCAATAATAAATTCTAGTAAATCATTGTTTTCTAAATAATCCTCGATATAGTCATCATATGATATTACCCAATCTTTAGTATAATGACTTTCTGTTGCGTAATCCCACTCATCTGTAAAGAGTTCAAGATTACCACATTTTTCTAAATAGTCATGAAAAACATCTTCACAAATTTCAAAATCTCTGTATTCTTCTTCATTATTTATACAAAATTGAATGGATAAATTTCCATTAAAAAACATATAATCAAGTATCTCTATTTGGTTTTTACTCATTTTTTAGATATTTGTATATAAAATAAAACAATTATTTAATAAAGACAATGGAAATTATAGAAATAATCTCCTCCTACCTAAATAAAAGTAGTAACATATTGAGAGTGGAGTTTCGAATTGTAAACGATGAGAGTACGAGGACAGATGTAATTGAATATCAATACATAGAAGAATTTGGATATTATGCTGACGGTACTATGGATGTATTTGAAGATTATGATACTAATTTTGATGAATGGGAAACATGGGAAGATAAAGAAGAAGGGTTTATTGATGATGAAACATTAATTTTATTTTTAAATGAATATTATGTAGTTTTTCCTGATAGGATTCCTGAACAAGAATAGAATTAAGACTATTTATAGTTATGTCAGATATAGTATCTCAAAATAACGATAACAGTAATAACAACAGTTCACCTATGGTTAGTTTATTAACTAAACTATTAGGTAAAATTATGTTAAAAAAATCATCATTTTTTGGTTTAGACACTCATAAGATAACTGTAATAATTAGTCCAAGTATGAAAATTTATGGGGTTTATGCTTCTCCTGAAAGAATTGCTAAAAAGTTTCCTTTTGAGAAAAAGAAAATACTAAGTTTAAAAGAATTAAAAAGATGGGCTGAAGATAATGAATTTGAAATATCATTTTCCGCTGAGACACCTAAACTTAGAAGAGACTTATTAATATCTTTAGGTGATGTTATGGTAGAATCTAAAGGTAAGAAAGAAAGAGAACTTAATGTTATTATTATGGAGGAGTTAAAAAAATCTAAATTACCCGATTCAATTAAAGAATGGGCAAAAGATAATCCCGAAAAGTTTATTAAGAATATAAGACATGTTCAAAACATATTAAAAAAGTAAAAAGTGGTCGATTGACCACTTTTTTATTTAAGGACCTACTCTTGAAAGTCTAATCCACATATTTACATTTTCACCATTAGTTAAATGTTGATTTGGAAACTTGAGTGTTAAATGTTCAAACCCATCCTCTTCAATAATAAAGTTTCTTGGAAGTCCGTTGTAATCAATCAATAAGTCATCCCAATAACCATCCATTCCTTGAATTACTTCACAGTAATATGATTCAGCCCAATCATCTCCACCTTGAGTGACTTGATACCCTTTGTAAAATGTTCTCCCACTGAATGAAACTTTCTCTGTACCCACATTTAAATCCCCGATAGTTGTTGATACAACACCGTCATATGTTGTATTGTTTTCATCGTACCCTTCATAGGTATTAACACCATCGTGTCTAATGAAACTAACAAGGTAAGTACCGTCTAAAGTAGGGTAAGTTTCAAGTTCATATTTTTCACATCCAACTAATGTGATGAGTAAAGATAAAAGGAATAGTATATTTTTCATAATGTTTATGTATTTTATTTAATACAAAGATAAGCCTTTTTATTTAACTGCAAAGGAATATAATGCTTTTTTACAATATTTATTGAATTATGGGTCACTTAATAAACGAAATATCACGAATAAAAGGAATAATGGGAATTATATCTGAGGGTGAGTCACAATTTGATTCCTCAGAGAAAAAGATTATCGATGATTTTGTAGATTTTGTTAAAAAAGAATTAAAAATAGATAATGATGTTGAAGTTAAACTTCAAAACGATAAGGACGGAATTAAGACTACCGCAGTTTATAAATATAAAGACGGGGAAGATGAAAAATTTGAAGACTCTGAAATAAGGGTATATACCTTAGGAAGAGCGTTAGTTGATGTTCTTCGTTCTATTGCTCACGAATTAGTTCACCATATGCAAAATGAAAAAGGAGAACTTGAAGGTAAAGTATCCAATGTTGGTGGACCTATTGAAGACGAAGCTAACTCAGTTGCGGGTGAAATGATTAAAAAATACGGACTAAAGGACCCTGAAATATATGGAGATAAAGAAGAAGTGGGTGAACAAGAAAGTGGTGAACCCGATTCTTCATCAACAAACTCAAACGTATCGACATGGGAAACGGGTATAAGTCGAGGTCCTGCTAACACATTAACTGTTGCGGTATGGAACAGTGGTGTTAGTAGAGGTAAGGGTAATCATATTGATTCCACAGGTACTTGGGAAACAGGAATAAGTAGAGGTAAGTCAAATCCCCTTAATTAACATATTTATATAGTAATGGATAACAATAATAAAATAATAACGGAAGAATTAAAACAAATTGTTGTTTTAATGAACTACGATAGGTCTAAAACTTTATTAGAACAACCTGAAAGCGTTATGGATAGAAGACTTGGTATTACCTCTCGTAATGCAAAGGCATTAGGTATGACTGAAAGAGAATACGAAAGTAAAGTTTTTGGTATAGGAGATTTTGATTGGGACCATGGAACATCCGCTTGGGTGGAGATAGGTTTAACAGTTGGAGGTATAATATTAACTTTTACCCCATTAGCTCCTTTAGGTGTTGGTATGGTAGCGGCAGGTACCGCTATAGGTGTGGCAGATGCTATGGTTTACTATTCTGAGGGTGACCCGTATATGGGAACTATGATGTTAGCCTTACAAGTAATACCTGGTGGTGAGTTAGTAGGTATATTTAAAAACTCTGCAAAAGTAGTTAAAGCCTCTTCTCGCGTTACTAAGTTTGTAGAAAGTGCAACCCCTCAACAATTAACGAATATAATTGAATTAGGTTCTAAAGGTGGAAAAAACTTAAGTGACTTTCAAAAGGAAGTTTATAAGTATTTAGGTGAAGGTATATCCGCCTCCACACCCGCGATAATAAAAAAAGTATCCGCTAAAACTATTGCCTTGATGAAATCAACCATAATAGGTGCTGGTTTAATTAAATCATTACCCTTTATGATGAAGACGGGAAAATGGGTAGGGACTACAATTTTAAAAGTAGGGGGAGTAGCTGTTACAGTAGACCAATTATGGACTTTACATTCAATACCTAAAGATTGGTGGGACAAAATGAGAACTAAAGCCGAATTCTCCCAAATAATGGATATGTTATATAGTGGAGAATTAACTGATTTAATGAAAGATAGTTTATGGATATTATGGCAAAGGATTACTAACGGTGAAGATTTAGCGGAAGACGTATCAGAGAATATAGATTTTAATGAAATAGAAAAAGGTGTGGAGGATATGTCTAAAACTATTGTGGACGCAGAAATTGAATATCTTAAAAGTATATCAGATAAAACCATTCAAGATTTAGTTAATATAAATAAAAAACTTAAACCCGTATCTATTAGTACTATAATAGATGGTAAACAATTAATTAAAAAGGGAGCTAAAGGTAAGGTGGTTAGAAACATACAAACTATGTTAGTATCACTTGGATATGACTTAGGAAATACAGGAAAAGGTAAAGATGGTATTGATGGTGAGTATGGAGACAACATGGAAGCAGCTTTATTTGAATTTCAAATCGATAATGACTTAGAGGACTTTGACGGTATAATTGGTAAAGAAACTATGACAATATTAAAAAAATTATATGATGAAAAACAATAAAAAAATAATTACTGAAGTATCTCGTTTACAAGAATTAATGGGTGTTAAAAAAGAGTTAATCAACGAACAGGCAAAACCTATTGTTCTCGCGGTAAAGTCATTAAAAAAATTAGTTCAACAATCATCAAAAACTGTGAGTGCTAAAACTGCTTTATTAAAAAGAATTAATAAATTAACTGACGACCTTCAAAGTCCGGCTCAAAAAGTTACAGCCATTAAGTATATACTTAAAAATGGGGACGAACAAATGGTTAAAGTTATAAATAAGTTGATTAAAGACCAAAGTGAAAATACGATTAAATTATTAAATAAAACCATAGATGATAATAGACCAATGATTAAGAATTGGATAGAGGATGGTTTAACTAAAAAACAGATAATTAAATTAATCGTGGATGATGGTCCTATAATAAAAACGGGTGATGACGCTGTTGACCTCATAATAAAGAAAAATATGAGAGAAAATATAGGTAAGGCATATGATGAAATAAAAGGTCCTATTGCTAGTGACCAAGGTTCAACCGTTAGAAAAAAGATAACCAAAAGTAAAGTTGATGATGTTGCCGATGAGGTTGATGCTGATATTCCTCCTAACAACACAAAAACTCTTGATGATGGTAGTGAGGTTTCTGACCTATTTAATACCAACACATGGAAAGATGATATTATAAAACTTACTGATGATGAAATAGCTGCACTTGCTAATCCTAAGTGGTTGGACAGTATAACCGACTCATTTACTTCTATATTTAAAAGTACTAATGAACAGGTTAGTAGAATTCAAAAAATTGCTCAAGCTATTGAAAAAACTACCGATTCTAAATTAAAGACCAAACTAACTACAAGGTTAAAAAAAGAAATGGAAAATCTTTATAAGAAAAATACTAACCAATTTGTGGCTTTAAGACAATATTTTGATGATATAAGTAAGATAGATACTGACTTCCGTAAAACATGGTACCTTTTAAAAGGTTCAAATGGAGGTTGGGATTTTTATAAAACTTTTGGTAATTTAGCTCAACATAATAGTAGATGGAGAGCATTATGGGCAGGACTAACAAATGATTTGAAAGTAATCTTTGAGGCTGAAAAAAAATTCTTTAGTAAAATCGCTAGTAAAGCAACAAAAAAGGTATCTACATCAAAAAGTGAACTAATCGGAAGTATTGGTAAAAACATTATGACGGGGTCAAGAAAAGGTTTACCGTATATGAGTAATAAACTTTACAAAGAGATAATAGAAAAATATGGACCAAAAGCAGCTAAAGTATCATACGTTAGAGATTTGGTATTAAATTTATTAAAATGGAATGTATATATTGGTCTTTTTTCTACTATAAGGAATTCAATAGCTAATTACGCATATGAGGATAATATACAAGATTGTATAAATTCTGGTGATAAAGGTTCTAAAGAGTGTTTAGACCTAAGTGATGATTATATGTCAAGAATGATGGCCGAATGGTCTTTACAGTATAGAGAAGACCCCACTAAGGCGGCTAATTTCTTTGCTGCATGGGCTAATCAGATAAATCCATTTAGTTCCGCTAATTTACCTGACCTTAGTAGTGATATAGACTATCGAGATTATACTGAAATAGCAAAATTAGACCCAGGGTACGTGGGTAATATACTTAATACTATTACTAAATTTATATCAATAAATGATGACCCCGCAATAAAAAATAGTACTTTAGAAGCTCTTGATTTGGCGATAAGTGAAGTGCAAGTAGAGAAAGATAAAATAGAAGATAAGATAGAAGAGGAAATTAAAAATGAAGAAATAACACCTGAGGTGACACCTGAGGTGACACCTGTACCTAATACTGTTTCAGGTACTATAGAAGATGCTGCTAAACAACTAGGGGTAACTGTAGAACAAGTAACTCAAGATGGGGATATATTTATATGGAGTATTGACGGTCAAGAAATTGGTAGGTACAAAATGATAAACGGTAAATTAAAAATACAATAAAAAATGAGTATAAGTAACCAATTTTTCTGTAATAGTTGTAAAACAAGTAACGGTGCGCCAGGAACAACACAGGCGGCTTGTGACGGATTAATGAAGATTGCAGGTACTAAATGTTTAGAATATAATCCTGATGGGTTTGATAGTATTGCTAACGAAATAAATGATGTTTGGAAAACAGTAATGCCGGATTTAAAAAGTCGTAATAAGTTAAATAAAAATCATTTTTCTGATAATGCTGGAAAACTTATGGTGATGGGTGAAAAAGAAGATATGATTGAAGATACTAAATTTGAAATCATAAAAAAACATAATTCATCTGATAATACATTTGATTGGTTTTTTGAGGAAAATGGTAATGAAAAAAGTTACACTAAAGATTATTTAAAGTCCAACCCAACTAAATTAGACGAACAAAAAGAAATGAAATCAATATCAGATAAAATAGAAGAAAAATTAAGAGACATATATTTCTATACTGTTTCTGAAAAAGGTAAAGAACGAGTAAGATTCGATTTAGAAGATAAAAGAAACATTGAACAACATTTAAAAGACTTATATAACCAAAATATTACAGGTGATAGAGGATTTATAATGGCCGTTGTTAGAGCCAAAGGTTCCGATAAAGAAGACGGACAATTAATTAAATTAGGTTCGTATCCAAAAGATTCTAATATAGATTTAGGATTTGAAGAAAAAGGATTAGGTGGATTGATAGGTACTCAGTATTTTTCTATAAAAAATAACGATGGTCCAGATGACAGAGATTTTGAAATAGTTAAAGGAGATATTAATAAAGATATTGAATTTAAAAAAGAAATTGAAGTAGAGGAACCTAAAGAAGTTATGAATCAACCTGTTAAAGAAGAACCATATGAGGAAGTAATGAAACAAAGAGAACTTAAGGGTTTAGCGTCTTTAGTTAATTCTGATGAGGTTGGTGGAGATTTTACTAAAAAACAAAAAGAAATACTAGAAAAACTTAAGAGTCAGGGATACTTATTTAAGAGACCTGTTGAAGACTCTAACTATAAAAAGACAAAAGTGAACAGTTCTGAATTTACAGAATCATTTCATGTTTGGAAAAAACAACAATAACAAGATGGGTATAAAAGATTCAATAAGAAAAAACATTCAAATCTTACAAGAAGAAAAAAAGATATCATTAACTGAAGAAAAAATAGTTAAAGGTAGGTTCTCGATGGTACCTAAGAATATAAATAAACACTCTACAATACAAAATAATAAAACGTTTAATGTACTGTTTAATGAAGTGAGAACATTAAAGTCTCATGGAATTAATCAGAAAGTAATTAATGAAAATTTAGTTCAAGTATTAAGTCAAATGTTTGACGAGGAAGGTCCTCGTTTTCTTGATGTGGTTAAAGAAAAATTAGCTGAATACTTAAAAAGTAAGTTACAACTTACTGATATAGAACAAGAAATATTAGTTAGTGCTATAGGTAACACTGAAATGGATGAGGTATCTGAATTATTTAATGACCCAAGATTCTTGGCTCAAAAAATTGCTCAGGCATACTCTGAAGATATGGGTAGTAAATATTCAATGGTGAGTACGGACAACTCAGATATGGTTAAAAAACTTGAAGACACATTTGTCGATAAGTTAAAGCCTGTTATAGGGGACGTTAATTCCAAAATGGAATTAAAGTTGAAAGACATTAGAGATAATATGCTTTCATAAACTTTTTAAGAAAAAGGGGGTAGACAAATCTATTAAAAGGTATCGGAAACGGTACCTTTTTTTATTTAATTTTATTATTAAAAATCATTGAATTTATAAATAAGTAACATATTTTATAATAAAAGAGTTTTTTATGAAATTAGACCAAGTTTACGTCATTTCTTTAGACCATAGTAAAGAATATATCCAAGACCTTTATAAAAGGTTAAGTAAAATACCATTACCTTATGATACGCCAGTATTCATTATTGACGCGTTTTTAGGTACTCGTTTAAAAACTGAAACTGATTTAGGTTATGAGTTATACCATAATTGGGACATTTCAGATTTAAATCCTAACTGGCATTGGTGGGAAAGACCCACTACGTATGGTGAGGCTGGTGGTATGATTTCACATACTATGTGTTGGGAAGACGCTTATTTAAATGGGTATGAAAACATAATGATACTTGAGGATGATTTTGAAACTGACGGTACATTACAATGGTCTATATTCGAAGAACTTATCGATTATCAATGGGACTTATGTTTAATGTCACATAATCCATTACATGGAAATTTTCCAAATATACATAGTTCTTACGAAATAGGTAAAGAACATTTCATACGACCTTCCTATTTTTATAATACACATACTTACATATTAAATAAAGAAGGAATAAGGAAGTTAGTTGAGGACCATTTAGATACCCTAAAAAAGAATATAATAGTGTCTGACGAGTTTTTATCTGCAGTTACGACTACTCACCCCCGAAAAGATTTAAGAGAGCTCTATACGTCTAATTTGAATGCAATAGCAACTAAAGAAGACTATACGTATCAGACTAGATACATGAGTGCAGGTAATTCATTAACTGAACCTACAGAAGAAGATTTAAAATAAAATGGGGGGTCATCACTCCCCCCACTCTTTCTACCATCTCAACATTACTCCTGCCGTCCCTTTCCATTCGATGATTGCTCGTTTTGGAATCCAGAATTCGAATTCTCCGATTTCATCGATTTTGTCGGACATGTCCTCTTTGAACTTGGCAACATCGTTAGAGTTCTTTGGGTGTTTAACACCTACGTACCCTGCACATACCGGACCGATACCTGTAACTTGAGACATCTCATCAGTAAGAGTTCGTCCACAACATCTGCAGATACCTGCGTTGTCCTTTGTGAGTTTAGCTTTCAACTTGAAGGCTTTGTTAGAGATAGTCATTACTTCTGTAACATCAACTAAGACCGGGTGAAAATCCATATCGTAGTTTTCTTTGATACTTAGAGCAATTTTACGACCGAGTTTGATTGTGTTTCCAACTAATTTTAGGTTCAACTCTTTTTGTGAGTCTTTTTGAATTTCTCGGTCAATCGCTTTGTAACCAGCAGAAACTTGTTTTTCAGTCAACTGACGGTATTTTTTGTATTTAACTTTTAGGTCATTAACGAAGTTAGATTCTCCTGTGTATTGTACGATAGCCTTTAACTCCATAGGTAGTTCTTCAATTTTAACTTCCCCTTGACGTACTTCTTTCATGATTAGTTTTTCCGCTACTGCGTATTGTTTTGGTGTTAGACGACCCCACTTTAAAAGTGATGGTTGTAATTTTTGAATGAATGTGTTTACTCCTTGATAGTCTCTTACTTTTTCTTCGATGTTGATTCCTGTTACTGTCATGATGATATTTTTTTTATGGTGATTACTGATGATTACCCTACAAAGATAAGCCTTTTTATGACATAACAAAAAAAAATGCCAACTAAAATTAATTTAATTGGCACTTAAATGGTGGAGGTGGCGGGATTCGAACCCGCGTCTTGTTCGTATTAACATATAAAGGACTACACGTTTAGGATAATGTTAATTCATAACATTCCAAAATATTCAGTTGTATTTTACATCCTCCACTGACAAGTGATGTACGACTCGGTTTTTTGGTTCAGTCGTTTCTCCACCTTTTTAGGAGTTTCTGTTCCTAGGTATTTCACTCTCTAACCCGATGTGTAATAACGTATTACGCTACTGCCACTTCTTCAGTACGGACAAGTCCGATAGCCTGAAGTTTTGCGATTGTTTCGCCAGATAAAAATTGCGTCCGTAGATTTAAGTGATAGGATACATCTCACTACGTGCCCCGTATAACTAATTCCGCCAATCAATTCCATTCACCCCCATATTTTCAAAGAACATTAACTTCTGAGTACAAATATAAATACTTTTTTTCTAATAAGAAACTATTTATAGTAAAAATACATTAAAATGTCTAAAAGAAATATAAAGTTAACTGAAGTCGATATTGAAAATATTGTAAGGACTGTTATTGAAGAACAAAGAAGAGGTAGAGGTGATTTAACTGGTGTTAAAAAACGTAAGAAAGATAAAACAGACCGTAATTCCCCAAATTGGAAAGGAAGTAATTCAGGAAATCTTAACTTTGAAGTTATGAACTTAACTCCAATAGCGGTTAATGTTACTGAATATGATTTTGATGTTAGATATACCTCATCGTTATCTAGAGTTGGTAGGTCAATACCTGTAATTGAAACTCCACCTGAAATTATGGTTACCATTCCAACTTATAACGTACAGGGAAGTAGTCTTCCATATGCGGATAATATGGTTATGCCTTACTTTGATAAGTATCCTGAGGCTAATGTACAGTTTGAAAAGATTGTGAAGGATTTTATTGAATATATTAATGCGGGAGGGGGTGATAAGTTAACTAACGTAACAATTAAGGGTAGTGCCGATTCAGGTACACCTACGTTAAAGGTACCAAGCGGGTATTCTAAATTAGACCACCCAAGTGCAAAACCATATAACGGTAAAACTGACCCTAAAGAAATGAATCAGTATTTGGCCGATATGAGAGCTAAACAATATGCACAATCATTAATTAATAAAATTAAAGAATCAACAGGACTTGATTTAAAAATAAAGGTATTAAAAGGAGATAACTTCTATGGACAGGGTGATGGTAAAAGAGGTGAGGAATTTAGAAAAATTACTTTAAATCCGAATGCTGAACAACATGAAGTAAAAAATACGACAGAAACACCTGGTACCGTAACCACCCCTAAACTTCAAAAAGGTGGTGGTACCCCTTATATTGTTACAATTAATATGGAAGGTAAACCGTTTGAAACTAACGAAACTGCCTTAGGATATAGAGTCAAAGACAGTTACGGAAATATACGATTAGGTATTAGTCGTGAACTAACTGAAAAGTTAGATTTACCTATATTTAACGATAAAGTAAGTTCAGAAGTAAAAGGTCAAGATTTTTATGTTGGCGGGAAATTAGTCGGTAAAATAAAACCTATGAGTCAACGTACCGTTAATTTTAATAGAATGTTTGATAAGAGTACTGGTAAACCAAGAGCTTTCGCTGGACCAATAAGTACGGTTATGGCTTATAGAACACATAAAATTAATGGTGAAGATGTAACAATATCTTATTTACAGGACAGTTACTTCGTATTCTTTTAATTACTATAATTTATTTTACGGAAACATTTGAACTACAATAATTGCATTCAGTTTTTTATTGTAAACTATGTGGTGACCATAGTGACTTGGTAATATATAACCTTTATTAAGGTAATCCCCATATTCAGTTAAAACATTCATTTTATGGTATTTTGAATTCATAAAATTATTATGAGCTTGTGTAGCAATTTCTAAATCTGTTTTAGATGAGTCGTAGGTAAACGCGGTTACATTTTCTGATGAATTAGTATATTTTGAATTACTTGCAATTTTAATTCTATCAGATGCAGTTTTATATTTTAAGTTAGGGTTAGTGTGAGATACTTGTTTATAACTTCTTATTGTACTTAAATAATTAGCTTGTATTTTAGCTCCATCATTTATTAATGGGTCAGTCACAAAAGTACTCAAACCTCTATTACTTCTTTCTTCATTCACTAAATTTAGTAAATGATTTTCAATATTACTTAAGTTTTGAGAGTGACCTAAGTTACAAATGAAGGTTAGTAAGATTATTATTATGTATTTCATATAACAAATATAAGCAATTAAAACCAATTATACTAATAATATACTATTTATTATAAAAGTTTTAAATGAAATTCAGTACATTATTAAACGAAGGTAAAAAGGAGAATCTTATTTCTAAGTATGGTGATGAGCCAATATACAAAGATAATGATTTTATATCTAAAATTGTAGATAGTGACCCCTCAAGTACTAAGAAGTATTCTGAGTGGACCATTAAACAGGTAATCGATTTCATGAAAACTAATGATGAGTCATCGCTTCCTGATGTTATAACTCAAATTACAGACCTTATAGATGATTTTAATCTTGTATCTCAATCGATAACAGATGAAGATATTGAGTTCGCCAAAAAATTACATTCAGGTATTGACGATACTTACATCAAAGGTGGTCCAAGAGATATAAATCGATATAAGGTGTATTGGGAACTACAAACTTTATTATCTGCGATTAATAAAAGAAAGAAAAATAAAGAGTTAGAAGTAGAAGCTAAAAAAGATATTGATAAGTTATACGAAGATAGTCGTTTTTTAATTGTTCAACCTTACTCGCATCAAGCATCCTGTTATTATGGTTCAAACACAAAATGGTGTACAGCATCTAAAGATAATAAGAGTTATTTTGAAAGATATGGTAACGATGGTAGACTCATATATATAATTGATAAACAGTCTAAAGATGAAACTTTAGGTAAAATGGCGGTTCATATAAATGAAAATGACAATATTTGGGTATATGACCAAAAAGATAATCAAAGAAGTCAGGATTTTCTATTAAGTAGATTTGAACCTATATCCGAGGCAATTAAAAAAATACTTAAAGGTGATGATGATTATATTATCCTTAAAAAAGTTCAAGAAGGTAAATTAAGTCCATCAAGTCAATCATTAACTGCACCATATTTTGATGGTATGAATGATAAAGAAGTGTATCTTAAATTTGAGGATGCTAGAGAATTTCTTTCTATACTGACTGAACAGTTTGAGGATTATGAACTTGATTCTTATGTAAATGCTATTGAACTACCTTACGGTATGGATAACTATTATTATGACCGATATACCTTTGATGATGATATGGGAGAGGGTTATCCTTTATATCAACTTAAACCACAACACCTAAAAAAATTAAAGAAAGTATTTGATTTAGTAGGGGTTAAATATAAAAATTTATTTAAAACTTCTCCAAATGTATCAAGAGAAAAATTAAAAAAATTCAAAGAATTAGGTAAAGATTTAAAAGACTTCTATGAATTATATGATTTATCTATTATTGATTCCGATGGTAGTTTAGGTGAAATGGGTAGATTTATAAAAACTTTTGATAGTGACTTCTATGATAGGTTTGATGATGCGTATAGTACGGCTCAAGACGAATCAATGAAAGTAGGTGTCCAAAAAGCGGTTACGGATGAATTATGTAATTTATACGAATCAGAGGGGTTTAAACTAGACGATACATGTTTCTATAAATACTCAGTATCAATTGATGATTTAATAAAAATGTATGACAGTAATATCGAGTACAGTAAAGGATTAAGTTTAAAGGAAATGTTAGAGTGGTATATGGACTCTAATATCGGTTTAAATATCGAGGAACCACACAATATGGCTTATGAACATGCCGATGAGAAAGTTTTTAGTCATTATTTTGATGATGACGTAGATGATGCATTAGATAAATTAATTGAAAAGATTGAAGATTCTGATGATTATTTGGATATTGAGGAATATAAAAGAATTTATGACTTAGTAGGTGAAAAGTTTGGTTTCGATAAAAAGATACCAGTGGAACCTTTAACGAGTGATAAGGGTGATGTTACAATAGAAATAACGGGAGTAAGCCCTAAAGATAATAAAATAGAATTTGAATTACGTAGAGCAAATCCTCAATGGAAAATTAAAAAAGGAAGAGCCAAATTATCGACAATAGAGAAGTTAATTTCTAATTATCAATTATTTGACCCATTTGAGGATTAATTAATATTCTGAGTTATTCCTATTGAAATCCTGTAGAACCTTCTTCTGAAGCTCTATCAAGTTCATCTTGGTGGTCCATTGACATTAATTTTTCCCTTAAAATTTCATAGAGTTCCTCCACTTCACTTTCATCTAAATGTACCATATCACCAGTAAACTTAGATTCAATTGTTATTCCTGAGGGTGATGAATCAGTAACAATGATATTTTCTAATTCGTAAGACTCTTCATAATCTACCTCATCCCAATCATCTAAAGTATCATCATTAACATCAAAAAAAGTACCATAATCGTTAAAATTAGGTTTTTGATACTCATATACATACTTAATATATCCAAGTTCATTAACCAATTTAGTAGAGAATTCGATGGCTTTAGATACATCGTCAACAACTACAAACTCATTTTCTGTGTGCATGTTATAGTAACCACATGAAAAATTGATACAACTAAAATCTCCTTTACGTTTAATTTGAGAAACATCAGTATATGGGTGAGACTGTGGGTCAGCATTAACATTCATAGTCTCATTAAAAAGTGGTAGTGCAATATTAATAAATTCCCCATTCTCCTCATATAATCTAGTACCTGAACAAATCTCAGTAATTAAATTATTACCTGGTGCGTCAAATTGGACAGCATAACCCACATCATTCAAGAAGTTAATATCACATTTACTTGAACCATGACATCCTGTTTCTTCAGATACAAATAATCCTATTTTAACTTTAGGAAGGGCTCTTAATAGTTCTAATGCAATAAAAACACCACACTTGTCATCACCACCAATACCAGTTGGACTACCATTTGGTGTATACCCTTTTAAGGATAGGAATTCTTCATCACCGTAGGAATGTCCAAATGTACTAGGTTTAACAAGTGATTCTTCTTGAACAATGATTTTATCGACCAGTGAATGCACTGTATCGGTGTGGGCAATAAACATTGGATAATACTCTCCTTCGTTTAACGTACCTTTGGTGGCATAGACATTTTTCATGTCATCCGTATAGTACTCAACATCGGACATATTATCCAATACGTCACATAGGTATTGAACCATGTTATCTTCCTGATACGTTTTTGTTGGTACTGATAGTACTTCTTTTAATCGACTGAGTTGTGTATTATCCATTTGTTTATTATTTAGAATACAAATATATCACTTTTTTTTTAAATAAAGAAAAGAAAAGGGAAATTAATTCCCTTTTTTTACAATAAGTTCTTCTTCATCTTTCATATCAAGAATAAATGGTTTGTCTTCTGTTATTGTACCTCTAAGTACTTCTTCAGAAATTAAATCTTCAATTTTTTCTTGAATAGCTCTTTTTATTGGACGTGCACCGTACTTCTCATCGAAACCAACATTTGATATAAACTCTTTAACGGTTTTGCTAATAGTAATGTTATAATTCATATCTTCTAAACGAGTAGTTAGTTTTAGTAATTCAATTTCTACGATTTGTGAAACTTCTTTTTCCTTTAAAGGATTAAAAACCACTATCTCGTCTACTCTATTTAAAAATTCAGGAGTAAAATGATTCTTTAATTCTTTTTGGATTAGAACTTTTTTCATTTCTTCATTATTTGACATTCGGTTAGTTGTTTCAAAACCAACACCAGTACCAAAATCTTGAAGTTTTTTTACACCTAAGTTAGATGTCATAATAATTAAACAATTTTTAAAGTTTATCTTACGACCAAAACTATCTGTAAGGTGACCGTCATCCATCATTTGAAGTAAAAGGGAAAAGATATCTTTATTTGCCTTTTCAATTTCATCAAACAATACTACTGAATATGGTTTGTTCTTTACTGCTTCCGTTAATTGACCACCTTGGTCATGACCCACATATCCTGGAGGTGAACCAATCAATCTTGACATAGTATATTTTTCTTGATATTCCGACATATCCATTCGAATTAACGCCTCTTCATCTCCAAATATTTCTTTAGCGAGTTGTTTAGCTAAGTGAGTTTTACCGATACCTGTAGAGCCTAAGAAAATAAAAGAACCAATAGGTCTATTAGGGTCTTTAATTCCTACACGATTTCTACGAATTGCCTTTGAAATTTTTTCAACTGCAAATTCTTGACCAATAACAGAAGAATTAAGACTGTCCTCAAGATTTAATAAAGATTCTTTATCATCAGAATTTAGTCTTGAAATTGGTATTTTAGTCATAGTAGATACAACACGATAAACCATATCCTCAGTTATAGGTTTACGAGTTTGGTCTTTTGCTTTTTCAAACTTGGATTTTTCACTTTCTAATTTCTTTAATATCTTTTTTTCTTTATCTCTTAACTCTGCCGCTTTCTCATATTGTTGTGATTTTACAACTTGAATTTTTTCCTCTTTTATATTAATAGCGTCACCTTTTAATTTTTCAATTACATCAGGAAGTTTAACGTTAATTTGAGCACTAGCTCCGACCTCATCCATTATATCAATGGCTTTATCCGGAAATTCACGGTCAGTTATATATCTATCTGCAAGTGAAACACACGCTTTAAGTGAATCATCACTATATGAGACCTTATGATGTGACTCATATCTAGACTTTAAATTTTCCAAAATTATTAATGTTTCTTGAGGTGTTGCCCCGTCTACAACTACTTTTTGAAATCTACGTTCTAAAGCCCCATCTTTCTCAATATTTTCACGATATTCATCTAATGTAGTGGCTCCAATACATTGTAACTCTCCTCTTGCAAGGGCGGGTTTAAATATATTAGAAGCGTCTAATGAACCTGATGAATTTCCTGCTCCGATAATGGTATGTATTTCATCAATAAACACAATAATATCAGGGTTCTCATAAAGTTCATCTAAAATTACTTTTAATCTTTCTTCAAATTGTCCACGATATTTTGTACCAGCAACAATAGAAGTCATGTCTAACGACACTATACGCCTATCACATAAATTTTGAGGACAATCACCTTCAAATATTTTCATAGCCAAACCTTCAACAATCGCCGTTTTACCCGCGCCAGGTTCACCAATAATAATTGGGTTATTTTTCTTTCTACGTGAAAGTATTTGTGCTATTCTATTAATCTCACGTTCACGACCAACTACAGGGTCAAGTTTACCTTGTTCTGCATGTCGAATTAAGTCACGAGAAAAATTATCTAAAACGGGTGTTTTAGAATTACTTACTTCTTTAGGATTTCTATTTCCTTTTTCATTAGGGTCTACTTCTTCAATCATATTTTAATATATTATTTTATCGTTACTAATATAACAAAAATTATGTACTTATCAACTCCTTGACATTTTGTCATATTAAATTTATATTACATGTCATTATGACATGATAAAGACATCATTTAACTAATGGTACGTTTTTTGCCTATAATTAAACACAAAGATAAACAATAAAATCAAAAAAACTAATAATATGTTTGGAAAAAGAAAATTTAATAACCTGTTCGATGAATTTGATTCGTTATTTAACAACATAAACCCAACTTACTATAGAGTAGGTCCTAATGGTTATGTATTATATTACGGTTCAGAAAGTAATAAAAACACTATTGACGAAATAACCACCTTAAAGGAGGAATTAAATGTATGTGTAGAAAATCAAGAATTCGAAGAGGCAGTAAAACTTAGAGATAAAATTAAGTCTTTAGAAATTAATGGAGAAAAAATAAATAAATTAAAAAAGGAATTGAACCAATCAATTAAAGACGAAAAGTTTGAGGACTCTATTAAACTTAGAGACCAAATAAAAAAATTAATTAATTAAGTTTAGACCCTCCTCAACGGAGGGTTTTTTATTTGTATATTATTCTTATACTTATTAAAAAACACATTATGTCAATAAAAAGCGAAAAAATACAAGGAAAGTTAATTATTAATGAAATAGATTCATCTAACTTAAAAAAAACAATTTATGATACGTCTAACGAAAAGTTAGTAGTAACATTTAAAAATGGTATGGAGTATGAATATGAAAAGGTCCCTCATTCAATGTACACTAAATTTAGAATGGCTGAGTCACAAGGAGGATTCTTTAATAAAGAGATAGGTAGGAAATACAAATATAAAAAAATAACAAAGTAATAAAACTTACTATTTATAAACATGGATAATATTATTTCTAGTTTTGATGTTAAGGATGAATTAAATCCAACAATATGGAATAATCCTGATGACCCTACAATTGCTGTAATGAAAGAAGATATTCGTTTACAGTTAATAGAGATAGCTAATAAATTCATTGAGTTCTTAGATTATGATATTTTTACTCAAGATATAACTATGACTGGTTCGTTATCAAATTATAATTGGTCAGAATTTTCAGACATAGATTTACATATTATGTATGACTTTAATGAAAGGGGTGACGAAAAAGAACTTTATAAAGATTTATTTAAATTAAAAAAAACATTATTTAATTCGACACATGATATAACCGTAAAAGGTTATGAAGTTGAATTATACGTACAAGATATAAATGAACCACATATTTCTACAGGAGTTTATTCAGTACTATTTAATGAGTGGGTAATTGAACCATCTAAAGAAGAAGTTAATATTAATCAAAAAATAATTAAAGATAAGGTAAGTCAATGGGAAGATATCATTGATTTAGTAATTGATGACGTTGAAGAGTCTAATGATGATTTAGAAACTTCTTTAGGAAAGATAAAAAAAGTAAAAGATAAATTAAAAAAATATAGAGGTTGCGGTTTAGAGAAAGAAGGCGAATACTCATATGAGAATTTAGTTTTTAAATACTTAAGACGAAACGGATATATTCAAAAACTTTTTGATTTTCAGAATAATATAACAGACAAACGTCTTTCATTATCTGAACAAAAATAAACTATAATTATAACGTAAGCTAAGAAAAAATGGAAATTCTTAACTTACGATATATTTATTATAAAAAACTATTATGGCACAAACTGGATGCACATCAACACAATACACTATTCCTGACCTAAGTGGAGGAACGATTACACCAATGCATGCAACATATGTGAATGAAAAAAATGAATCAATTACTCAATGCACAACTGTTAGGTTAGGTGGAGTTAATGGTCTATTTAGTTAAAATTAAAAAATATTAAAAAAATATAGAGATATGGCAGATTTAAAACCTCTAGGTAGTGAGAAATTAGAAGGTCAAGAAAAAATAAATAGAATTCTTGAGCTAGCTAATTACGGTTCTAAACCGACTACTCTAAGTGAAAACAAAAACTCCAAAGCCGACTATTCAATTCAGATGGCTGATGGAAAGTACTATGGTATTGTAAAAGAAAAATTAGGATATGTAGTAAAAGCGGGTATAAGTGAATCGGAACTTGAGTATAGTGAACCTATGCAAAACCGTAAACACTATAAATCTTTTTCTCAAGCTATGAAAAAAGTTAATTTAATTGCGGGAGAACTTAATAGATTAAATGAAAATGTTGAGGGAGTTAATATTATAGGGGAACAAAAAAAGTTTGTTCTTAAGACACCAGCACCTAAAGTTGATGTTGATATTAATGTAGATGAACCATCATTAGAACCTGAAGAAGATTTAGACATAGATGTTGACATGGATGTTGATATGGATAGTAATTCTGAAGAAGAAATAGCTGACGATGAATTAGATTTAGGATTGGACTTAGATGATTCTGAAGACGAGGAAGTTGTTGATGTTGAAGTGGAGGATGATGAGGAAGATTCATTTAAAACCATTCAAAAATTAACAGGTAAATTAGGTCAAAAATTAAGAACTTATGATAAGAACCAAGGTTTATCATCTGAAGATATAAAATATGTATTAAATTCAATAATTTCTGCCGTTGAATTAGACAGATTATCAGAAGAAGATAAGGAAGATATTTTAGCTAATTTTGAAGAGGATGATATGGAAGATGAGATTGATGTTGATATCGAATCAAGTGATGATGAATTAGACATGGATTTAGATTTAGATTTAGATATGGAAGAACCAATTTTAGATGATGAATTATCTGAAGAAGATTCAATGACAACGATTGTTGATGAAATATTTAATGAATCTAAAGTAGATAAAGTATTAGAAAAATATTTTGTAGTAACTGAAGGTGAGAAAAAAATAAGTGAATCTAAAAAAATTAAAAAATTCTTATCTGAAAAAATTAAAAATGTTTCAGTAAGAAAAGAAATAAAAAAAATGTCAGCAACTATAGAACAAGAATTAACTTCTGAGTTTTTAGTTAAAGAAAATAATAATATTAAATTTTTAGGTAAAACTAATAAAGGTAATTTAGTATTTGAATCTGACGGTAAACAACTTAAAGTATCTTCTAAAGGTGAGTTACTATGAAGTTAGTTTATGTAAATGAACTAGGACCTAACTATAAAGGGGACAATATATACGAATTCATCTTTTCAGATGTAGACGATGTATGGGGTGATGAATGGGACGCGCAACCAGCCAATGGTAACCCTTCACCACCCCAAATTCATTTTATAAAAAAAGTAGGTGTTTTAAAAAATGTTAATATAGACTTACATTTAATACAAAACTCTGACTTTTTTGGTGTATATGATTCTATTGATGGTATCATATCTTTAGCCTGGGAAGACGAAGATAGTGATTCCATACTTGATAATAAATTTAAAAGACTAGTTTTCCATTATGGTGATAGTGTAAAAACTATTGAGGATAAACTTTATGAGAGGGATATCGTATTAAATTACGAAAAAAGTTTTAGCGAATATGAACAACGATAAGGTAAGAATAATGAATTTATTAAGAGAAGGTTTTAAAATTAATACTCTTAAAAAATTAAACACAAAACAAATTAATGTTCTACATAGTAGATTAGTTAAAGAGCAAAATGCAACATCAGATAAGACAGAAAAAATTAAAAACGACCTTGCAATGGCCAATCAATCCGCACAACAACTATCTAATGAATTAGGTGAAGAAAGTGGACACGGATGGGGTAGTTCTGACCAACACTTCTTTAATCAATCAATTCACAAACAATTGGGTGAACCTGAAAAAATGCCAAGTCCTTTTAGTCCTGAATTAGAAGACGCTGTCGAAGATGCAGTTGATTTCTATTGGGACGATTGGGAAGAGTATCAAACGGATAGAGAAGGGTTATTAGTTCACGCTAAAAGAATATACTTAAGAAGTTACTTTAGAGATAACTTTGAAATGTTAGTTAAAATGTTTGAACCTGCTAATGATTCTAATGAAAGTGAATTATCAGAATATAAAGATGTTGATAATTCTTTAGAAAAACAGTCAGGTTATAATCCTTACGCAGGTAATAGTGTAGGTAATGATGATGGACCCGCTAATTATGGAGTCAATCCTAAAGCCGGTGGTGACGGAATGGGTATTGCAGAAGGAAAAAAGAAAAAAAAGAAAAAAGAATTTAACACTTCGATTATTAGACCAGCATTTTATACTTTAGGTATGTTTGAGGAAGATAGTGAGTACGCAATTTGTATGGATAGTATACAAGGTAAATATGGTCCTAAGAAAACTTGGAAGAAAAATGCCGAGAAGAAATTTGATGCTTGTGTTAGTAGTGTAAGTAAACAAATTAAAGAACGTAAAGAAAACGTTAGAAAAATTGAAGAAAGTATTGTATCTTTGATAAAAAATACGAACAAACCTTCTATGACTAAAAAAGACTTAATTAATATGGTTGAACAGACACCTGGAACTAAAGAAGCACCTGTAAAGACACCTACAAGAACTAAACCAAAAAGAAAGAATCCGTATCAACCAAAACATAAACCCGCACCTAAAGCTAAGGTAGAGGATAAAGATTTACCAGAATTTCTTAAATTTGATAATCTAAATATTTCATTCAAAGATGAAGAAAAAAATTAAAGAACAAATCGAATATGATGGACCTGAAAGAATGGACCAAGGAATTCAATC
>MDTC01195472.1_pt1 | contig 35153 bp, 23 predicted proteins | sample 811181 | NCBI WGS metagenome assembly MDTC01 (sample SAMN05326644, study PRJNA326480) | marine metagenome | isolation source: seawater | place: Pacific Ocean: North | collected 2011
ATCGTGGGGTCTGGGGGCAACGACCCCAGGCAGGTGTGGACGGCAAGTCCACATAGACAACACAAGGAGACAAGCGGAGCGCGTCAGTAAGGGCGAGTGGCAACTCGCCCGTAGAGAGCGAGTGGTAACTCGCCCAAAAAGACAGCAGCCAAGGACAAGCAAAGCGCGGCAGACAGGGACAAGTGGAAACTTGCCCTGCTTTCTCGCCTGATGAGACAGGTAAAACGGAGAACTGACCTCTCACAAAAAACACGCGTAATCCTGACATTCCAGACACCGACCTTCCTCAAAACGATGCTTGACATGCTAATGACAATTCATTATCAAAAGCAGGCTAAAAAGATTCCGGAGAATCAAGTTCATGTCATGAGCGTGACAATCATCCGGGAAGAAAAGGACGAGGAAACAAGTCCGACAGATTGGAGGTTGTCTGTGTGGTTGTTTGTTCTCAGTATTGTATCGTTATGTATTGGTGTCTTGGCATTTCCATTGCTGCGTCGACGTGGTGAATGGTTGGCTTTACTTGATGGGTTTGTCTTGGTCTCAGTTGGGGGGTTGGTGCTTGTACACGTACTACCACACAGTCTCCGAAGAGGTGGTGGATGGGCAGTCTTCGCGCTCTTTTTGGGGTTACTTTTGCCCATCCTATTGGAATGGGGGGCTTCCAAGGGACTTTGGCAGGGAGGCGCGACAAAACCTTTGGGATGGCTGGTCTTCTTCGCCGTCGCGATCCACTCGATGCTCGACGGCATGGCGTTATCTCTCGTGGGGAGCAAACACACAGACTGGAACATGTTGGCATTGGGAGTAGTGCTTCATCGCGTTCCTGTGGGGATTGCGCTGGCCTGGTTCGTGTATCCTGGCAAAAAAAGAAGTGGGGCATGGCTCGCGGTCTCTTCGATCAGCCTATTCACAGCGTTGGGATATCTGCTTGGGCACGAAACATTCTCCAAGCTCCAACAGGAATGGCTTATGGTCTTTCAGGCGATGATGGCGGGGATGTTGTTGCACGTCCTGTTTGGGCATGAACCACCAACAGTGGATATCCACTCATCAGACAAGAGACGCTGGTCTTTTGGGGGTGTCATGTTGGGGATTGTGTTGTTGGTGGCGATCTCGTGGAACCATTCATCAGCACACCCACAAATGAATGTCCTGACGATGGAGCAAACTTTTTTGTGGCTGACGTTAGAGAGCGCGCCTGCTTTGTTGTTGGCGTTTCTGGGGGCTGGTGCGCTGCACGCCTTCATCCGTCCGGCCTCTATGGCCTGGTTGTGGCGTGGTTCCTCACTCAGTCAAAGTCTTCGTGGTATGGCGTTTGGTCTCCCACTTCCCATCTGCTCGTGTGGGGTTGTGCCTTTCTACCAGAGTTTGATTCGTGCAGGTGCGCCGGGTACAGCAGCGATTGCTTTCTTGATCGCGACGCCGGAGTTGGGATTTGACGCGATCTTACTCTCTCTACCTCTACTTGGTGTCGAGCTGACGGCACTTCGACTTGTCACAGCGATCATCGCGGCTGTTGTCGTCGCGCTTCTTGTAGGACAGCTCTGTATGCCCGACAAAGAAGTACAAAGCGAGACACAGGAGCAACCGACAACTCCTCTTATGATGCGCTTGAGAGAAGGACTTCACTATGGGTTTGGGGAGATGTTTGATCACATCATGCCCTGGATTTTGTTTGGATTGTTGCTCGCAGCGCTGCTTGAACCTGCGATGCCGCTAGGTTCATTATCAAAACTCCCATCGATGTTACAGGTCCCTCTGATGGCCATTGCCGGGATGCCTTTGTACGTCTGTGCGTCAGGGACAACGCCACTGGTTGCGATCCTCCTTCATAAAGGTCTCTCTCCAGGTGCCGCGATCGCCTTTTTGCTCACAGGTCCTGCGACCAATATCACGACCTTCGGACTGTTGCGCTCATTGCATGGTCCCCGTGCCGCCTTTGCCTTTGCAGGTGCGATGTTTGTAGTCTCTTGTAGCCTGGGTTGGGGTGTCAATGTACTCTTCCCCATCGCTCAACATGCAAAAACGCTACACACTTCGGCCCATCAATCCCCTGGCATCATCAACATCACCAGCTTCGTCATCCTTGGTGTCCTCGTGCTTATGTCCTTGTGGCGGTGTGGCCCTCGCTTTATGATTGGACAGGTGTTTCAGATCGCGGGACATGACCACGACCACAGCCACGACCATGATCATAGCCACGGACATAGCCACAGCCACGACCACTTTCACGTCCACCAAAATGACGAAGATGACCACAGTCATGGCCACCAACACCATGCTCATGAACATAAACATTCCCATCATCATGGAACTCGTGACGGACATGATCATGCACACCACTCAGACCACGATCATGACCATCAACATGGGACTTGTGACGGACACAATCACGATCATGGACATGAGCACGACCATCAACATGGGACTTGTGACGGACACACTCATGACCATGAACATCATGAGCATCAACACGGGACTTGCAAAAGCCACAGTCATGAACACAAACATCATGATGATGAACACGAAACTTGCGACGGACACACTCATGACCATCAACACCGTGAGCATCACCATGACCATGACCATGAACACGGGACTTGTGACGAACACACTCATGACCATGAACACCATGAGCATGGACATCAACATGACCATGACCATCATCATGAGTAGAAGTAGCCAATACACCATCATGGAAAAGGACGAAAAATGGCCGCAAGGAAGAAGATCTTGAATGTCCCGACAAACATCATCACGGGCTTTTTGGGTGTTGGAAAAACCTCAGCGATACTACACCTGCTAAAACATAAGCCAAAGCACGAACGATGGGCTGTTTTGGTCAATGAGTTTGGTGAGATTGGTGTGGACGGGAGTCTTTTTGAAGGCCAGCAAAACGAAGAGAATGGGGTCTTCATTCGCGAACTTCCTGGTGGTTGTATGTGTTGCACGGCAGGATTTTCGATGCGTGTCTCGCTGAACATACTGCTCGGACGAGCACGACCAGATCGGTTGTTGATCGAGCCGACAGGACTCGGTCACCCCGTAGAAGTGTTACAAGTCCTCACAGGCGAATATTACCGCGACGTATTATCGATGCAAAAGCTCCTTACACTCGTCGATGCACGTAAGCTCGCGGATAGTCGCTACACAGAACACGAGACATTCAACCAACAGATCGCGATCGCAGATGTCATCGTGGGAAACAAACGTGACCTCTACCAGAAAGGGGATGTGGAGGCGTTGGAGGCATACACAAAAAAGCGGGCTCCAAACGCACAGGTGTTCATCACAGAGCAAGCACGCTTAGAGCCATCCTGGTTGGAGGGTCCGACTTCTTCTGTCGCACGAGAGGGTCATGCTCACCATCACCACGAAGAAGATGAGCCTTCGCTCTACGACCTCCCTATCCCTGCATGTGGATATGTCAAAGCGGTGAATGAGGGCGAAGGATTCAAGAGCATTGGTTGGCGAATCACACCACACAAAGTCTTCGACCGCGACAAGCTACGAACATTCTTTTACAGCCTTGATGTCGAACGATTGAAAGGTGTGTTTATCACAGATGAAGGGGTCTATGGCTACAACTTGACGTCAGATGGCTTAACTGAGGTCGAATTGGACGACTGCTTGGAGAGTCGTGTGGAAATGATCGCGACCGAGCTTGGTGAAGGGTGGGAAAAAACATTGCTTGGCTGTGTTGTCTCCTCAAGTTCCTGACACAAAGAAAGTGGATATATGTAGGCTTGCCTTTTGTATGTGGGCTTGCCTTTTGTACGTGGGTTTGCCTTTTGTATGTGGGTTTGCCTTTTGTATGTGGGTTTGCCACCCACACCCGCTCGGGGTTTTCACCCCGACCCCCACAATGCTCACGCATTGTTTGTGTTGCGCCTTCGGCGCTTGGAAGAGCATGTGCTCAACCGTCGCAACGCGACGCTTTCGCGTAAACACAAGAGGAGCAATCCGTAAACCCAGCCACCAAACAAAGACAGGCTCCTCTCAAAAGAAACAACCTAATCGTGGGCGTGGTTTTTGTTTTAAAGACAAGACCACACACAAAACGGAGCATCATCACGATGACATTCTCTCACAGCAAAAACAACCCCATAACAGATAGCGAGTGCATTCGATGTTGGGATATTTGTACATTTTGCAAGGTATCCGAAGAGGCCTTCCAACGTTCTATGATTGGTACCACCTGGTAAATCGGAACAAGGTCGTTGATCCACTTACTCACCCTATTTACGAGTCACTGTTATCTTCCACTTCTTCTTGTGTCTCGAGATCAGCTTGACTCCACACTTCTCTTTCAAATTGATCTGTACCTTGTTTCCAAGTTAAGCAATCTATCCCATAGTTTTCCGCCAGTTGAAGAGCTTGTGCGCTAAATCCCGTTGATGAAAACAGCATCATATACTTTGCTTCCCATTGGTCACTTATTTCTTTCGACTTTTTACTCACATCCTCCACAGTAGAGTAGAATTTCCCAATCTCATTCGAGTTGACCCTTCTTTTGTAATTTTTGAATTCAACCCAAACGTGCTCGTCTATTTTCCCCTTTGCATTGGTATAAAAGAACCCCCCCCCCAAAAAAAGTATCAACGAAAAGCTTTTTCCTGCGATACCAAAGATACTTCCCAAGTCCCTCATCAATCCAGCAAGTGCAGGAATCGACTCACCAGCAAACAACGCAAGAAATGAAACGACACCAACAAAAGTCGCAATCTTTGCAAACTTCATGTACTCTCGATTTGCAGATAACGCATGAACACGAACTTTGTGTTCCTTCCCTTGCCCTTTCACTTTCTCGTTTTCCCCTACAATTTCGTAGTGATGCTTTCCAAGCCATTCCATCGCAGCTTTTTCGTATTCGGACATTAGGGTCTCCTTTGTGGGTTACTGAACATACCAACTTACTTGTACGCTCTTAATGGATTTCAGGTTCGCGCCATTTGCTTAGTGATAAAAGCAGCTTTGCAAGAGATAAATCCTCAATGTTTTTTTTCAGTTAAAGCAAGTCAAGTATCTTTTTCCAAGCCAAGGTACGATTTGGACAAAAAGACTCTACAATCCATCAAGAGTGTGCTTGAAAAGGCTTATACCATATATTTTCCTCTTATGCTACAGAGTATTGCCATCCTCCCCTACCATTTGAACTTAATGCCGTTGCTCTACTTGCCTTTGATTGTCCAACGAGGACATACTCCATCAAGGCTATTTTTGCGGGAATTGGAACGAATGGAAATGATAGGACCATCCAACACGCGAGGACATCCTTTCGGAATACTTTGGGGAATGCTCCCGACTTCACGAATGCCCTTTACTCCCCTGTTATGCCATAGGAAACAGGATTCCATACTATCTCCTCCCCCTGGTATGCAAGCAGCATTTCCCAGCTGATTTGCTTGCATGCCAGAAGACTTAAGTAAGAAAATGATGGCATCGATCGAAAACGTTGAACCTCGCAACATTGCATTCTTAAACACAGCCTTTCGAAGCTTATTCTCCCAAAAAATCGCACCTTGCAGTTGGGAATTTGAAAAGTCTACGCCAGTGAGAATCGCTCCTCTGAAATTGGCGAGTCGACAGTCTGTTTCTTTAAGATTGGCACCTGAAAGATCAACTCTCTCGAGCTTTGCACCTCTCAAATCGGCTCCTTGTACATACTCTTTTTCAAAATCGCTCTCTCTTTCGCTGTAGGGAGTAAACCTCGGGGGTTCTTTGGTTGAAATAGCAACAACGACAGGTTTTCTTGGAACTCTACCAAGTTGAGCTCCTTGCAATTGAGCGTCCTGTAAGTTTGCTCGACGCAAATCAGCCCTCTGAAAACGAGCCTTTCGGAGCCATGCCCCTTGCAAGTTAGCTTGTTGCAAATTGGTTTTTTGGAGATGAGTGTACTGTAAATTTGCACCCTGAAGATATGCTCTCTCCAAGTCGGCTTCCTGTAGATTCGCACCTTCAAAGTTCGCCCCTCTCAGATCAGCTCCTTTGAGTTTCGCATTCACAAGGATTGCATTCGTAAGCACAATACCACGAAGATCAATTGAACGGTTCAGACCTCCGCCTTTTGCTTTTTTGCCTTCCTTATTTTTTCGCATATGATTTGCCGAACAATCCAAATTTGTAATTCGAATCGTATGTATACCTTTCTTTGCATTCAGCTTTCTGAACAGCTTCGATACGTCGTGTTTGACAGCAACATGATACATCAGCTCCAACATACGACATGAGGCTTTCCCTCTGATCGTTTGCAACATATCCGTGAGTCGAATCAGAACACTCTTCGCCTCAACTCTCCTTCTTCTGGATTCATCTTGCGCGTCCTTTTGCTTTTGTTTTGACTTCCCTTTTGACGAAATGGTTTTTTCACTGTTTTGGAGTGTTTCTGAAAATGCCTTAAAGTAAGAGACAGCAACCCAGAACTTCTCTCTATTCCCACTAAACGCCATATCGATGTACTTGGTGACTTCCGAGTTAATATTTCCCTCTCTTTGCGACTGTAACTGCAAGATAAGGTTTTTGTTTTGTTGAGAAATGAGCTCATTTTGTCTTTGGATTTTGACGTTTTGAATTTTGGCGATAGAGTTACCTTTCCAAGTAAGAGCCGAGTTAAGGAGACTTCCAAATGCCATAACAAGGCCAAAGACAGTGCTGATAGCAACGCCAACAACCACCCACCACCCATAGCTTGCAATCACGGATTTTGCAAGCAAAGTCGATTCGTCTTTCATTCCCTGCACATCCTCCTGTTGTATCGCACGAAGGAGGTTTTTGAGATGTTTAAGGAGTTCAAGAATGCTCTGCTTACCTGGAATATTCCACGTTTTGAATACCCACTTACGAAACCAAACAAGCACCACCATCACAAAGACGACAAGTCCGATGAGCAACAGCCTCAAAAAAGTAAGGAATGTAACATTGTCGGCAAGTGTATATATCCCCCACATCGCAAGTGGAACACCCAATGTCATAGAAAACACAAAACCTAAAATAAAAAAACGCCACTGTGCCTGCAGTGACTTTTCATTTTCGAGTTGTTGCTCGTCTTTCAAACGATTCGATTCCGTCATGAAGCATCACCTGTGAAATTACAATCTACCGGATATATTTTGAACCTTGCATTTTCTCAACGCTTATCGCTGCCAATAAATTCCTTTGCTGTTTGAAGAAAAAACCTCCAAAATACACAGAACCCAAACAACCACCAAACCCCTAACAAAACAACATCCAACTTCTCAAAAGAGCGAACATTCGACATTTGCCGCCCACACCCGCTCGGGGTGTTCACCCCGAACCCCACAATGCTCACGCATTGTTTGTGTTGCGCTTTCGGCGCTTGGAAACACATGTGCTCAACCGTCGCGACGCGACGTTTTCGCGTATTTACAAAAAAGAAAGATAATCAAGTCAAGACCTTGGCTTTACTCTACGTCATCGGCAAGAATGCCCCCATTACTCTCCCACTCTTCCAAGAAAGCCTTTTCCAAAAAGCTTCTATCAATGGTTGCTTGGTCAAGGATAGCACCTGACAGATCAGCCTTTTCTATAGTGACCTCGTACAGGATAGCACTTTTGAATCGAGCTTTTGTACAACATGCTCCAGTAAGATCAGCTCTAGTAAGATCCGCTCCAGAGAAGTTCACACTTTGAAGGTCTACTCCAGAAAAATTTGCATTTCCAAGGTGGGCATTCGCAAAGTTGGCCCCATCAAAGTTGCTTCCTGCCAATTTTGTATTAAGGAACTCAGCCATCGAAAGATTGGCTCCAGAAAGATTGGATTCACAGAGATTGGTTCCTTCGAAGTTGACGCCAACGAGGTTGGCTTCTTTGAGCTCCGCTCCTTCCAGATTTGCCTCAGAAAAATTCACACCCATAAGGTTCGCGTTGCAAAGGTTGGCTTTGCATAAGTTGGCTCCATCGAGATTCGCATGTTCCAAATTCGCCCCTTGCAATTTGGCCTCTCTAAGATCCGGTTTGAAGTCAGGTTCTTTGTCAGTCTGTTCATCAAGCCAATCGTTCCAGATGCCGATGTCTTTCGCATCCAACGCCTCTTGTAATTTGTCCAAATGGAATTGATTTCCCATAACGCTCCTCCTTTTTCAATGAGCTCATAACCGGACACTTCTCTCTCAAAAAGACAATCTCATCGTGGGTGGGTTTTCATTTTGAAAGCAAGCCCCACTCAATACAGATCACACACTCCTGATGTTCCAAAGACCGACGCAGTCGGAACGCAAACGATACGGAGTATCGTAGGGGTCTGGGGGCAACGACCCCAGGCGGGTGTGGGCAGCCAGCCCACTATGCCAAGCGGAGCGCGGCAGCCAGAGACAAGCAGAGCGCGTCAGCAAGAGGCAAGCAAAGCGCGGCAGCCAGAGACAAGCAGAGCGCGTCAGCCAGAGACAAGCAGAGCGCGTCAGTAAGGGCGAGTGGCAACTCGCCCGTAGAGAGAGAGTGGCAACTCACCCGCAGAGAGAGTGGCAACTCACCCGTAGAGAGAGAGTGGCAACTCACCCGCAGAGAGAGTGGCAACTCGCCCGTAGAGAGAGAGTGGCAACTCGCCCGTAGAGAGAGTGGCAAAAGTCCTCTCCAGGCCTAGCGCTCAAGAGCCGTGGTCAAATCCCATCGTCAGCGTATAATAACCATCCTCCCCAACCACACGACACGAAGAAAACATCTCGTACCAGCGATCGAACTTGTGTGACTTAACCAAGAACAACGTGTCGACAAAGTCTCTCAAAGTGGGCGACGCGCACTCTACTGACGACAAAAAGGGAAGTCGCAGCAAACAATGATCCGAGCCCCTGTGATCGGAGTTCACACCGGAGAAGTTCTCGACAAGTAGTGCACCATCAAACAGCACCTCATCCGCTTTTTGGGGCAAAGACACAAACAATGCCTTGATCGCTTCGCGCTTGTTGTCCTTATCGACTTCGAATCGATCAAGGAGGACCTCCACTTCATCTTCGAGGTTGATACCCCTCCACGACCACAAGAGTTTGATCTCACTTGAAGGCGCACGAATCCTCTTCACAGATGCGAGCGGACATTCACCGGCGTCGTAGAAGGTGTGGTTACAGTGCAGTTTCTTATCAGCGCTCTTGTCAACATCAATCCCCCAAGGATTTGGAAGCTCAAGATACTTCTCTCCTTTATATTCTCCCCCTTCAAAGGAGACGATCTCGTAAAGCAATCTGCTCATCATTGAGAGCGCTTCTTCCTTGTCAACGCCAATGGCTTCAAATTGTGTGAGGATATCTGTCTGTTTGTTTGTTTGTGTGGACATGTCTATCATTCTCCATCGTGTAAAGAGCAAAACATTGGCTCTGTGTGATAGAGACCAGCATAGTTGGAAGACACGTCAAAACTTATCACAGCCACGACACAAGAAGAGAAGTCCAACACATCAGCACAAAAGTGTGCTTGTCCAGTGGATATCATTCTCACCAAGCCATACACGACAGCTTCTCCCCAACCCAAAACCGACAAGCCAAGAGAGTATTCCAAAAACCGACGCAGTCGGAACACAAACGATACGAAGTATCGTAGGGGTCTGGGGGCAACGACCCCAGGCGGGTGTGGGCAGCCAGCCCACTATGCCAAGCAAAGCGCGGCAGCCAGAGACAAGCGGAGCGCGTCAGCCAGAGACAAGCGGAGCGCGTCAGTAAGGGCGAGTGGCAACTCGCCCGTAGAGAGAGTGGCAACTCGCCCATCGAGAGTGGCAACTCGCCCGTAGAGAGTGGCAACTCGCCCATCGAGAGTGGCAACTCGCCCATAGAGAGAGTGGCCAGAGGCAAGCGGAGCGCGGCAGCCAGGGCGTGCCTGCTCCATCACCTGCCTTTTTGCGGGCGCTTTCTTATCGCCAACGACTTGACTCCGACATGCACCCAGCCACGAGAACGTTTGCTCTCTTTATCCACCGTAGCCATCGCCTTCCACAACATCTTTGTGTCCACCCACACAGGCGGGGATTTGTGTGAAGCGACGTCCAACACGAGCATCTTGTCGCTCTTCTTGTGATACGCTGCGATAGGAGAGATATGACCGACACCAACCTGCTTGAGGGCCTTTCGAGCATAATTCACGACCAAGAACACGCGCTCCTTTGTCAACACCTTGCGCGCATGTGTGCGAAAGTCCTTGAGTGTCGAACGATCTGCATGAAAATGCTTCACCTGTATGTTCTGTCTTTGGAGCAGCTTCGCAAGCTGTTCGAGTGTCATCCCCGTGAATAGGACCTTCCAAAAAGAAACCGTCCCCTTCCCACGTTGTTGAAAGAAGGTCTCCTGTGTTATCTTTGGCGACCTCACAGCGAGCGCGTTGAGTACGATCGTGCTCGACGCAACGCCACAAAAGGAACGTTTACTTTGTGGCACAAAGTGACGCTTCAATCGAGGCCAATCCCCCTTTGCTGTGCTCGACGCCAGCAGCGCTTTACCACGAGGACTCTCAAGCGAAATCAACGCCGCATCCAGAGGTAATGCTGTTCCTCCGGGCTTCTTCATCACCCACCAAAGTAGACCTCCAGCGACTGACAAACCAAAGAGCACAAATAACGACAACGCAATCCCCAACAACCTCAGCAAGACACTCTTTTTTTTTGCTTTCATCGATGTGCCCTTGTTCCTTTCACAACATCAAAAAACCAACAAGACCCCTGCATCACGAAGTCCCATGATAGACCTCGCATACCAAAATCCCTCAAAATCTTCAAATTGCTCCTCGTACTCGTCTCTCACCCGACCAAAAAAACAGGGCCGCGATGCTGTCACAGCACACCGCTCCAACAAGTCCGCAAACCATTCCCCCAACGTCCGCTCAAAATCCAACCCAAATGAACGCGTCTTGTCATGGATGATTAACTGCACCATCTCACACTCAACACCCTTCTTCATCGTTGTGTAATGTATCAACATCGGCGGCGCTCCGAGCCAGAGGACACGCGCACCAGACTTCATGGCAGGCAACCCCTCCGCAGCCAAACAAGATTCAATAAAGTGTTGCTTCACTTGTGTCCGCGGTACGCGAAAATCAAACCACGAGCTGAGCGGCAGGTCAAACCCCACACCGTGCATATAATTGTACAACGATGTCTTTAAGCCCTGACTAAATTTGTCATGATCAATCCCCGTTGAGTCTTCGAACATCACGTCGTTATCGGCGAATGTTATCTCCGCACGTTGTGGAATCACACCAAACGCATCAGGATCCAATCCAATCGGACTGTGCGCTGTCAACGCAAATTGATGCCAAAACCCCGACTGCAAAATCCCCAACGCAAACAATTGCCGCGTCATCTCAAGACTGTCGATCGTCTCTTGTTCGGTCTGTGTAGGATAACCGTACATCAAATACGCATGAACCATGATGCCAGCCTCTGTCAGATTGCGCGTCACAAGCGCGACTTGCTCGACAGAGATCCCCTTGTTGATCAACTTCAGCAGCCGATTGGATGCGACCTCCAGTCCGCCTGAAACCGCGACACATCCAGACGCTTTGAGCAAGAGACAGAGAGCTTTTGTGAAGGTCTTCTCGAAGCGCACATTGGTCCACCACGTCACCACCAATTGACGACGAAGGATCTCAAGCGCGACATCACGCATCAACGCCGGCGGCGCAGCCTCATCCACAAAGTGAAACCCCGTCTCTCCTGTCTGCTCGATCAACTCCTCCATCCGATCGACCAACAACTTCGCTCTCACAGGCTCATAACGCTTGATATAATCGAGCGAGACATCACAAAATGTACACTTCCCCCAATAACATCCATGTGCCATCGTCAGCTTATTCCACCGACCATCACTCCACAAACTATGCATCGGGTTGGGCATCTGGATCACAGAGATGTATTGATCGAGCAGCAAGTCGGAATAATCAGGTGTCCCAACATCAGACTGATTGTAATCCGAACGTGTCGATGTGTTCTCGTAGAGGACCTCACCATCCTCACGTAAAAAAGTGCGCTTGAAGACACGCTCATCAGCCGAAGGATTGGAGATATAGGACAAGAGCAGCTCAAGAGGTAATTCGCCATCATCCAGCGTGACAAAGTCGACGTAATCGAAGACACGAGGTTCTTTCAGAGAGCGCAGTTCAGTGTTTGGGAATCCCCCTCCCATCGCGATCTGACTGTCTGGAAAGTGCGCTTTGATCCACTGCGCACAACGAAAAGCACCGAACAAGTTGCCAGGAAAGGGAACGGAGAGACACACGAGTTTGGGGGTCCACCGCTCCATCTGAACACGTAAGAGGTCGAGCGCGATACGATCGATGTATCCGCACTCCTGTTGTAGATGCTCATGTAGCTCATCGAATGAGTTGGCGCTACGTCCAAGACGTTCGGCGTATCGGCTGAACCCGAAGTGTTCATCGATACATTCGATGATAAAGTCGGAGAGATCCCCTAGATACAACGTCGCCATATATCTGGCTTGATCTTGCATCCCCATCATACCAAACGCCCACTCCGTCTCTTCGATGTCGTTGAAACGTTGCGCTTGAGGAAGAAACCCACCACTGCATATCTGTCTGGCGAGTGTGTGCTGTTTTCCCTGCAAAAAACGCATCACGCTGTCGATCGTCCGCACGTACTCCTCTCTCAGAAGCACAATCCGTTCGGAATTTTCGGAGGTGATGTTGCCTTCATCAATGGCCACATCGAATAAAGCGTCCAGACCTGACGACGAGAAGAGCTTCAGGATGACCTCGATCCCCAGATCCATTTGGAAGACATCGATCCCCTTTGTGCGGAGAAACCCCTTCAGATAGGCCGTTGCAGGATAGGGTGTGTTCAATTGAGTGAAGGGAGGGGTGATCAGCAATACATCTTTCAAAGCACGATATCCTTGCGCAAGAAGAAGGCAAAAAGACATACACGCCGAGATAACAGATGCCGTGTTCTGCTACCAGTTTCGACGAGAACACACCTTACCACACTTCTCCCACAGAAGGTGATCAAAGTCACTCCAAGTCATCCACCAAAAGCATCCGATCGTTTTGAAACATGGAACAGCACGCCCTCTCAATAAGAGCGATACAAACGAATGTTCCCCAAAGAGTCCCCTGTCACGAGAAATTGACTGTCTTGTGAAAAGGCCGCCGCATAGACTTTATGAGCTTTCCCCATGAACGTCGCGAGATGCTTTCCATCACAAATATCCCACAAGGAGACGCGGCGACCGCTCGTCGCGATCGCATACGTCGCGTCCGATGACAGCGTCACATACTGGAATCCTTTTCGATACGAACGCAGCGGTTTCCCAAGCGCGCTGCCGTCCTTTGTCTTCCACAAACGGACAGTCTGGTCAAAGCTCGACGTGATCAGCATCTTCCCATCAAACGAGAATGACGCTGAGGTCACTCGTTGTGTGTGGCCTTTGACGAGCGCGTGAAGCTGTCCAGTCTCAGCGTTCCAGATGCGAGCGTGGTCATCGAGGCCTGTCGTCACGAGCTGTGTCCCATCCCGATTGAATGAGGCGGAGATCGCCCAGCTCCAACGCGCCCTTAACTTCGAGAGCAGCGCCCCTGTCTTGAGATCCCAACGATAGATGTATTGATCCTTCGCGGCTGAGACCAACGTCTTCCCGTCCTGTAGAAAAGACAACGTCAGGAGCGCCCCTTTGTGTCCCTTTAAGACAGCGTGCAGAGCGCCCGTTTTGCGTTTCCAAAGACGAATGGTCCGATCAAAGCTGCCCGTCGCGACATAGCGTCCATCATGTGAGATCGCGACGGTCGAGAGGGGTTTTTTATGGCCTTTGAGCAGATGTAACAAGCGCCCTGACTTCGCGTGCCAGATGCGAGCATTTGGCGTCTCATCAATCGTCACAATATGCTGACTATCAGGCGAGAAGACCGACTTCACGATCCCCTGGCTCTGGTTCCAATGAGGAGACGATTCGAGCTGTTTAAGGCTCTCCCAACGCATCCCTCTGATGACTGCTGGCACAGCGACTTCAAGTCTTCGCCGACTTGCATAGGATCTACGTGAGCGGATGTAGAAGCTCTGAAACCGCAGCGCCTTTCTGCGACGCGCCTGACATCTTGGTGAGTTCATTTTGTTCAGAGGTGGGAGTGGGATCAAACGTCTGGGATCTTTCGATACGATCGCAGGTCGCGTCCCTTTTTCACGAGGCTGGACAGCGCGCTCTTTGGGTCTCTCCACAGAGGGCGCGACCCTGATGGGCACTTTCGCGACCACAATCCGTCTTTTCGTAGGAGCAGGTCGGCGCTTCACAGCACGAAGCGCCACTTTTGTAGACTTTCGGGAGTGCTTCGCCTGAAGAGGCTTTTGTTTGCGCGCACGCCGCCATTGACGCCTTGGGACAAGACGCCTCTTTTGCACAAAACGTTGCAACGAAGACTCCAACGTTTTGGCCCGACGCCACAGATGTTTGAGTTCCTTACGTCGTCTTGCGTCATGTGCCTTCTGCTTCTTGATCGTCCCTGAAAGCTCGGACAAGACGCCTTGCATCCGCTTCATCCAGATCTTCGTCTGTGTGTGAGCGTCCCGCTCTCGCCTCGCGACATCCTGAACACGCTCCATTCGTTTTTGTAAGCGGTCATATCGATCCCATAACACGCCAATCACGAGTAACAACGCGAGCGTCACAGCCATCCACATCAACTGCTGTGGAGAGGTCCATGTAGACGATGTGGTTTGTGTCGGTGTCTCGTAGCGGATGTACCAATCCAAAAAGGCCAGACACGCTTCCTTCTCGCAGCCGACCCACACAACGGTAGGTCCATCGTGAAGAGGCAGTGTGTCCATCGAGGGTGTAAAACGAATGTCACGAAAGTCAGGCAGGTCTTGTCGGAGCTGATCGACCTCAGCGAAGTTTCCAATGGGCGCAAAGAAGACGCTCTTTTTGCCTTTGCATTGTTCGTAAAAATAACGCAGCTTGGTCTCGATCTCAGCGACAGGGCTGAGAAAGAGTTCGGGTGTGGAGGGACTTAACGTACCAGATGCCCAGATCTCATCGACGTGATGGAGATGTGTTGTCTCAGCAGTCTGTGCGTAGAGGGTCGCGAGCAGCGTTGTGAGGTTGGCAGATGAACCGACGCGGGTCAATTGTGCTTGTTTGTAACCTTGTTCGGCGTGAGGACGCCACGATATCCCAGGCCAGTTGTTCTCAAAGCGTCCCAGTAAGAACATGGACTCCCACACCATCGAAGCGTTTCGTACACAAAACGCCTTGGGGAGTCGTTCTCCCTCGGTTTGATCGATGAGAACTTCGCCAGTGCCGATCGGTGTGTGCCCTTTTGTACATGGAAAGACAAATCGCATGGGAGCCACTCGCGTAGGGTAAGATGTGGATGAATGGGGCGTTTCAGATGTCTTCTTTGGGATAAATCACATAGCGAAAAGGTTGTGTTGAAGGGTCAAAGCCGAGCAGCTCGGCATCAAAGACGACCTCCCCTTGTGCGTCAGTCCCGAGCAGATCGTCAAAGTCGGGCTGCTTCTCATCGGACAAGAAGGCGGCAAACCACCATCCTCCCGCAGTCACACCGTCAGATTTCCATTTGATCCGCAACAGACCGCCTTCGGCTTCGCGCTCCAAGAAGATATCGCACTGCAAACGCCCGCCTAGATCGAAGAAATCAAAAGCTCCACGTTCGAGACAATGTGTCGACGCAACAGGCCACTGGATCTCACGTTGTGGTCCTAACCAATCGGGTTCTTGCAACATCGAAGTGTCAAAAGAAGCGTTCGCCCAAAAAGCATCGTTCTCTTCTTCTGGTTCATCGATGGAGACGGGAACAGACACAACAGGTTGTGGTGTCACAACATCGACAACTGCGCTTGTTCTCTCGATTGATTCGGCGTCAGCGATCGCGTCGAGCAGCTGATGAAGCTCCAGTCTCACCTGTGTCGGGAGGTCTGAAGGGGTCTCCTCTTCATCTGATGTGAGCGCATCGAAGTAGGCAAAATCATCCTCGGAGGGGCGACGATCTTGCTCGGCTTGCTCGGCGACCTCCTGTAGCAGACGACGGCAGAAGGCATATTCATCACGCATGTTCAAGCTCCTCTTTCAGCCACTTGACGAGATCGCGCACAAGTCGATGTTTGCGTACTCTCAATTGTCCGGCTGAATAGCGTTTATTGGGCGTGTTGTTGTTGGATTCATTCATCTCTTCCGCGATCTCACGGTAGGAACGCGGTGGATAGGAAAAGAAACGTTCGATGAGCAACGTCCGATCGATTGGTTTACAACGTAGCGCGATCCAGCGTTCGACAGCGACCTGCATGGACTCCCACTCCCAGGAATCCACATCGGGCCAGAGTTTTTTCATCTCATCGATCAGGGCTTGTTGTTTGGGTTGTTCACGTCGTTGTTGTTCGCGTTGTTTTTTGCGGATCAAGTCGACGAGGCAATTGCGTGTGATCACAAAAAAGTAGGAGCGTGCGTGCATAAAGCTCGGGAATTCGACATCAGGCCAGCGCTTTTTGAGCCTGTTGATGAAGCGCAGCGTCCCTTCTTGGCAGGCTTCAGAGACCCAATCTTCGGCGCGTTGTCCAAGCGTATAACCTCGGGCAGGTGAGGTCGCATAGCGCAACAATCGTCGCCACGCATAAGCGTAGAGTTCTTTCTCAAAGATCGATCGCGAAGAGGCGATGGAGAGAGGATAGTCTCCCTGTTTGGATGCCTCCGCGAGAGGTTTGTGTGTGATCACCTTCAGGTCAAACATAAAATCTTCGAGCCACAACGCACACAATCGGCGGTGGACTTCAGCTTCATCAACGGACGCACCCACGAGCTTGTACTCTCTCACTTCCTTTTGAGGCGTCTTTTGTGGAGCCTTCTGTAGAGCTTGTGTTGCGTGTGATGGAAACGAACACGCAGGCAACGAGGCTTGACTCTCTGAGACGCATACTTCAACCAGTCCATTCATCTTTACCACCGCTCCAATATATCCAAGTCACACGATTTTGGGAATGACTTCACACCACCACAGCACATCCCATTCACGATATGCCCTCCCCACAACGCACAGACGTTACACACCCCACATCCCCCCAAACGTAACGACCCCACGTTATCCCCTGCGACTTCCACACCACACACTTCTCTTTTTTTTCATCCAACGACCAGAGGTCAAAGAGACCTTATACAGGAGCCTTTCCCATGCAAACAACTCGAAGAATCATGTTAAGTGTGTGTCTCTGTTTTATGTTCTTAGGCTGCGGTGCAAGCATCGCGTCAGCACAAACCACAAACAACAAGGCGTCCGAGACACTTCAACCTGTCTACGCCAAAAAGACGATCTTCACATTCGATACGAGGACCATCCGTGGTGCCACAGACAATCCAGGCGGTGAGATCTTCACAGGCCGTCCCCCAACCCGCTTTCGTAGCCTCCTCAAGTTACGTAGTCACTGGAGAAAAAAACTCCACAACTCTATTCATGCGTTGTAAATAGGACTGCCGCGCTCCGCTTGCCTGGCTACCGGGGACCGGAGGCGGTCCCCAAGCGCGCTTCGCTTGCCTCCCCCTCCATTGGCTGCCGCGCTCCGCTTGTCTGGCTGCAACGCATCAGCCTTCGCAACGCGAAGGCCGATGCAAAGAGAGAGATGAGAATAGAAGAGAAGAGAGGGGAATATGTTCGAGGAGTGAGGGGAATATGTTCGAGGAGTGAGGGGATATATTCGGGTTTAGTGGGGCTTGGGGCTGTGGATTGGAGAGCAGCGTAGATAAGAGAGCGGTGACACGATCAGTTACTTGGTGAGAGTGTAATGTCTACGGACAACTCTTTGTCTGCGAGGACCTCAACTGTTTGCTCCGAAGAGATCCACGTCACGATCGGTGTGTCATCGACATCGCGCTCGATCCCTTCGAGAATGACGAAGTATTCACCAGCAGGTAGATCATTGAGTGTGATGGTCCCGTCTTCGCACTTCAGGACGCGATCTGTCTCGCCTTTGATCTTGACGACGACCTCTTCGACATCTGCAGGACAGGTTGTGCTGCCGTCAAAATCCCAGTCGATGGTCAACGTCCCTGTGGGAGGTGTGACCGTGAGGGGGATGTCGAGAACGGCCTCGTTTCCAGCCTCTACGACGACTTTTTGTTCGATCGTCTCGCCAACAATGCCATCTTGATCGTCGAGCATTTGCAATGTGACGAAGTATTCACCGGGCGCAAGATCGACGTAGGTCGCGACGCCTTTGGCGCAGTCGAGCGTTCGGTCATCCATCCCTTTGATCTTCACGACGATACCGGAGACTTCGTTGCCACATGTTGTGACCTCTGTAAAGCTCCACTTGATAGTCATCGAACCGACCGCCGGAGCCATCGACTTCAGTTCGATCTCTGCGATGGTCTCCACGTCTATTTTGATGGTGACAGACTCGCTTTGTGACTCCCATGTCACCTCGTCTTTGCCCTCTGTGTTCTTGCGAATGCCCTTGACGACGAGGGTGTATGTCCCTGCTTCAAGACCATCGAGACCCAGTTGTCCCTTGCTACACTCAGCGATCTGATCATCTTGCCCTTGCAGCTGAACGACGATCTCATCGACATCAGCCGGACACGCAGTGTTCCCCTCAAAGTCCCACTTCACCAACAACGAGCCTGTTGTCGTTTGGTTGTTATTGTTGTTGTTGTTTGTATTTGTGTTCGTGTTGTTATTGTTGTTTGTGTTCGTGTTGTTATTGTTGTTGTTATCGATGGGGCCAATGAGACAGGCTTGTGTGCTCAAGAGGACAAACATCAGGGCCAACACTTTCCAGCAACGTATAACTCTTTTCATCGCTTACTCCGCAAAAAACGTAAGGGTGCATCCTAAGGATGCGCATGGGTGAAACAGATTGACATTGGGGCTTTGAAAAGAGGCGAGTAAAGAGGTCGTGTTTTTACGGGATAGACACGACCAAAACTGACAACCTCGGGGGCGCTGTGTCTGTGCTTTGGTGGAAGAAAGAGCCAAAACCAAATGCGGGCGGGCGAGTGTTTTGGAATATCCTTCGTGTACATAGCGATACCAAGCAAGACACAACATACATGGCTGATAGTATCTATCAGACGCAAAAAATGCCAGAAGATTCAAAAAAAGAATGGGCTCCCCAAAAAGCAGAAAATCAAAAGGGATGTTGACATACACAGAGGGACTGTTGTAGCAACATATCTCCTTTAGGTGTCTCTGGATCCAGAGCACGAGTATGTTTGACGTTTACACCCACGAAAACGAGGCTGTATCCTATTATAGGTATGGCCTCAAAGACAATTGAGTCTGAAGAGAAGAGCATGACGAATTCGACAGAGAGCGCAAAGACCGACAAAACAGAAGATATGAACGACCTCATGAACGAGGCAGAGAAAGCTCTGGAGACATCTTCTGTAGAGCCAGAGACCAAACCACAAGACATCTCCACCATCCCTGAGTTATCTCAGGAGGAAGCTGACGAAGCTGCCGAATTGATGGAGAGCTTCCTGGAGAACTTTGAGCGCCCTCAAGAGTTCCAGGTTGGTGAGAAGGTCACAGGGACAGTCGTGAGCATCGACACACAGTATGTCTTCCTCGACATCGGCGCCAAGAGCGAAGCCTCCATCTCCAAAGAGGTCCTGCTCGAAGCCGAAGGTGAGTTGCCCGCGATCGGTGACAAACTCGAAGCATACGTCCTCTCAAACCAAAGCGGGATCGAGCTTGGCAAACAATTCTCTGGACACGACAACGCGCTGGAGCTGCTCGAAGAAGCCTACCACAGCCGCGTCCCTGTCGAAGGTTCGGTCAAGTCCCACAACAAAGGTGGCTTTGAGGTCATGGTCTCCGGTAAGCGCGCCTTCTGCCCGATCTCGCAAATCGAATACAGATACTGTGAGAACCCCGAGCAACATGTCGGACAGACTTACAGCTTCCGTATCATCGAGTTTAAAGAGAATGGACGCAACGTCGTCGTCTCCCGCAAAGCCCTCCTCCAAGAAGAGATGGAAGAGAAAGCCGCGAAACTCAAAGAGCAGATCGTCCCCGACTCGGAGTGGGCAGGGACAGTCCGTACACTCAAGGATTACGGTGCATTCATCGAGATCGGCGCGGGTGTTGAAGGTCTCCTTCACATCTCCGAGATCTCCCACCACAGAGTCCAAGACCCCGCAGATGTGTTGAGTGTCGGCCAACAAGTCCGCGTCAAGATCCTCAAGATCAACGAAGACAACGGACGCATCTCTCTTTCGATGAAAGCTCTCGAGATGAACCCCTGGGACAGCGCGGTCACAGAGTTCAACGAAGGTGATGTCGTAAAAGGTAAGATTGTGCGCCTTCAACCATTTGGTGCATTCGCAGAGATCGCACCTGGCGTCGATGGCCTCATCCACATCTCTCAGCTCTCCCACAAGCGCGTCAATCATCCCAAAGAGGTCGTCAACGTCGGCGATGAAGTTGATTGCAAGATCGTCAACATCGACCTCGACAAGAGACGCATCGGTCTCAGCCTCAAAGAGCTCGACAGTGAAGGACTCCCCGCAGCTGTTGAAGGTGAACTTCAGCAAGGACAGATCGTCGAAGGGATCGTCGACAAAGTCGAAACCTTTGGAATCTTCATGCGTCTGCCCAACGACAAACGTGGCCTGCTCCCCAACAAAGAGATCGACGCACCCTCTAAAGCTGACCTCAGTCGCAAGTTCCCTGCAGAGAGCCGCGTCAAAGTCATGATCCAACGTATCGAACGTGACGGACGTATCCGACTCAGCATCAAGGCGATGGAGTCACACAAAGAGAAACAAGAGTACAAAGAGTACGTCAAATCCAACAAGAAAAAGAATGAAGACACACCTGTCTTTGGGACACTTGGTGACCTCCTCAGCAAAATGAAAAAATAACCCCCCTCCTCCTCTCAACGCTCCTCCCACCCACCCTTCCATTGTCAACCTCACACAAAATCACTACACTGTCGTCACTCACCCACATACAAAGGGAGAAAGTGGATGGCGTTGCACCCGATGAAGCTGATCGCGCAGGCGATGCAAGAGGGTAAAATCACAGAAGAACAGGCCCTCCTGAGCAGCCAGCAACTCGGGGTCAATGGCGATCTGCAACAACTTACGTCCTTCTGGACCGAGCGACAGTGGCTCTCCAAAGCCGATATCCAAGCCTGTCTCCAAGCACTCAAACAGACAAAGCCCCCCTCCAAAAAACCTTCCTCATCGAGCAAGTCCAAGCGCCCGATCAGAACGATCGCCATGCAATCGACCTCCGACAGCTTCTCCGCCAAACCGACGGATGAACAAGAGCCGCTACCCACGATCGACGCACAATGGCACCCCGAAGAAGATGTCAGCAAACGCTACACAGAGGGCGTGCGTCTCGGCAGCGGTGGCCTCGGCATCGTCAAAGAGGTCGTCGATCGAAACCTCGGTCGCAAGGTCGCACGAAAGACCCTCCTCAAAGGAGACGCCGCCTCGCCCAAAGATCTCGAACGTTTCATTCAGGAAGCCCGTCTCACAGGACAACTCGAACACCCCAACATCATCCCAATCTACGAATTGGGGATCATGCCTGATGAGCAACTTTACTACACGATGCGCCTGCTCCCTTCGAGTGATCTAGACCAGGCCATTTATCACGAAGAGCGCTCTCTCCTCGAACAAATCAAGATCCTTCAACAAGTCTGTATGGGCCTTGAGTACGCTCACTCACAAGGCGTCATCCACAGAGATGTCAAACCCGCCAACATCCTCCTCGGCCAATTTGGCGAGGTCTACTTGCTCGACTGGGGACTCGCCAAAGCCGACAAACAGCAAGGTAAAGGTGTCAACTTTCAAACAGAAGCGCTCGAAGGCACCCCCAATTACATGGCACCGGAGCTTCTTCAACATGGAGACGTCACGCCTCTCACAGACCAATACGCGCTCGGTGTCATCCTCTACGAGGTCCTCACACACACCCTCCCCTTCGAGAGTCCCAATCTCTACGCGTTGATGAACCAGATCTGCACACAGGTCCCCATCACCCCTTCACAACGCGCACCAGCGCGTGACATCCCAGAAGACCTTGAGACCATCTGTATGAACATCCTCTCCAAACAACCACAAGACCGATATGATTCATGTCGTGCTGTCTACGACAAGCTCGAAGAGTTCATCGAAGGGACCAAGGAGAAGCAGCGCAAACAACGCGCTGCAAAGCAGCGCATCAAAGAGGCCAAACAGCTCACCAAACGCTACCACCAACAGCTCAAACAAGTCGAGCGCTTCTACGATCTGTGGCGAGAGGCCAAACGCGACCAGGAGCCCTGGGCACCGCTTCCAGAGAAGCGCCCCGTCTGGCAGATGAAGACACGTTACACACAAGCCAAACAAGAGAGCATTGAGCTGTTCCGCTCCATCATTAAGACCTACGAACAAGCCCTTGAACACGAAGCGCGCAACCCCATCGCACGTGAGGGCCTCGCGCAACTGTATTGGGAGAAGTTCCTCGAAGCCGAGCGCCTTCACGACACCTTTGGACAGGTTTACTACCGCGACGCTGCCGCATCCTACAATGATGGTCCACTCACCGCGTTGCTCAAAGGGGACGGGACATTTCAGATCAAGACCCAACCGTCAGGCGCCAACATCACACTCTTTCGCTACGAGGAAGAGGACGGAAGACTCGCCCCCTTCAAACTCAAGACGCTCCCCAAACGTTCGCGAAAAAGCAAGCTCCCGATGGGCTCCTACCTCCTTCACATCGAAAAAGAAGGCTACCAATCCTTCAAGCTACCTTTTCGTCTCGGGCGCTGTGAAGATGTCTCCCTCAATGTATCTCTTTACCCCAAAGACTCCTGGGATGAACGCTATGTATTGATTCCAGAGAGCTCGTTTTACGTAGGTGGTGACACAGAGGCCCAAATGCACCAGCCGAGAAGCCTTCAGCACGAGGCAGACTTCTTGATATCACGTTACCCAGTGACCTTTCGTGAGTATCTGGTCTATTTAAATGAAATACATAAGACATCGCCCAAACGCGCCAAAAGCCTCGCACCAAGGATACAACAGGAGACTTACGTCACACTTCAGGATGGACAATACATCCCCAATTACGATACCCTCTTTAGTGGCCCCATTACAAAACGCTACCCTGCAGGCCAAGGTCACGAGTGGACGCTGCCGGTGTTTGGGATCACGTGGTATGAGGCGGTTTTGTACTGCCGTTGGCGAACACAACAAGAAGGTCGTCTCGTCACCCTCCCCTCAGAACACCAATGGGAAAAAGCTGCCGCAGGCGCGGATGAACGCATGTATCCCTGGGGCAACCACTTTGACGCAAACTTCTGTAAAATGGGACGTTCGCGACCACCAGAAGAGCTCCAACCAGAGCCTATTGGGACATTTCTCTTTGATGAGTCTCCCTACGGTGTGTGTGATATGGTGGGAACGATCAGTGAGTGGACCCGACACAAAGATATTGAGGCACTCGCGGCGCTCAAAAAAGACCCAAAGTGGAATCCCATTCAACGTGGCGGCGGTTGGATCTGTTCAACGGAGAAACAAATACGGATCGGTTCACGACTCCCACGCCCGGAAGGTTCGCGCTCTTACAACTCTGGTTTTCGCGTCGTGATACCACTCAAACCAACAAAGAACGCCAAGAAAAAGAGCACCCGCGCGAAGAAAAAAACGTAATGCTCACAAAGATGTGAGGCCACAAATCAGTGAATGAATTGTCACGTATGTATGTATGGACCTTTTTTGTGTGAGAATGTGCCATGAATCAACAAATCAAACGCTCCCAACCCGAAAGCAAACTGGAGAATGTCATTGTCCTCCTCATGAATGCTCTCTTGTTGGTATGTTGCCTTTTGGTCGCCGGTTGTACGAGCAAAGGTTTTCCGTACGAGAGACCCACCCAGGAAGTCCTGACGGATGGTGGACAATCCAAAGAGGACGTCCCCACGGAGAACTCCGAGACACCAGAGTCAACAATACAACCAGAACAACCAGACAACACCTCCCCCAAACCCCCTGTTCCACCGACAGCGCTCCCCAATCTCGTCCGCCAGCGGTTTTGTCCAAGCGAAGCACGTACAACCCCCTTCTCATCGTTTACAGGGAAGCCCTGTGATCCAGCACAGCCACGTGACAAGTGCTTAGAAGACACGCAACGATGCCTTCCCGCCGGTCTTCCCAAAGCAGAAGACGCGGCGAGTGACTTCTTTGACCGCTGCAAAGACACCAATGTACTATGTGTTGGTCCCACACAGACGACCAAGACCCTCACAGACGCGCTGAAACAACTCCAGACAAACAGCAAGCTCGACACCTTGCTGATCGAGTCCGGCTTGTATCAAGAGAGCGTGACATTCAAAGATATCAAACGCCCCCTCATCCTCGAAGGCCAATCAAACGACCCACAAAAAGGCGTCCGCATCGAGGCACCAGTCCCTGCACAGGCTGACGCAACACACGCCGCGCTGCGCTTTGTGAATACGGACACCATCACACTCACACGGCTGGTTTTCTCGGGCGAAGGACACGGCGTCTACATCGAAGGCGCTACCAAAGCCACCCTCACACACACCACACATACAAACAACCGCCAGACAGGGGCGTTCTTCGTCAACAACAAAGAGGTCGACATCAGCCAGTGTAACGTCACCCAAAATGGCGGAAATCTCGTCACCGCAAAGGATACTTCCCCACAGCTCGCGCAGTTACACTTTGGATTGCAATTTGATAGAACGACCGCTGTCCAGATCGCCTCCTGTACAATCGAATACAACGGCGCCGGTGGTGTATGGGTCGCCCCCAAAGACCAGATCGCCGTCACCGTCACCAATGAACACCGCATCCTCTCGGATGACCAGATCGCCGTCACTGTCACCAATGAACATCGCGTGACGATGGACAAGGTCTCACTCGCCCATAACGGTCCGGCGTCGTACGCTCGCGCGACCAACCAACCCTCCGGCACGTGTAAGACCCCCTGTCCAGCGCAATCCTTTTGTGAGGCAGGGGTCTGTATCCCCCAACTCGTGCAACGTCTGAAGAAAAACCAACAAGGTACATTCGACATCTCCACAGACGGAAATGGACGTGAGAGCTTGCTCGGTGTTGGGGCCGTTCTGATGGGACAGGGAACGATTACATTACGTGGTAACAGTGTCTTTCACAACGATATAAGTGGTCTACTCTTTGTCTCTGCAGGTGAAGTGGTCATTCAGGAGAATGTATTTGCCCGCAATGGTGCGCGTGCTTACGCCAAAGACAGTGACTTGCTGCGAGAGGCTCACCCCGCGATTATCGGCTGGGGCATCCAAAAGAGCGCGTCCATGACGTACAACCTGATGATCGACAACGTCGCCCACGCCGTAAAGCTCAAGCACATGGCAGACAGCAAAGGAACACCTGTCTCTCTGCTGCTCCAACGAAACCACATCAGCCACAACGGTCACCACTTGCAGTCCACACAGCAAGCTTCATTTGCGTCGGCTGGTGTAGCATTACAGAGCGCAATAGATGGCGCAGGTTTTACGCTTGATATCAAAGAGAACGCGTTCTTTGCGAATGCACAGGCGGGTTTGTTCACAAGTGGCGCGTGTAAGGGAAGTATCCTCACAAACCTCTTTGAAGGACATCCACAACGTAGTCTCGTCCACCACGACAACAACAACGACGCTTACAAGGTCGCGATCACCAAGAACATCATACGTACAGGGATGTTCTTTGGTGTACAGGTACACACATCGACGGCCAGTTGGATATTTGATAACAACCTCGTAGAGCAGATCAAACGCGCAGCAGTGAGCAAAGACGACGAGGGTGATGGCATCAACATCAGCTCCGTCACCAAAGGGACAGTCCTACTGGAGAACAACATTCTCCGAAAGAACCAGCGTTCTGGTCTCTTTGTGGAGAAAAGCAGTGTCACAGCAAACAATAACTTGTTCAGTGACAATCCATATCCAATCGTGAGTCAATTTGCCCAAGTGGAAGGCACAAACAAAGACACAGTGACCAAGACAGACGCAACGCCCCTCCCCAACACAAAATCCCCCTGATAGAAAAGACCGACGACCCTACTTGATACGAAAGACAGGACTGACCCAATGGCGCTGGATAAAAGCGTCGCGACCAGAACCACGACGGTATCGCTTATAGCGGTAAGGGTGTGAGATATAATATTTTTGGTGGTAGGTTTTGTCCATGTAAAACGGTCCTGCCTTGCGGATCATCGTAACGATGGGGCGAGAAAAACGCTTGGAGGACGCGATCTGCTTTTTGGACGCCTCCGCGAGCTGACGTTGTTGTTGGCCGTAGTAAAAGATCGCGCTGCGATAATGTGGACCTTTGTCGACAAATTGGCCCTTTGGATCGGTTGGATCGATATTTGTCCAGAAGACCTCCAGGATGCGTTTGTAAGAGACCTTTTTGGGATCGTAGATGACGTGAATGGACTCCAGATGAGTCGTCTTGCCGTAAGCGACCTCTCTGTATGTCGGATTTTTCTTTTTTCCACCCGCATACCCGACAAATGTATAGACAACACCCGGCAGCTTATCGAAGGGAGGTTGAATACACCAAAAACATCCCGCCGCAAAGGTCGCTCGCTTAAGCCCTTTGGCCTTCAGCGTCGCGTCGTCAGGGATGGACGAAGGTGTCTTCGCGAGCTGCTTTTTGGGCGCCTTACCGACTTTTTTAGAGGTGCTGTTGTGCTGTGCAGAAGACGCAGAACCCGCCTTTTTGATACCTGTATTGGAAGAACTCGACGCGCACATATTGAGCTGAAAAAGAGACACTATCAGAGACAAACCCATGACGATTCGCATATCAAAACCTCGACAAAAAGGAGTGTTGTGGAACCTTCGCATCTTTCGCGAACGCACCATATAGGCCGCCGAAGAAAAAGAATGCGGCCTCACCGTTTCAATGGACACACAACGTACGTACTGTGTTCTCTGCTTGCAAGCACATAGACAAGACGCGAGACCCCACACATGTGTTACACAAACACCCTCCCAGACAACAAACATGAGGTGGCATCATCGACATGTGCTTGTACGGATTGGTTTGCTCCCCCTGGGTTTTCGAGTAGAATCACGTGCATCAGCTTTTGTACAGAAGAGTTCGTCAGCCGCCAAAACAAAGCAAGGGAACACGAAAGTTCCGTGTCCACCTCGGACAATCCGTGAGAAAAGGATTTTTTAGCATGTATTTGGACATCACCTTCAAGTGTTTGCGTTGGATGGTATGTTGTTGGGTGGTGTTGGCCCCACAGCAAGGGAACGCAACATTCACGGGTTTTTACCATAGACAAGCCAGGGTACGCGCAGGGCGACACAATACACATTCACGGCTCGGCACCATCAACAGCAGAGGTGATCATGCGCCTCGTCAAAATAGACGGTGAAGAGCTCAAAGAAGTTGCTCGAACGCAGCCCTTTACACTCTCCAACCTCCCCCTGCGATTTGGCTCCTTTTTGGAAGTGGATGGACTGACACTCTCATCGTACAAAAGCTTCACGGTTGAAGGCTGGTGGTATCCGACATTGCTGGGCACAGACACAGTCGTGATTGCAGGGCAGATCAGTCGCTCAAAGGCGACGGCGGGCCTGTTTGTCACAAAAGAAGGCAAGGCCGCGGCCATCGTCTCGACAACAGGAGCCTTCTCTCTATCACACGCAGCCATCGCCCAAAACCCCCTCACACTCGACAAATGGCACCACATCGCGATGACATTCGATGGAAAGAGTCTCATCCTTTACGTCGATGCCAAGAAAGTGTCCACACAACAAATCAATGGTCCCCCTGCGCGCACAGGCCTCCCCTTTCGCATCGGTGCGAGGAGCGAAGCACCTGGAGACATGACAGGTATCATCGATGGAGTGATTGATTCTTGGGCTGTTTGGCCACGCGCGCTCTCCGAAAGCGAAGTCACAGCCCGGATGAAACGAGGCCTCCAAGAAAAAGAGCCCGCGCCAGCCGCAAAAGATGTCGAGCTGTATCTCGGATTTGACGACCCATACGGCACAATCAAGGACACCTCCTCTCAAAAACGCACGCTCCGCGTTTACAACCACGGACATCCTCGCGTCAATGGCGTCCTACGTGATAGTGTTGGCTTCCGACTCCATCACGATCAACTCGTAGACGCACAATGGCCAAGCGCTGCAAAGATTTCCATCCCTAAGAACACCCCCTCAGGCATATACGGTGTGCAAGTGCTTGTCGGTCCAGACTTTCAAATCAAATCACCAAGTTCCGGCGAAATCATCATCGTAATCATACGACCCAAAGAACCAACGAAGGGAACAAAAATAGCGATTGTCGCGCCAGTCAACACGTGGATCGCGTACAACGCATGGCCAGGAAGCTATCCCCCAGACAGACCCATCGAAGGCATCACATCACGACCCAGAAAACCAGGAGACACCATTCGACACGGTGGAAACAACTCCGCATACGATGTCATGGGTGATGGCAGCTCAATCGCACATTTTCACGGCTGGAAGCGACCCAACAGACGAACGTGGTTTACAAACGTCGACAAACACGGATACAACATCCGCTCAACGATGACGGTTTATCTCGCACAGTGGCTCGATCAGCAGGGGCTCCCTTACGACGCCTATACAGACTGGGATCTTCACCAAGGCAACATCCCCAACGACGGCTCCTATAAAGTCGTTATCAACCACGGTCACAGTGAATACTGGTCCAGAGAGATGGTCCAACAGACCCATACCTTTGCAGAAAAAGGCGGCAGCTACGTAACGCTAGGAGGCAATCTCCTCACATGGAGTGTCGCTTTACAAGGCGATGTGATGGAGACGCGAAAGTGGCTCGCGACGCTCTGGAGAGGAGAACCCGATCGCCACATGGCGATAAACCAAACACTCGGTGGTCCTTGGAGCATCATCGATCTCTGTGAACAAACCAGTTGGTTCGCAATGTTTGGGACAGTCAACCACGGCGTCAAACCTTGCTCTCCTGCTCCGACCTGCTTTGGCAAGTGGACCGTCAAAGACAACTCACACTGGTTGTGGCAACAAGGTAAGCTCAAAAATGGCCGCGACTTCGGCGAAAGTCCCTCCGCAGGAGTATACACTGTAGGACATGAAATGGACTCTTTCCTTCCGTCATATCAACCGCCGGGCTTGAAAAGCGGCACAACCCCCAAGGTGCTCGCGGAAGGCCATCGATTCGGCCAGCCCCACACAATGCAGCTCATGAAGCTCGAAAATATCCAATCAAAATCGTGCCTTCATTTTTCAACACCGCCAAAGGAAGTCCCCTCTAACTTGACCGGACCGGCGACGCCACAGACTCGCTCTGGACATATTCTGTACTATCAACATCGTGGTGGAGGACACGCTCTCACAGTTGGAGCGTCTGCGAGCCCTTGGGCGCTAAAGTCCGATCCAGTCCTCTCCGCGCTCGTCAAAAAAACATTGGACTGTTTCGCATACCAAAAGAATTGTGCCCCAACGGAAGGCCCAGAAGTCCCTGCTGGCTGTGGTTGTGAGCAGCCTTCCCAACAAGGCAGCTCAGGGATGCTTTTGTTGGTGTTGTGTTTTGTGTTTCTTTACAGAAAAAGGATATCTCAGCTGCAATAACTTCCACATGAAGAGCTTCAACGCCCCGTCAGTTTGCGAACATTGGCCGTAACAAACAACCCCATGATAAAGACCCCCGTGAACGCCTCAAGTGTCGCGAGCATCCGCGATGGCATCGAACACGGCGCGATGTCGCCGTATCCCAACGTCGTAAATGTCACGAACGAAAAGTATAGACAATTGACGAAATACACAAAAGGCTCAACAGACGACCAGCCGGGCCCACAATCCTGTTCGAGAGACAAACCAAACGCAAAGTACCCACACGCACAGCAGATACACATCACCATCGAAAACCAAAACAGGCGCGATGGTTTTTCACCATAGCCCCAAAACAGATTGAGCATCCAGGAGATCACCCAACGTTTGTAAAGCCTCTTCTTAAAGAGCTCTTTGCGATTCATGACACACTGTCGATACATCGCCCAGCTCGCCCCTTGCTCATCCCCTACGGAGTGTAAATTGAGCCGCAAAGCCTTGTAGATCTCTGCCGCCGCAAACCAATCTTTACGTCTCTCTTCTTCGAGCTTTTTGGGGAAATGACGAATGTCAACTTTGGACTGTTCCCAAGAGACAAAGCGCATCGTCGTCCGAAGAAAGGTCGCACGCACCAGATTACACCGTGTAAAAGAGACCCCTGTCAGGTCACAGTCGATGAATTGACATCCACGTAGATAGGCATCGACGAAGTTGCTGACACTGAGTGTACAGCGTTCAAAGGTGGCATTTTTGAGATTGACATCTTCGAAATTGCAGGACCAAAAGTTGAGATCCCGAAAGTGTACACCTCCCAGATCCACTCGATATCCAAGGCGTGAGAAATGAAACCCCTTTAAATCTAAACGATCGGCTGGATCGGTCTCGTGTACTTGTCGCGGGATGTGTTCATAAAGGTACTCACGCAACGCGAGTTGATTTCCGTGGTGCAATAACATCACGATGTGTTCGACTCTTGGCGCAGTCCATCGCTCTGTCAGGACGCGAAAACCTTGCCCCGGTGGGATCTCCTCGCGCACATCGTGAAGTCCATCAAGTGCCTGTACACGCGCCAAGCGCTGTTGGTAAGTGGACGTCTGGCTAGCACGCATCGTCTCCCGCTTCACCTGTCTCTTCTCGGCCTCAATCGAGTCCTGAAGATCGTCTTCTCGCTCGGGTATATTGAGCTCTTCACGTAGACGTTGCTGTGTCTTTTGGCTCAACGCTCGTGTAGGCACGGAGACAGGCTTTGTTTTCGGTGATTGAGACGAAGGATCTGGTTGTTGAGGCTCTTCGATGTGCATCCATCTGACTCCACGCAAACATACAAACAATCGACAGACGCGTCCTTAGAACGATCTGAATTCACACACACATAACGATGACAGTGTAATCCCATTCCACCCAATTGTGAAGAAAACACACAGACGCCCCTCGTCTCAGCCCATTATGAACGCTGCCCCGATAACATCGCGACATCTTGCCCTGTAGGTCGCTGGTACACACGCAATCCAAATGCCGGGAGCGCCGCGAGAAGGTGGTCGAAGATATCAGCCTGTGTGTTCTCAAATGTCGTCCACGCGGTCCCATTGACGAACGCATAGATCTCAACCCCGATCCCTTCAGGTCCGGGAGACAGGTGCCTCACGAGCAGCGGCATCCCCTTGTGAATGGCAGGATGGCGTTCAAGATACGCGCGTACGTAGTGACGAAACGTCCCAAGATTGGTCATACACCGGCCGTTCAACGCGGAATCCCCTTTGATACCGAGTTCTTCGTTGTATAGATCGATCTCTTGTTGTCTGTTGTCGATGTAACCTCTGAGTAGATCGACTTGCCGAAAGGACGCCAACATCTCCTCATCACAAAGACGCACACTCGCCTGATCCAGGTAAATCGCCCTCTTCAAACGACGCCCCCCACATTCGGTCATGCCACGCCAATTCTTGAAGGACTCATCGATAAACTTAAACGTCGGAATCGCGACAATCGTCATGTCCCAATTTTGAATCTTCACCTTGTGCAGCGCGATATCGATGACCGTCCCATTGGCACCGTACTTCTCCATCTCGATCCAGTCGCCGATCTTAAACATATTGTGTGACGAGATCTGAATACTCGCAATAAACGACAAGATCGTATCACGAAAGATCAACAAAAAGATGGCCGTCAACGCACCAATCCCACTGAGTACGGTGAGCAATGACTTGTCAAACAACAACGCCACGGCGATCAAGATCCCCGCGAGATACACAAACAACTTGATGGACTGTACATACCCCTTGATGGAGTGCTCTTCGGAGAGAGAAGAAGCGTTGTAAATCTCCTGGCCCGCGTTGAGTAAGCGCTCCAACAAGACCAAAAGGTTGTACAACACGTACAAAGAAATCATCCTGTGTGCGTGATGGGTCACTGTCGGGAACCAAAACATCCCATAGTACCAAACGATCGCAGGAGTCAGATAGGCGAACTGGATAAAGACACCATGTTCATTGAGGGTATTATCCCATGTGATATCAGTGCTCTCGACGAGTTTGTCGATCAGCTCCAACAAGACCATCTTGAGCAGCGTGTAGAGGAAGATACTCGCGCCAAGGATGAGACACACCTTCAATGTGTATGCTCCGGCCGTATGGCTCTGCAAGTATGTCAGAATGGTAGTGAAGACAGTAGAGAACATAGAGTGATTAACCTCCGATTTTGGAGAAGACTTTCAGGCGCAACTCCAGCGCCAATGAAGGGGGTGGGTTTTTGGGATCGAAACCGAGCAATTGCCCGAGTAATTGAAGTAAACCATCGCGCTCAATCCCCGAAACCTGCGTCGCGATCGCGATGAGATTCTCAAGGACAATCTCACATGTCAATGTTCCCTCCTTGACCTCTTTGATTGTATCGGAGGAGCGAGTGATTTCGACTTTGATCTCCAAGGACTGCAACCCCAGCGAGCCGAGCTGCGCGCCAGTGTCGTTAAAGACCAACATCTTGTACAACTTGCTCTTGGAGACAGCGTACGTCTTGCCCCCCTCCGTCACAATCTCCGTCTGATCAAAGGGACTGTCTGCGCCAATGTCCGACTTATCATTGTCATTGTGATCCGTCCCCATACGCCAGGGCTTGGACAACACACCATCAGCCACTTTTGTCTCAGGCAGCCCCAACATCAACCCTGGAATAAACGAAGAGATAACATTCTTGATCGTGCCATTGTCCGGCTTCACAGCCTCCAAATCCTTCGAATCCACCCGAAATGAGACAGCAGGGAGCGGCTCATTCCATCCTTCTTTCAGAAGACCAGAGGCTTTCTTCCACAACAACTCGGCCTGTTCATCCCGACGACTCCAGAAAAACGCCGTCGATGTCTCCCACAAATACCCAAACGGGAAAGAGGTCAGACTGCTGCGCTTGGTGGCGACGATCTCCAGGGGATAACGATAGACCTCTTTTTCGATCTTTTTCACGATGGTCAGGACCTCTTGGGTGATCGCCATCGCCTCCTTGATCTTCTTATCCGCGTCTTTGAGCGCCTGCTCACGTGTCGCTTTGTCGGGATCTGCCCCAACACCACCATCCGTACGACCCTTTCTCATCAAACGCACAGCATCATAGAGAAGGTGCGCGTGTTGGGTGCGCATCCAAAACAATTTGTATGTCGAATACAATTCGAGATAGAGCTTGCTCGCGACGGGATTGTCGAACGTCGCGTCTGCAGAGAGTGTATCCAAGATCTTTTTGGCTTCGTCTCTCATCTCTTCGAGGCGCGCAAAGTCCTCCTTCTCCCACGTCGCGAAGTCCGCAACAGGTAAATCCATAATCTCAGGAAACGCCCTCTTGGGACGACGTGCGTAGATCCCCGCTTGCTGCCCAATCTCATCCTGTGGCAGCTCACCGGCGATATAGAACATCAGCTCGGGATTTTCCTTGTAGAGTTTGTTGACTTGCAGCGTCGTCAACGCCTGGATCGCATTGTCGACCTTGCTGGCGTGTTCACCAAAGATGCTCGCAAAATCTTTCGAATACGCGGCCCAATCAGTTTTCCCATCCCACGTTAAGCGGGTGAGATGGTGGTCGTACTTCCAGTATCCCCACTCCATCCCAGAGGTAAAGGTCACGTGACCGCTGACCTCTTTTCCCTTCATAATGTCGAGCACATCGAGCGCACGAGAATACCCTGTAATCGGCAGCGCGAGCGGCAGATTGTTATCAAAACCCAACCACCACGCGCTCTCAGGGAAGTACACGACCTTGCGTTTTCCGTTGACACGGTTGAGGTAATCGGCTTGGTGATTGAAGTTTTTGTTGCTGTACACAGGCGCGGGGTTCTTCATGTCGTAGAACATCGTCGTGTGAAGGTAGGAGCCGAGTGTCTTATCGGCTTTCTCGGGGAGATGGAAGTAGTAACTCGTTTCATCGTCGGCCTTCAGCGCGCCTTCGATGTGGACCCAAGCGTAATTCTCGACCCCCTTCGCGGTCAGATACTTGCTCGCAGTGTTTAGCCACATCAGCGCCTGCTCGTCCTTGACCTTTGTAAATTCACTCGTGCCAAATTGCACGACGATGACAGAGAATCCACCTTTGAGTAGCTCCTCCAAGCCGCTCTCGATCTCCTTCTTTTGCTCGTCATCACTCGCCTGTACGTTTTCGAGCAGCTTGAAGTTATTTTGTTGTTGGTCGGCAAAGCTGATGGTCAATCCGAGCTTGATGCCGTACTCATCGACGAGTGTCTTGACCTTTTGCATGTATGGAATCCAGGCTTTCATGTCGACTGTCTTGAGCATATGCCACTGCAACAGATTCTGTCGATTTCGCACGAGCCACCGGACGTATTCACGAACGCGAGGCAAGTGTTTTTCGTCAGGTTCGAGGAGGTAGACGGACATCGGGATCGGGTGTTGTGTGTGGTGGTGAAACCCACGAAGCGCATAAAATGGCGTCGAGACCATCTTTTCGCCCATATGAAGAGTCAGGTCTTTGCGATTGGTAGGTGTGTATGTGTTGGCAGGGTGAAAGTATCGCACCCCCATCTTGCGCAGCAGGTCGTATAAACCATATTGCACTCCAACAGGCGCATTGGCCGCGATCTGAAAGACCTTCTTACCACCGACACTGCGTCCCCACCGTAGATAACCTTCTTCACCAAGCTCCTTCAGGTCTTCCTCTTTGGCAGGTTCATCACCCAACACACCGTGCCCAAGAAGCAAGATGACTGATTCGGATGCATCTGAGATAGAGCTTCCCCGTGAGACCTTGCGAGGTGCAGCAAAGGTCACGCCAGTCATCGCGCTCAAGGCACGAACAGCCTCCTCTGCGGCTTCACGAATACCGGGCTTCGCGTCCTCTGCATATACGACAAGGACATCAGCCTTCCCCTCCAATAAAATGGAGACATCTTCGACTGTATCGCCACAACCAAAGACTCCAAACACAAGAGGTAAAAGCAGGATAAGGAGGACCAATATACCGACACATCTTTTCATCACACACTCCGTTCTTTCGGATACACATCTGTTGCCGTGTAGGGCTGTTGGAGATAAGCGAACAGCTCATCTTCCGTATTCTTTTTTGAATCCGGCGGCCTAAGTGGTCCTCTCGCGAAAAAGACATACAACATCGAGGTCGGACACAAGGCCCGACCCTACGGAAAAAAATG
>MDTC01049427.1_pt1 | contig 35128 bp, 32 predicted proteins | sample 811181 | NCBI WGS metagenome assembly MDTC01 (sample SAMN05326644, study PRJNA326480) | marine metagenome | isolation source: seawater | place: Pacific Ocean: North | collected 2011
TAGCTGGCATCTATCAATACAATCAATAGGAGTGGAAAAACATGGATCTCGGCATCCAGGGAAAGAAAGCCATCGTAAACGGTGGCAGTGCAGGCATGGGCAAGGGCAAGGGCAGCGTTCGTGCGCTTGCAGTTGAGGGAGTAGAACTTTATGTGTCTGCTCGCGGCGAAGAAAGGCTCATCAACGCCTGTGAAGAGATCGCTGCAGATACAGGTGCAAACATCACGCCCATCGTTGCTGACCACAGTACTGATGAGGGACGAGAACGAATACTTGCGGCCTGCCCAGAGCCGGATATCCTGGTTGGCACCTGTTCACCTCCACCTGTTACTGGTGATTACAGGGAAATCTCAGCCAGTGACTGGCAAGCAACGCTGGACATGACGCTGCTGAGTCCGGTGCAATTCATGCAAGCCACAATTAATGGCATGGCTGAACGCGGCTGGGGCAGGATCGTTAACATTGCCACAGTTGCAGCCAAATACCCCGCAGAATTCAGAATATTATCCGGCCCACCCCGTGCCGCACTGGTCAACTACTCAGTTGCGGTTGCCAAGAAGGTCGCCAAGCACAATGTCATGATCAACAATATCCTGCCAGGTATGTACCACACAGCTACTATCCGCGATAACTTTACGGCACTGGCTGAAGAGAAAGGCACAACCTATGATGAAATCGTCGAGTCGCTAGTCAAACAATGGCGGATTCCAGCAAACAAGTTTGGTGACCCCGATGACCTTGGAAATTTTGTGGCACTTTTCTGCAGTGAGTTCGCAGATTTTGTGACTGGTCAGAGCCTGGTCATGGATGATGGTATAACCAATTCAACATTCTAGCGGGAGCCTTTAACTTCAGGGCCTTCGCCGCTGCCGTCAGGATGACAAAATACTTAATTCAGGCTCATTTCTGGATTGGAATATTCTTTCCACACTGACCCGAACGATACCTACATTAATCAATGTTGCAGCGACAGGAATGTACGCTCCCGAATATGATCGGATATTTTCTCAGCCATCATAATGACTGGCGCATTCGTATTGCCGCCTATAAGCGTTGGCATCAGGGATGCATCCACTACCCGCAAACCTTCAACACCATACACCTGACCATGCTCGTTGGTGACCGCCATATCATCAGAGCCCATCTTACAAGTTCCAACCGGATGGTAGAGCGTCTCTCCCGTTTCGCGAATCCACTGATCCAGTTCCGCGTCATCGTCGACATTTACATGAGGACCCGGTTTTAACTGCTCACCTCTAAATTCATCAAAAACCGGCTGCATCATGACGCGGCGAGTTTCACGGAATCCATTTCTCAGATCTACCAGGTCCTGCTCTTCAGACAGGTAGTTGGGGTACAGTAACGGATCATCAGCCGGATCGGCGCTCTTCAAGGTCATACGTCCTCGGCTTTGCGGTCGGCATCCATAAACAACACAGGAGTAACCATGGTTCTGAGTGATGCCACCACGACCATGACTATCATGCATCGCTGCGGACACATAGTGTAGCTGCATATCCGGTATATCCTTGCCCGGATGGGATTTAAAGAAAGCACCACCTGCAGTCGGAGGGTAAGATGCTTCTCCCTTACCGGCCACAAGATATTGGACGCCGGCAAGCAAACGTCGCCACCACACGGTGGCCCGATGCAAGGTGACGGGTTTGGTGCAGGCAAACTGGCTGACCACTCCCAGGTGGTCCTGTAAATTCTGCCCTACTCCCTTGAGCTCATGGACCAGAGGTATACCATGGGGAGTGATATCTTCAGCGGCAGCGACACCACTGCGCATCAGTATCTGTGGAGAGTTCAGGGACCCGGCCGATAGAATGACTTCCTTGTTCACAAGGACCTGGTGTCGCGCTCCCTCTTGAATAAATTCGATGCCCACAGCTTTTTTACCGTCAAAAATGATCTTGTCGACGGTGACATTCTCTCGCGTATTGAGATTTTCTCGATCAAGCGCCGGGTGCAGATAGGCCGTCGCAGCACTGCATCGCTTTGAGCCCGTCATGGTGTGCTCGTAACGTGCAAAACCTTCTTGCTGACGACCATTGAAATCATTGGTTAAGGGAAAGCCAGCCTGGGCCCCAGCCTCGACAAATTTGTCGAGTAACAGATCCCTATCCGTATCAGACGTCTTAACTGCCAGGGGTCCGCTTGTGCCGTGAAATTCACTATCACCCGTTCCGGAAAAGTTCTCAGCTCGTTTAAAATATGGCAGCACACTCTCGTAGGACCAGCCCTGGTTACCCAGTTGACCCCAATGATCATAATCCCAGGCATTACCGCGAATATAGACCATTGCATTGATGGCAGAAGATCCACCCCAGCCCCTCCCTCTGGGCCAGTACAATTTCCTATCTGCTGCGTTGGCTTCGGCCTCTGTTTCAAAGCCATAGTTCTGTTCATTCGCTTCATGAACAAGCTCCGAATAACCTGCGGGCATGTGGATGAGCATATTCTTGTCTTGCCCTCCAGCTTCAAGCAACAAAACAGTTCTGTCAGGGTCTTCTGAAATGCGGTTCGCCAACACACAACCGGCGCTACCTGCACCAACAACAATATAGTCTACCTGCTCAGCCACCCATGCTCTCCCTTTTCAAAATAACTGAGATCATACCCCAGCCAATTGGTCACTAATATTTGTTTCCTGGATCCATAACATGCTGGCGCATGGCCTCTGGCACATCAGGGGGGTCAACAGTAAATAGGCCCTCTTCTACCGGCGGATGCACATCGAACACATTGTTAAACTTATGGACTGAATCCCAGACGCCTATCGCAATGGTCAGCTCTACAATTTCTGCTTCACTGTAGTGTTCTTTTAGACGCGCCATAAATTCATCGTTAACACTATTGGCGTGATTCATCACAAAGTCTTCAGTCAGATCCAACGCCACCTTCAGGCGCTCATCAAAGTCAGAATTACGATGATCCAACATCTGTGTGATCATCTCTTCCGTCATACCATTCTCCTGCGCCGCAGAAGATCGGGCGGGAATTCAGTAGCGACAGCCGTTAAGGTTTGCGGACTTCAAACGAACGAGATCCTTCAGTACCGGCTCCAATCTGCTATGCGACCATAGCAACCCATAGCGATACATGAATCCCTGAAAAAGATCCGGGCAGTGTGCGTAGACACCAGCAAATCCTTCCATTCCACCTGCTTCTTCTATTCTGGGCATATAGTTCTCCCTACATAATTAGTTAGTTCGCTTCTACAATGATCTTGAACCTAAGGACGATCAGGGTCCAACAGCAGTATAACCAACTATTTTGCCGGCAATACGTGAATTCATGACTTTTTCCACCGATAATTAGGGTCAAGATGATTGGACCACCCCGATCACTCCAGCCACAGGGAGACTGCTATGGTTGATATCCGTTATGCCATGTGTCGATTTTGCCACGCCTTTTGTGGGCTAAAGGTGGAGGTCGAAAACGACCGGATCACCAGTGTAATTGGCGACAAACACAACCCCATGTACTTTGGGTATAGCTGCATCAAGGGCAGGCAGTTACCGGCCCAACATTATATTCCTGAAAGATTGGCTCAGTCTGTTAAACGGCAGGACTCCGGAGAGTATACAAAGGTTGCAAGTGAGACCCTGATGGATGAGGTTGCAAGTCGGCTCACCTCGATTCTTGATCAGCACGGCCCACGTGCGGTGGCCATGTACTCCGGTACATTCAGCCATCTCTACCCAACCAGTGGACCCATGTCGATGGCCTTTATGGATGCCATCGAATCGCCAATGCGGTTTAGCAGCGGCACCATTGATCAACCGGGTAAGTCCATCTCCATGGCCTTGCATGGCCGCTGGAACGCCGGTCCTCGCCCCTTCGCAGAGGCAGACGTGTGGATGTTTGTCGGTACTAATCCCCTGATCTCGATGTGGGGTACTCCCCAGTACAGCCCCGCCAAGAGAATGCATGATGCGCGCAAAAGAGGGATGAAGACCATCGTCATAGACCCAAGGCGAACTGAATGCGCAGAAAAAGCGGACATATTCCTTCAATGCAAACCAGGAGAAGACCCAACAATTCTCGCTGGGATAGCCAGAGTCATAATCAAGGACAAGCTTCAGGATACGGCATTTATTCAGGAGAATGTTGAAGGTTTTGATGCCCTGCGCGACAGCGTAGAGCCCTATACCCCAGACTATGTTCAGCAGCGCGCCGGCGTTCCAGCAGAGATGGTGATCGAGGCAGCCCGCCTTTTTGGCTCGGCAATCAGTGGCGATGTCACGGTAGGCACAGGTCCCAACATGTCACCCAGGGGGACACTGACCGAGTACATGGGGCTGGTCATTGCGACCCTCTGTGGCCGCTGGATGCGGGAAGGTGAAAAAATGCCAAATCCCTTTGTGCTGATGCCGGAGCGGAGAGGCAAAGCGCAGTGTGAACCGAAACCTGTTACCTGGGGGTTCGGAGAAAAGTTACGGGTTAGAAATCTCACGAACTCAGCTGCAGGTTTAAGTACGGCGGCACTTGCTGATGAAATTCTGATGGAAGGAGAAGGCCAGGTAAAGGCGCTGATCAGTGTAGGAGGCAACCCCATGGCAGCCTGGCCAGACCAGCTTAAAACCTATGAAGCCATGAAAATCCTCGACCTGAATATCACTTTGGATATCGTCATGTCGGCCACTGCAAAATTGGCAGATTATGTTGTTGCCCCCAAGCTGTCCCTTGAGCAACCCTCCATGACAATATTACATGAAGCCCTATGGATCATGAATGGTGCATCAGCGGGTTACCCGGAACCCTTTGCACAGTACCATCCCGCCATTGTGCCGCCCCCCATAGGCTCCGACCTCCTTGAAGAGTGGGAATTCTTCTATGGTCTTGCTCAGCGCATGGGATTGAGCTTAAGGTTTTCCGGAGAGTTATTGGACATGGAAAACAAACCCAGCATTGATGACCTGTTTGAAATTCTGACCCGGGGCTCCCGCGTGCCTTTGTCTGAAGTCAAAAAGTATCCACACGGGCATATATTTGATGACCCCTCAATAAAGGTGTTACCAAAGGATGCTGAATGCGGCGAACGATTGGATATTGGTAACAGCTTTATGATGGACGAACTTCACGCCGTTCAGGCTGAGACACTCGTTTCCGGCGGCGGCTACCGAGAGGGTGACGAATTCAGCCACCGACTGGTAAGCCGACGCATGCACGGCGTTTACAACTCGGTCGGCAGAGATATCCCTGCGCTAAAACGCAATGGACTATATAACCCCGCCTACATGAACCCACTGGATCTTGAAGCCCTGGGGCTGTCCAGCGGCGACATGGTTGAAATCATTTCTGATCATAGTTCAATATTGGGGGTCGTTGAAGGGGCGGCGGATATCCTTGATGGAGTGGTCTCCATGGCTCACGGCTTTGGTGACGCCCCGGAATATGACAATCAGGTCCGCCATATTGGTAGTAACACGGGTCGTCTGACCAGTGTTGACAAGGACTTTGATCCCCACACAGGCATACCGATGATGAGTGCAATCCCGGTCAATATTCGAGCAGTTGAAGAGCCCAGCACTAAAAGCTAGGGTATAGTGTCCACCTGGATAGGCCATTGCGAGTGAAAAAGGCAGGCCGGGTCAATCAGGTTAATCGATATGGAGGAAGCACAGACGTGGGAAAATTAGACAACAAGGTGGCACTAGTAACAGGTGCGGCCCAGGGAATAGGTAAGAGTTGCGCGGAAATTCTGGTTGAAGCGGGAGCCCTGGTAGTCCTGGCCGATGTTCAGCAAGAGGAAGGCCAAAAAGCAGCAGCAGCAATTGGTGAAAAAGCAGTGTTCAGGAATCTGGACGCTACCAGTGAAGCCGACTGGCAGGGGACATGCGACTGGATTGTAGATACTTATAGTCGCCTAGATATACTCGTTAACAACGCAGGTATCAGCCCCGCATCAAACATCGAAGACACCAGCCTCGAGTTCTGGCGCAAGGTGATGAGCCTCAATGTTGACGGCGTGTTTCTTGGTTGCAAATACGGTATTGGCGCAATGAAGAAAGCTGGAAATGGTGGCTCCATTATCAATATGTCTTCCGGTGCCGCCATGCGTGCCAATGGAAACCTGACCGCCTACAACACGTCCAAGGCTGCGGTGGCAATGATGACAAAATCCGTAGCCCTTCATTGTGGTCAAACCAAAACCGGCATTCGCTGCAACTCTGTTCATCCTGGGACAATCCGTACACGGATGGTTACCGACTATGTTGACACGCTACCGGACCCGGCTGCAGCCCTGGAAGCCATGTCCAGTGGCAGTGTTATTGGTCGTCTGGGTGAACCTGAAGATGTCGCTCAAATGGTGCTTTATCTTGCATCAGATGAATCTAGTTTCATTACCGGAAGCGAAATGGTCGTTGATGGCGGAATGATATTGTAAGCAAAATTGGGCCGGAGTAGAATGGCACTTACTCAAGCTGTTTTGTCACCCTGAGCGAAGCCGAAGGGTCTCGCTTTTTAGCTGGCAGAGGTTTCTCCACTTCGGTCCCTTCGGCTCCGTCGTGCGCGACCCCGATTTGTCGCTCAGGGCAGGCGAAATGACCAAGCCCACAACTTTCACGTTGACACTTTACTCCGACCCCATTTTTACAGATCAAGTATAAGCGGAGACGGCCTGTGCGTGAGACTCAAGTGTTTCGAATGCCAGTTCTCTACCCTCAGGCGGCAATCCCAGCATCAACCGGTCAACATCATGCTCCTCAAGTAAATCCATATATTCAGGCGTTGGCGGCAGCCCCATAGCGGTAATGGTAGGCTTCGGCTTGCCCGCTTCTTCTGCCCGACGACGCAACTCTGCCGCCATTTCAGGCAAGTCATCCAGCGGTGTTTGCTTGTTGCGAAGGGACTCATGCCACTGAATGGCAAATACGGGCATCCACCCATCACCTAAATCGACACAACGCTTGATGATATTTGCTCCTGATCCAGCAACCAAAATGGGTGGGTAGGGTTGCTGCACGGGTTTTGGCCACTGCCAGGATCTGCTGATGTTGACAAGTTTACCGGCATATTCTGCTTCTTCCTTGGTCCACAGCTCTTTCATGGATTCGATTCGCTCACGCGTCATACGGAAGCGATCTGCAAAGGCGACACGGTGGTTTTCCATTTCCGGCGGATTCCAGCCAGCGCCAATACCCAGGATAGTGCGACCATTTGATATTTGATCCAGCGTGGAAATAGCCTTGGCAAGGTTAATTGGGTCATGCTGGGGAATGATACAGATTGCTGTACCCAGCTTTATGCGTTTTGTTACAGCAGCTGCGGCGGCCAATGACAGGAATGGGTCGTACATACTTCGATAGGGCATGGGCACTTCATCGGCCAGGGGGAAATCCGTATCAACTGGAATATGTGAATGTTCTGACACAAAAAATGACTCAAAACCCAGGCGCTCGATGTCAACAGCCAGTTCATCCGGGTTTGCACCCATATGTGTCGCAAAATAGCTGATACCAAATTTCATGATGAAAATCCTTCCTAAGTTAGTTGTAGACTGGCCCCATTGTGCGACCCCAAATGTCTAGATCAATGATATCAACGCTTCGGGGCATATCCACCTTGCGTCGTTTGCAGAAATTTCTTTCGCTCTTTCGTTTAAAAGAGAAAGCAGTTCGGTTCTATGTTTGGCGTCAGCTTTTGTCGCCGCAGACCAGAGAGATTCCACCAGTTGACGATTAATATCCCTTGGCTCGCCAGCTCTCCCGGCCTTAGCTATCGCTTCCCCTAGGGCATTGGCAAAGTCTGGTGAATCTTTTTGAACCCTGTCTGCGAAATCGGCCACATCGGCACTAATGGCTGAATTAAAATCCTCGCAGGGATCCCCGTTCTCCAGTCGATCGCTAACCTCTTCCAGGATTTTCAATGCAGCCGCAATCTGTACGCGGGCAAAATCATCTTCCAGCACCGGCAGCACATTACTGCTTAAGGAGCGGTGAACTGCATCGAGAAGTTGAATAGAATCAAGTACGATCATTGACTATTTCCCCCGGTATTTATCAAATTTAGATTCAAGTTCCCTCACGTCATTCAGTTGCCCTCCACCGAGGGCACTGGCGGTAACTGATAGCAACCTAAGATCAGTGCCACCCTTGACGACCGCAGTAGCCCCACCGAGCCCAATGATCCCCGCCTTTGTGCCTTCCAGAAAACGGTGATATTCCATTTCCTCTTCATCGACCGAAACCCCGGTTAGTTCAGTGTAGTACTCTGCAAGCTCTCCCTCTATTGCGCAGATACCGGCACCTGTTGTCTGCGTAAAAGCGATATCTGTGAGTGGATCACCAACTCTCGCCAGCTCCCAATCAAGAATCGCCTGTAGTTTGCCATCTCGAAACATCAGGTTGGGTGAACGGTAGTCACCGTGCAACAGCGATATTCTCTGCGCCTCTGGTGCACCCCTCTCAAGAACTTCAAGTGCATTTCTAAATGCCGGGCTAGGTATTTGTTCGGCTCGTTCCAGCCTGGTTCGATAAATCGCAACCTGTGCCCTGACTGATTCTGCCCCGTCAGCATAGTTTGGAATCACATCCTGGGAGATGCTGTGCAACTTGGCCAAAGCCTCGACAAATTGATTCTGAACACTTTTCATGAGGGCAGGATCCGCGTGCAACCGGGGATCGTTCTGCGAATAGATCTCACCCTCAACAAGGGACATCAGAATGAAGTCCCCATCCATAATTGACTTGTCCTTTTCCAGGTACAAAACCTCCGGCACTGGAACCCCCGCCTCACCAACTGCACGAATCAGGTTAAATTCACGCTCCATGCTATAGGGAGTGATCATGCCCTGCTTCGGCTCAACCCTCATAACCCAGATGACTTCACCGTCATCCGTGTCAGCAGTGACAAAAAAGTTCTGCGACGACAGACCCCCCGTGAGTCTTTCAACTTTACTAATTCGCTGAACCTTCAGTTCAGGAGCACCCTTTTGCAGAGCCTGTTCCAGCCTCTTCTCAGTGCTCTCCTCTGTATCACTCATAGATCAGTTCCCGTTCCATTCCAAACAGTTCGCGCAGCGCTACATTTACACAGGTTGGGGACAGAGTAAAGTGCTGGAATAGTGCGCTGGCACTTTTGGCTGACCTCAACTATTCTGTAATCAGAACAGTGAGGAATACATAGATGAAATTCGATTTGGGCATGACCGATGAACTGCTTGCAACCACTCGAGCCGTGCGCAAGCGCCTCGATTTACAGCGCAAGGTACCAAGGCCCGTTATAGAAGCGTGCCTTGAACTTGCAATACAGGCACCTACCGGAGGCAATCGCCAGTCCTGGCGCTGGACCGTTATCGACGACAAGGAGCAGCGTGCTGCCCTGGCAGATATCTGCCGTCAGAGTGAGCAGGGTCGCTTTAGTTCCTCCCAAGCAAGAACAATGGAAGCCGGAGACCTTCAGACCTCCCGGGTCTATGCAGGTGCAAGTGAACTGATGGAGTATCTTCAGGATGTGCCGGTATTCCTCATCCCATGTATAGAGGGTCGCCCCGCGGCAGACACTTCGCCCGCCCACTGGGTAGCAATGATGGGCTCCATCTTCCCTGCAATCTGGAGTTTTCAGCTTGCCCTCAGAGCGCGCGGATTAGGTTCAGTCCTAACAACCGTTCATCTCTTTGAAGAACAGCGCGTGGCTGAACTGCTGGGTATCCCTGATGATGTTATGCAAATTGCGCTTCTGCCGATTGCCTACACCATCGGCACTGATTTCAAGCGCGCGCGACGAAAACCAGCTGCCAGCATCACACACTGGAACCACTGGTAGTCAGCTCGACTAGATCGCTTTTCTTTTTGGGAATAATTTCCCAATTCCTTGATGGTTCCGGAAAACCTGCCGCCCTTCCTGCTGATGGGCCGGCACCGAGTTTGCCGAACTGGTAAAAAAGTACAGCGGCGATATTCCCGTCCGAGCAGTCCTGGATAGCATTGCTAGCCGCTCGGCCCGCCGCCTTGGTATCGTCGGCACCATGAAGGTCAATGCCCATTCCAACCTGCGTAATGCATTGCCGCTTTGCTATCAGGATTCTCCCGCTATTGATATTTCGCTGGTGTCAGCAGGCATCTAGTCGATTCTCCACATTGCAAGTATTGCCCTTAGGGCACTAGTGAGCGCCAAAGGCTGATCCAACATCATCTGGTGATAAGCTCCAGGCAGTTCAATTATCGGGATATCTGAACCACCCAATTCACACAGGTAATCGATGGATTCCTGGCCAAAGAGTGGGCTCAGGCCACCATAGATAATTGCTTTCTGTCCTGGTATCCGGACCAACCTTTCCGGCTGCTCGGCCCACCACTCATTCGTTCGATAGTCATTGGCATACAGATTGGGTGAAAATTTCCAGATCCAACCACCTTCGACTTCGCGAAGCGAATGCCGTGCAGAGTACTGAAGCAGGTATTCATTTTCGCAGGGCTGCACCGGACCCAGCTTGTATGCACCCATGGCAGTTTCCAGGTCAGGATACAGGCGGTGAGGTTTCGCATCCCCCTTGACAGCATTACCAGATCGAAAGGCTCTAATTTGCTCGGGTCTGAGGGTCATCATTTCAAGAATGATGGTTCCACCAAACCTGCCACCGGCAGCTTCAATAGCGGCAAAAGCTATCGTGGCGCCATAGCTGTGGGCTATTATCAGTGGCTTTCCACCGTTATTAAACAAACCGGTGTGTTCGGCTACGCGCGTCAACTCAGCCGCCCTGACAGACTCAGGGTAATCTTCCCTTACCCCGGAGTCCCCCTGACCTGACAGATCAAACGCCACGACATGGTAGTCGCCAGCAAGCAGGGGAGCGATAAACGAAAAACAACGCAACGTCGCGATGAGCCCCGGAACCATGATGATTCCCGGAGAAGTGGGGTCACCCCATTCCATGTAGAAAATTGGACAGCCGTCCACATCAACCGTACCCTCTTTTCGCGGTATCCCTATGGCCTCATCAAACCATTTGGGTCTGTCAGCGGTGATGGCTGCAAGTTCTGATTCCTGTCGCATATCGATTTAACTTCCTAAAATGTTTAACTAAAAAAGGGGACGCCCCCGTTGTAGTGCCGAGATTCGCACCAAAGATAATACCAACACCAGCGGCAAGGCCAATCAGTCCGGCACTCAAGAAAGAGATTGTAATCACAGAAACCAGAGAACTGGATTGCATGATGGTGGCGCTGACCACAACAAAAGTAATACTTTTCCATAATTTTTCGGTTGAGTAACGCAGAATCTTCTCGAGCACTCCACCAGTAAATGCTCTGAATCCCTGTTCCAGCGACAGCATGCCAAACAAAAAGATCGCGACACCCGCTGCTATTTCTTTGAAGTCAGGATTAATCCACAAACCATAAGAAAGGATGGCAAATATCGAGGGAAGCAGCGTTTTACGTAACATAAATACACCCGCGTGGAGTTGTGTAGAACTTGATGAATCATACGGAGTAGACGCGAACAATGCACTTCTCCCCGGCTAAGTCGAAGGACCACTACATGAACTTCCGGGGTGAGGTGGCTGGATGAACCGCCGTCCGTTTGACTGTACCCGCCCTCTTAAGGCAATCTTCGCTCCCAAAAAGCCGGCTTCTTGTTTAGAACAAGATCAAATAGGAGCAAGGTCAAACTAGGGATATGGGCATATGAGTTTCAAGGATTCAGTCACCGAATACCAAATAGAAGTTAACGGCATCAATCTATGCTACTTTGAATGGGGGGCGGAATATCGGGACCATGGTCCGACAGTGTTGTTCACTCACGCCGGTGGGTTTCACGCCCGGATGTGGGACCCTATTATCCGTGGACTTCAAGGCTATCACATCATCGCCGTAGATCTGCGTGGCCACGGCCGAAGCGAGGAAACACTTCTTGATCACTGGGAGGTATTTGGCGAAGACCTTTCCTCACTGATCGCTAAGCTGGATCTGGATCGAATCACTGGTGTTGGTCACTCATTGGGTGGTTATGCATTGACCGAAGCCACCGCCAGACATGAAGACAGGTTTGAACACCTGATACTGATTGATCCAGCAATTGTTTCTCCAGACCAATACCATCAATCTTCATCCAGCACGGAGGCCTCATCCCCGGAAACCCACCCGGCAACAAAGAGGAAGAGTCATTTTGAAAGCCCCCAGGCGATGATTGACCGGTTTAAGGATCGTAAGCCCTATTCACGGTTTACAGTGGAATCACTGCACAATTATTGTCACTATGGCCTGCGAAAAGATAGCAAAGGCTACCGTCTGGCCTGTTCCCCCCTGATGGAGGCGACTGTTTATCTAACCAGCAAATCCAGCGACAAGATATTCGATAGCATTCGAAAACTGCAATTGCCAGTACTGATCATTAGGGCCCAGGAACCCTCTGAAGATAACCCGATACAGAACTTCTCTGCTTCCCCCACCTGGATACCGCTCGTAAACGAATTTCGCAACGCTCGAGAATTACACTACCCAGAGCAAAGCCACTTTCTTCCTATGGAAATACCGGATGAAATAAGTGCACGTATCGCAGAAGTCGTTCAGTCCTGATGATCAGCCGTGTCCATCAAGCGTGATTTGGTTGCCTGTCCTCCCATATGCCTCTCGTAAAAGGGCTGGTGCAATAATATAACCTGTTGTAGAGTACACGAAGTTCACGCCCGCTTTCCCACTAGGGGGATACTTTCAAAAGTTGTTTTTGAAATATCTTGCGAGCATGAACTCACGGTGTTTCTGCTAACACCCATTTAATACCCAGACTACTAAACACTAGGAAAAGCCAAGGGGATATGTTGCATGACCGATGAACGATTTTTACAAGGACTAAAAACAGCAGGCGAATTGTTTCCCCCCAGGGAAGACGCAGAGAGCCCTCGATTTAGCTATCCACCGGAAATAGCAGATGACTGGAATGCCCTGTCCATCTCTACAGTGATGGGTGATGTCTGGTCTCGCCCGGGTCTGCCCAAGACTCAAAGAGCAATGCTAACAATCGCGGCCATGACTGTACTCGACAAACCAGAACAGCTAAAAGCCTATATTACTGCAGCACTCAATCTCGGTGTGACCAGGCACGAGGTTTGTGAAGTTATTATGCAAATGGCGGTCTATGGCGGCTTCCCGGCAGCAATTCAAGGACTTGGAGCAGCCAACGAGGTATTCGAATCACGGAGCAGTTCCGAAGATTAGTTTGCCTGGTCTTACTCTCCAACACTTAATAATATCGTTAGATTGAACCACCGCTGCAGATGCAATTAGCCGAGTCACAACGCTGGATTCACCGGGTTAACACAAGCGCTTTAGTTCTACTATTGATATCCGGTACGCTGCATAACCTCCCAGAACTAAGGTCCTCCATATTCGGCGGCTATGACGGGTGGGTTGCTGATTTTCATATATGGACTGGCATCCTGTTCATCTCTTTCCCCGCTCTGATGCTGGCTAGAACAAAAGGCGCATTACTGCGCATTCTAAGAGCACGTATATTTAAGGACCCGGCTTGGCACTGGCGGCGCATGCATCTAATACTCACCATTTGCGCCTGCTCAATACAGGGAACGGCCGGAGTCATGTTGTTACTCGATATTTATGTGCCTTTGAATATCACGCTCGCTGATGCCTTGTTCCTGGCCCATCGCACAGGTGCCTGGTATTTCGCATTGTCACTGCCCTTGCACCTCTGGATGGCGCGCAAGGCAATCACCAGAGTCCTGCGCAAATGGGCCGCTTAAACTAGCCCTTGTCCGGATTTTGGTATCGCGCGGGCTGCCCTGGCACTCGTTATCCACCAGTTTCCATACCAGGAGAGCGCTTCAGATCTCCACCCTTCAACCAGGCAAACACCAGGCAGAGGAACATTATCAACGCAGACACCTGCCAAAGGAATGTCGCACCAAAGGCCTCATAGAAAATTCCACCGCCAACAGCGGAAACAGCCGCAACAGCCATCCCGACCGCACCAAATAACCCCTGACCAGTGGCCAGGGCGTCTTCCCCACTTGCTATTCCAACGGCAAGTTGATTCGCAGGCATGGTGAAGGAGTCAGCAATGGCGTGAATTGCCATTGGTATGCAGAGCAGGTAGATGGAATCCAGCAGGCCGTAGCTAATCATGCAGGCTGTCGCTATGCTTAAAGTGACGATGGTGATATTGAGTGGCCCATGGGTGTGTGCCAGTGCTCCCGCCGCGGGTGATATGAAAACCATAGGCAAAGCAAAAAGGCTCATGGTCAGTCCAATAAACATCTGGCTCGCACCCTTATCCGCAAGAAATACAGCCCAGATTGCCTCAAACACACCCACCGTAATGTAAAAGGCAATGCCTGTAGCCAGGCTCGATTGCATTGGCTTTTTATTAAGTAACCTTAGATAGATACCATCAAGTTCCGGATTAGCGGCGCCCGGTATTTCCGCCCTGATCACGAGCGGTGTCATGGCTACAAGCAGGAGAGCCAAAATGACAAAGGTAGCTTGCATGTTGAACAGGGCAGTGAGTACAGAAGCAATTATGGGCCCCAACAGAAAGCCGCTCATTTCATAGGCTGATAGCCGCCCAACATTTCTACCCGCCTGTGCCGGTTCAACCGTCATTACCAGGCGTCTTACCGCTGGACGAACACAACCGGAGCCAAAGCCGAACAATGCCCTTGAGACAAGCCACTCGGGTAAACTGTCCGCAACTATCATCCAGCCGACACCTACGAGTGCCAGCAGCATTCCAAAACGCAGAACCAACTTCCCGTATCCCAGGTCAACGGGCTTTCCAACGCCCATCTGCGCTACAAAACCAGCGACAAAGGCAACCCCGCCAATAAGGCCGATGCCAGTTTCAGAGAAGCCAAACTGATCACGAATCTCCGCCAAAAGGGTGAATACGGCACCGTATCCAACCATCAGCACAGCTGTAATTAGAAAAAGTCCGTTTAGTGAATAGTTTTGTTGCTTTGCCTGCATAGACTCCCTGATTTAATTGCAAAATTTCGATGGGGTAAGCGTAGAAAAACTGCGCCCCTCTTGATGAACCTCATACCACCACTACAAGGTCTGTGCTATCTTAATATGATCATTTCTCAATGCAATGAATGGTATGCAAACCGTCTGAGTTGACCTCCATTAGTCGCATAGCAGCCAAAAGGTTCTTGACCGCTATGAACAACAAACGAGAAAAGATAAAATTTGGCAAGGACTGGTGATCGCCGCCATACAAAAAGGGAATCGGGTTTGCCGATTACCCGCAATATTAATACCAGAGGAGAAATTTCGTGGGAAGAGTCGAGGGAAAAGTTTGTATCGTAACTGGCGCAGCATCTGGCCTAGGAGAGGCTGACGTACGAGCATTAGCAGCCGAAGGTGCACACGTCATTATGACCGATATCGATAGCGACGCCGGCGCACGAATCGCTGGAGAGACCGGGTCAGAATTCGTTTATCAGGATGTTTCCGTTGAAAAAGACTGGGAGACGCTGGTTGGTGATGTCGTCGCCAAGCACGGTCGTTTGGATGTGCTGGTAAACAATGCAGGTATCGGTGTTATCGCTGACATAGAAACCACAACCACCGAAATCTGGAGAAAAGTCCTGGGCGTTCACCTGGATTCTACCTTCTGGGGATGCCAGCAGGCGGTTAAGGCAATGAAGGAGACCGGCGGTGGCTCTATCATCAATATCTCATCAACAACCGCACTTACTGGTGCCGCTACCTATATGGCTTACTCGGCCGCAAAAGGCGCGATTCGGTCAATGTCCAAATCGGTCGCACTTCATTGCCGCACTAATAAGTACAACATCAGGTGCAATTCAGTTCACCCCGGTCTCATTGATACACCCATCGCACGAAACGCACTAAGCACCCTGGGCGGCGTTGACCTCAGCGGCGATGATGCCGACGCGATCATGGCGTCAACCGGAGTGGGAGAACCAAGTGACGTTGCCAATATGGTGCTGTTCCTTGCCTCCAACGAGTCAAAACACGTCAATGGGGCTGAGCTCGTAATTGACAATTGTGACACACTGGTCTGACATTCACCTTTCCAGTAACCGTGGATGTATTCCCCCGGCAACCAGGCAATCAACGAAAGCAAAGGAAACAACAAATCATGAAGTTAGAGAATCAGGTTGCGCTGGTATTCGGCGCGCTCGGCACAGCAGGTACGGCCATCTCAAAAAAGCTCTGTGAAGAGGGAGCCAGTGTCATCATCAGCGCGCGCAGAGAAGCCGAAGGACAGGCACTTGCAGAAGAACTGCTTGCCGCCGGTCATAAGGCGACATTCATAAAAACAGAAATTACTTCGCGCGAAGAGGTAATCGCTACTGTTGATCAAGTCGTCGCGGAATTCGGGCGCCTGGATATTCTTGCCAACTGCTTTTCCGTCGATCACTTAAGGCGATTTCTCGACGATGATGAAAAATACTGGGATCGGATGCTGGACGTGAATCTGAAGGGACTCTTCTATGCATGCCACGCGGCCCTACAACACATGCGAGAGCAAGGTAGTGGGCGAATTATCAATCTCACATCCGATTCAGGAAAAATTGGCGCCACCATGGAGACAGTTCAGGCGGCTACCAAGGCTGGTATTATCGGCTTTTCAAAATCCCTTGCACGTGAGATGGCTCGTCATACGGTTACCGTCAATGCGGTCTGCATGGGACCTACCAGACCTTCCGCAGAACCCCCTGAAGGGTTCCCGGCAGAGGGATGGGCACAATTTATGCGCCTTACACCTTTCCGCCGCCCGGCACTCCCGAATGAAGTCGCAGGACTGGTATCTTTTCTGGCATCACCGGATGGAAGCTTCGTTACGGGTCAAGCCATTAGCGTATCGGGTGGTTTAACTATGTGCTAAGTGCGTAGGTACTCAGTTCGTATGTGCTAGCGGTCTATCGGATCAGGACAAAATCATTAACTGCTCTTGGTATTGCCGACTACACGACCCCTTGGTAATACCAACGAGTATCATGAGAAGGGCGCGTTTCTTTTCCAGCGGGATTTCCTCCAGACTGATCTCACCCTTATTCCAGAGTAGCAGGACACACCAATCCTGAAGCACCAACTGACGAGAAACATGTTCAATATCAAGGCCATCAATAAGTTTTCCCTTTTTCTTTTCAAATGTCAGATGAACGAGAAACTCCTTGATAGGTGTAGCCAGTAGCCTGTGCACCAGCCTGTTATTTGGCTTAGCTTGAAATAGGGCTCTTGTCATTAGAGCCGCATATCTCGGCGAGCGCAATATCTCCTCGCTATGTATCTCCTGTCGGAGGAAAAGATAGTCAAAGCCCTCTACATTCTCAGAATTCTGAATCGACTGAGCCAGCCCCAGCATCAGATCATCAAGGGCAAAGATCAGCAATTCGTCCTTGCTGCCAAACAGGTTATAAAGTGTCTTCGGTGAAACCTCTGCTGCGGCTGCCAATCCACGCATAGTCAGCCCGTCATAACCAACTTCACTGACAAGTCGCCTCGCCGTTCTTAGAATCTTCACACGGCGTTCTACTTGTCGTCCAGATTTGTAAGTACTTGCTGTAGTCTGCATTATTCCCGATTACCCATACCAATCAGTTCCTGCAGAAGCTTGTTTTTTTTCTTACCACTAGTAATGCCAACAAACGTGAGCAGAAAACTTCGACGAATCTCATCACCAAGCTGATCAAGGCTAATCAACCCCTTATCCCACAACAACAAACCGCCCCAGGTCTGCGCCGTCAAGTGAGCACTCACTTTAGCCAGGTCTAGGTCCGCCGCAATGCTACCCTCATCTTTCTCGAACTGCAGTTGTTCAACTATCTCCTGCTCGACTCCACCGAGCAATGCAGAAACAAGCCTGTCCCCTGGTTTTGCCTTGAAGAACAAGGTAATAATCACATTGGCAAAGCCGGGTGACCGCATAATTGCTTCGCTGGAAATTTTCCTTTTCGTCAAAATGTAATTAATACCCCTCAAATCTGAGTAGTTTCCCATTGATTCCTGGACAATACCCACTAAGTCTTCCAGCGCTGCTGCAAGAAGCTCATCTTTGCTTGAGAAGAGGTTGTAAAGTGTTTTTGGTGAGACTTCTGACGCTTGCGCAATTCCGCGCATGGTCAAACCCTCATATCTAACCTTACTGGCGAGCTTCCTCGTCGTGTACAGGATATTTTCCTGACGCTTCAATTGCCTGTCCGATTGATATTGATGTCTCTTTTTCATGCTTCAGAGTTCATGTTTTCTACACAAACGAGTGCGGAGTCAATTAGTTCTAAACTCATCAAACCACAACACATCGAGTTGATTTCTTTTCTGATTCGCTTAGCAGCATCTCTGCAAGCTTTACTTTCTGCACCTTCCCGGAGCCTGTCATAGGAATATCACTTTTATTTACCAATAGTATTAGAGAGGGGCGCTTATGGGATGAGAACTGCTCACGACAGAAAGAAATAATACGTTCGTTTTCACACCCTTCATCGGACAATACCAAGGCTGCGCCAACCAGCTCACCACGCTCCCCCCCCGGTAGTGGGAATGCGTAAACCTCCAGCGCTTCGTCAAGACCAGATAGCGTCTGCTCAATATCAGCCGGGCTGATATTGATACCTCCGCTCTTTATCATGTCTTTTTTTCTTTGCTCAAAAAACAGGCGCCCATCGCTATTCAGATAGCCAAGGTCACCCGTATGGAAAAACCCATCAGTATCGAAGGTTAGCTCCGGATCCACCTTGTAGTACCTTCTGAAAACGGACGGACCCTTAACACAAATCTCACCAATGGAATCGGCACCAAGCACCTCGCTCGAATCCGGGTCGACTACCTTGATCTCACTTCCATCCATCACTCGACCGTTGGTCGAACCTCTGACTTCCTCTGAATCATCTGCGAAGGTACAGGTAAATGCTGTGCATGTTTCCGTCATGCCATACATGCCGACCCCGCCGACGCCATTAAAAGTATCACCAACTTCCAGCATCAAATCGAAGGCACCAGTTCCTTTGTGCAATGTTGAATGATCTTTGGTTTGCCAGTCTGGGTGATCAAATAGCGCTTTCAACTGATGCGGCCAGAGGTGCCAGGCCGTAGCCTTTTCTCTATCAATCAGCTCGATAGCACTTCCCGGATCGAATGTAGGCTGAAGGATCAGCGATGCGCCGGTCGAAAAGGTACCCAGAAGCACATTCACACAACCAGCACAAAAGAAAAATGGGAAGTAGAACCAAACAACATCTTTCTCATCCAGCATCTCATGCTTTCCAATCAGGATGCCATTTCTGGCGATCGACTTCTGACGGTGTAGAACACCTTTCGGATTTGCGGTGGTGCCAGACGTATACAACAAATAACACTCATCCTCTGGATCAACATCTGCTCGAAGCTCTGACAACAGGCTCACGGGTACGTCGCCTGCGCCTGCCAGGAAATCCTCCCAAGGCTGTGCCGCTGACGGGATATGATCAGCGTTCTTTATGGTTATCCGCCTCAACGCGGGGAAAGACATGGAATATATTTCTTTGTTCGATGAAGCGCTCAGTTCAGGCAGCAGGTCTTCAACAATTTCCTGATAGTCAGCCTTAAGAAAGCGTGCGGTCATATACAACTGCTGGACATCAGAATGTCTTAGTTGATAGGCAATTTCTTCCCTGCGTGCAAAAGTACTGATCGGGGCAAGAATCGCACCTATTCCAGTAGCGGCAAACGAGAAGAAAATCCACTCTGGGGTATTCTCTGACAGGAGACCCAAGCGTGTACCCTTGCCAACTCCCTGCGCGATGAGGGCTCTAGCATAGAGATCAACTTGTTCAGAAACCTGCTTGTAGGTCCACCTACCATCTTCGGTTATCAGCGCGGTTCGATCACCCCAGGCAGAGACGGCGGTTTCCAGCAATTGTGGTAGCGTGTTGACACTTAGATCCATTGATATGTACCCTCTAGTTTTTCTTTGTTCAATCTATCTCTTCTCCAGTCAAACTTGCCTGACCATATCGACAGTCTATCGAGCGCTTGGTCAGGAACGTATTTCATTGGCCTGGTCACGACATGTCAGTAACAGCAACTCGACGAGCCACTGCTCCAAAGAATGACTCTAGTACAATACTGAGAGACTTATAAAATGGCGCCCCTTCAAGCTTATTCAATTCTGTAATCATTTTGGGAAACCAGAACAGCAACTCACGATCAAGGAAATCACACTCTGCCTGCCAGTATGATTGGCCGCTTTGTTGATCCTCAAGCAATTGCACCTGTTGATGTGATAAAAAATGTAAAAACTCAAGTTCTGTACCTAGCTGATCAGGCATGGCCTTCATTTCCTGGTTGAGCTGTAGACCAAAATGGTTATAGAAACGCAGGCATTCCTCCATGCTTTTCATCCGCGCAGCACCAGCGTACGCCCCTCCGTCCAATGGGCAGGGTGGGCGCCCTATCGCACCAACATCAAATAGTCGAGTGAAATCACTCTGCAGTTGCGATAAAACCATGTCTTCCAGATCCAGTGACCAGAGAGCAGCTCCTTGCACAGATTCGTCCACTACAAGCACTGATTGCTCGAGCTGTTCCAACAGGCCTTCGCTGGTCAACTTCTGGTGAAGCGTCTCATCAGGATACTCATAAAGTTGAGCAAACAGTCCGTAAGCCAAGCTTCGGTGCATGGCCACCTGACTCGCATCAATCTCCGTCATAGTCAGTTCTTGTATTTATATTCAATAAAGTCACTGACAAACTTATGCTTTCGCCCTGGGGTCAATAATCTTCACCGGGCTCACTTCATCGCTGCCGGCAAAACGACCATTACTGTCATCTGCCATGGGATGCGTTTCACCCGCCGTCATTTGCCAATCAATCGTCTGTGGATCTCGGTCGAAACCACCAAAGTTATCTTCCCACTTGTAGGCAATCAGAATATCCATCAGTTCAGATGGTTCACCCGCTTTCCGCTTAGCCATTTCAGCCTTTAGAATCTTGAGCGAATCGAGCACCTGAGGCCCGAAGACCGAGATTAGATATTCATCCGGAATCCTAGGCTTCGACTCATCGATATTACCCTTCTCATCAAAGGCCGCAGGGTTCAAGGGTGGAACATAAAAAACATTCGGTTCAGTTCCATACTCCGGGTGTAGCGGTATCGCTACTTTCCATTTCTCAACCAGTTTCCAGATCGGCGCTTCCTCATCATTCCTATAACCAACAAAGCGAAGGCGCCCGGGGCACTGACGTGCACAGGCTGGCGCGACGCCCTGATCAATGCGAGGAAAACAGAAAATGCATTTTTGTGCCGTTTTAGTCTGCTCATTGAAATAGATCTTCTTGTAGGGGCATGCAGACATACAGAACCGATAACCACGGCATCGCTCTTCGTTTACGGTGACGATTCCGTCTTCCCTTCTTTTCTCTATCGCATTCCTTGGGCAGGCTTCAAGACAGGCCGGGTTTGAACAGTGGTTACATATTCTTGGCATGTAAAATGAGTAGCCGTTTGGGTAGCTTCCACCGCCCTGATCTTCATCCCAGTTTGGTCCCCAATCAGGCTTGCCGGCAGGTTGCAGATGAGAGCCTTTGCCTTTCTTGCCACCTTCAAACACCTCGGTGTAGTTGAAGGCCCATGCCTCTCCAAATTCATCACGGGTGGGTATATGACCTGGCTTCGCCTTGCCATCGCGAAATCCGCCGCCCATCTCCTCCCAATTCTTCGGTGTACCCTTGCCAGGCAAAGTATTCACCGTATTCCACCACATGTACTCCATGCCTTCATCGCGGGTCCACAGGCGTTTGCAGGCAATACTGCAGGTATTGCAGCCAATACACTTGTTAAGATCCAGTACCATCGAAATCTGTCGCTTTGACATGATTAAACTTCCTCTCTATTTATATGGGCTGGGTTAGCCTGCTTCACCAACAACCAATTGATCCCGGCCTGCGGCATAGGATTTAATACCCGCACGTTCTCCTCCGGCTCCATTCCAGATAACAACGCCGTAGGACATCTCCTCGCCAGGTGACAATTGGGCTATGCTTTCTTTGGTTTCTATCTTCATGGGTCGCGCGATGATCAGCTGCCATTTGTTATCAGCCCAATGCTCCGTACAAACGACCATCTCCTGATCTACCGTCTTGGATGTACCAATCCCCTCGGCAACAATATTCCTTCCCGTTTCACCCTCATCTGCACGCCAGTAAAGAATATTCACCGGCAGTCCTGGCGCCCCCATCATCGTAATCGGCGCGCCTGGCTCACTCGCGAGCATAACCGCGGCACCGTCACTAAAAATGCTATTGTCGTTACGCTTCGCATCCTGATTGGGGTCTTTCCACTCCAGCCTGAAGGCAATAAAGCGACCATTATGGGCAGCACTGAGGCTGACTTCCTCGACCAGCCCAAACGGTTTGTCTTCCCATTCACTACGGATTGCCTGGGTCGGCTGCATCGCAACAGGCGTCGGATTCATGGGCAGTTTATTCGCCTGAACCTTTTTCCAAAAACTGGACTTGAGATCCCGAAGCTGTTTCAAATCAACATTCTTAATATATTCTGCTTTCATATTCTTACCATTAATTGTTCAATTATTGTCAAATATCAGCCGGCAAGGCGACGGACATCTGCCCGGGCACCCTTATCAACATTGGTTGGCTGGTAGAACCCTACCGAATACTTCAAATGGCCATAATTACCCACCATACCCAGCGGTTTAATCTGTGACGCCTGAACAGCAGCATGGCTATGTCCGCCAGTAAACATATATCGCTCCCAGGCATGGTAACTGTGTAACTGGTATCGCTGCATCAAGGGCGTGGTCTTGATGTGTACTTTGAAGGAACCAACATCGTTAAACACTTCAACTATTTCATGGTCTTCAATTCCGCGTTCTGCCGCGTCCTCATCATTCATATACATAATTGGTTCACCGCGCTGCAGGCGCAACATCAGTTCGTTATCCCGCATAAACGAATGAATTGACCAGCGCGCATGACCACAGGTCAGGCGAAACGGATGGTCTCCACCCATTGCGGGTGGCGGAACATACACTGGTAGTTCCTCACCAAACTCAAGGAACCAGTCATGGTCCAGGTAAAATTGGGTACGCCCAGTCAGGGTAAACCAGGGCATTTTTTTGCTCACTTGATCTGACGAATCAGCATGCGGCGTACCCGGTGTAAACTCGTAGGTAGCTCTCGATGTAGGGCTTCTTCTTCCCCCTTCATTGACCCAGTTTACCTGCCCCTTGTCACGGAACTCCTCAAAATCGATACCCTTGTAAGCAGGGCTGGTTGCCATTTCGAGTTTCACGAACTCCATGGTATCAACGTCTTCAGGGTACTTTCCGTTTTCAGTATATACATCATAAATATCGCTGAGATCCCTGGTCAGCCCCAGGTCCTTATCCTCATACTGGGTGATTCCCATGCCGGGCGCCATCTTTTGAATGCGCTTACACAACTCGGCAAATATCCACCATTCCTGGCGAGATTCTGCTATCGGTTCAACCGCCTGCTGACGCATTACATGGTAAGGCGATGCAGAGTCTGAATACTTAATCGCGGATGATTCGTAGTAGCCAGCCGCTGGTAGGACATAGTCAGACTCAAGGGCAGATGAACTCATATGGAAGTCGATGGTCACTACAAGCTTCAACTTCGGCCACAGGTTCTCGCGCAACACATGGTTCATGCGGGTTCGGCGCAACAGATTTGAACCACATTCAATCAGGATTCTGGGATCTTCTCCTGGTTTCGGCCAGATTGGCATCCAGCCTTTTTCAAGGCCTTCCATAATGTACTCATCGGCAGTCTTTTCTCCAGGAACGGGGGTCCAGCGGCTCGATACTTTATTGAGCCCACCGTGGACATAGAGCCAGGTTGCCCCAGGAATTACCCGGTGTTTGCCATTGAAATACTTGGTCGGAAAAGTGATGGGGCTACCGGATTCAACGATGCCGCCAACAAAAACACCCCCACCTACCTTACCGGTATTGCCCGTCAGGGCAGACAGCAAGAATATGGCTCTTTGCAGCAGGTCACCGTGGTAAATTTTTGGCATGCCCCAGCCACACTGAATGAGCGCAGTCTCTGAATTCGCATAAATTGCAGCAATCTTTTCCAGGGTCTTGGCACCAACACCGGTAACCTTTTCTCCATACTCAGGCGTATTTCCCGCAAGGCTCAGCTTCATTAATTCAAAAACGGTTGTGACTTCTACACTCTCACCGCTCGCAAGATTAACCTGCCACTTGCCTTCTAATGCCGGGTCAGTATCACCAAGAATGAGGGTCTTATCTGCTGATCCCATTGAACCAGGAGGTTGGACTGCTTTATTAGTTTTCCTATCCCAGACGTAGAAAACTTCATCTGACCCATCTGCCTCAAAATCAGAAGCTCGCAGGAATTTCTTGTTGTCCATCCGGACGAGGAAAGGCATATCTGTTTGTTCACGCAGGAAGCCTTCGTCATAGAGATTATCGCGAACAATGATATGTGCCATTGCCAGCGCCATGCCGTGGTCAGTGCCAGGTTCAGGGTTTACCCAGTAATCAGCATGCATATGTGATGGATTCTGATCCGGGGAAACACTGACAATAGTTGTACCACCATATCGGGCCTCAGAGAGATGGTGTGCATCGGCAATTCGCGTGGAAGATGGGTTATAGATCCACATGATGATGCAGTCAGCCATCATTCTGGAATCAGACGTGGCATTGTGAAACAAAGTGCCGGTCGTCATGCTGGCACCATTGTGGGCATCACCAATATCACCATAGGGTTCAATAACGACACCACCGATAGCGTTAGCGTATCGCGACTTGGCTGCCGTCCCCTGGGTAGCCATTGGAATAATAATTCGGTCAGCGCCTTCATCCCTGACCACCTCGACGGTTGACTTGGCAATGTCCGTCAGAGCCTCATCCCAGCTGACCCTTTTCCAGTTTCGTGAACCACGTTCGCCCACACGTTTCAGTGGATAACGCAATCTGTTTTCGCTATACATCTGGTTACTGAAGGCAGCACCTTTTTGACAACCCTGGGGGTTGTCATCTGCCAGGCCCTTATGCAGGTGTTTATAGGTGGCATTCTGCTCTTCCCGCCAGACAATGCCTTCCTTAACATAGAGTTTCCACGAACAGTTGTGGTTACAGTTACAGCTGTGTGTGCTGCTAACGACCTTGTCCCAGGCCCACTTGTTCTTATAGACATCTCGCCAGTCACCGTATTCAACGGTTGCAGGGGCGACCCCTCCGCTCTGCGCGGATGCATCGAAAGACAGCCGGCTGAGAGATAATGAAACTGCTGAAACAGAAGCATTCTTGATAAATTCTCGTCTGGTTTGCACCATGCTATTTACCCCTTTAGTAAAGTGATTCATTGGTTACTAATCGATCTATTTCTGAATCACTCAATTTCAGAATATCTCTAAATACATACTCATTTTGTTGACCGACCGTCGGCGTGTCGCCAGTTATTTTTGGCGGTGTTGCAGACATGAGCCAGGGCGTATTGTAAATATCACAATCATCCCAATTGGGCGATTCATGGTGGTGGACATGACCTCGCTCTGTAAACACAGGGTGCCTGTCCCGGTCCTCCATGGACAAGAGGGGAGCGATACACACACCCTCAGATTCGAGCGCCGTCAATACATCTTCCCGTTCTCTGTCCTGACACCATTGCCTCAGAATTGCATCCAGTTCATCAACCTTAAGTCTTCTTGATTGAGGATCTTTGAGATCTTCCCGCTCGAAAAGGTCCTGTCGATCGATAGCCCGGCAAAGCCCCTGCCATTCCTGGTCATTAGTGACGCTGACCGCTACCCAGGTGTCATCAGCGCGGGTAGCGAAAAAGTTGTGTGGTGCATACTCGGGATGGTAGTTCCCCTGAATACCGATATCTGAATCTGTGATGGCATGCTCCATGATCATTTCCCCGAGGGTGGCCGTGGAACTTTCAATCTGGCTGACATCGACGAACTGCCCCTTGCCACTGCGTGACTTGTGAATCAGCGCGGCAAGTGTACCGATGGTACCCTGCATGGCCATATTAGTATCACCCAACCCAAAGGAAGTGAACCCAACGACATCATTGGTTTCCGGGTACCCCGTTATGCCTTCAATTCCAGAGTAAGCGGTGGCGATGGATGCAAACCCTTTCATGTAATTGAGCGGACCCTCTTCACCGGCCATACTCATGGACATAAGTACGATCCCGGGGTTCAGTTTCTCCAGCTCTGCGAAATCGAGCCCATTTTTGGCCATCACCCCAGCGGCAAAATTTTCCATAACCACATCACTTTCTTTAACTAGCTCCTTAACCAGCCTAACTCCATCGGCATCCTTCAGATTGAAAGTTGTAGACAACTTGTTGCGATTGTTATGACAGAAATAATAGCTGTAGGGTTCGAGGCGCATGTTGTCGAGTCGTTTGTTGGTTTCGACCCGAATCACCTCGGCGCCCATGTCGGCCAATAGTTGTCCCGCCATGGGACCAGCCCAGTTCCAGCCGAAATCCAGAACTCTGATTCCCGCCAGCGCATCACCCCTCTCTCCCCCGCTCACTGTCATCTTGCGAGGCTTCCAATGAGAAGCGGATATGGACTTAATGTCCGGACCAGGTTGCGGCGCATCGGCCCTAATCGAGCAGGGCGTCTCCGACATGAGCGCACCCATCTTGGGAAATTTCGCTCCCTTATCACCGAGGGTTACTTCACTCCAGAAGTCTCTATAGGCAAACTGTTCGCTGGCATAAACCTCATCGACATGGTTGACAACACCCATGATGATGTCCGTTTCCATCGTCATTTCTAACATTTGAGCACGGGTGTTCTGCATCAACCATTCTTTAAAGTGAATATGTGCAGGTTCCTCTGTTTCGCACCGTGCCAAATACATTGCATCTCGCTGATTTTCACCATTCGACCATTCCGGATCACCCATCAGCTTAAGAAATTGCAGCCACAGGCGGCCGTGTGGGCTGGCAATCACCAGATGGCCATCAGCGCATTCGTAGAACCCGGAGGGATAGATCCCGGCCTTGTTCGTTTTGCCAGCACGAACCCACTTGCCACCCATCTTCTTGGATACCAGGGCCATGGCACCACATTGATATGCCAAGACCTGGGTGGAAGAGATATCAATGCCCTGCCCCAGGCCCGATTTCTCACGCTCAATCAGCGCGCACAGTGCTGCTGCCACACCATTTAAACTGGCCTGATAGTCAGCCTGGTCAAATGGCATTTTCAGAGGCAAGGATCCGGCTATGCCCAATCGTGCGGAAAGCGCACTGGCGGCCTGAACGCAGATATCCGACCCTTCCTTATCCTTCCATGGGCCCGAACGACCGTAAGGGGATAGAGAAACCACAACCAGATGCGGGCACTCATCAGCCAGTAAATCACTGTCCAGCCCCCATTTGAGCCTTAGGGCATTCGGCAGGTTCTCAATAAAGACATCGGCGCTGGCCAGTAACCTCGCAAATTGTGCCCTGTCTTCTGAGTCGTTTAGATCTGCGGTCAGGCTCGATTTACCGGCATTCAAATACTGGAAAAAGCCGCTGACCTGCTCACCCCCGGTGTTGACAGCAAAGGGGCCGCGATGGCGCCCCTGCTCTCCCCCCGGTGGTTCAACCTTGATCACCTCAGCACCCATGTCGGCAAACAGCCGCGCACAGAAGGGCGCCATAACGCTGGAGCCGTATTCAACAACTCTAAGGTGATCGAGTGACCCCATTATCAGATGTCTCCTTTCTGAGGCAGCTGAACGGTCAGTTTGCCTTCACTGGTTTGGTCATCACGCTGGGTAATCGTCTGAATCTTCAGATCGACCAGGGCCTTACCATCTTCGATGCGCTTGTCCATCACTTCTGCATGCAAGCGAATAAGGTCACCCTGCCAGTGGAAGCCACGGAATTCGATCTTCATAGAGCGGAAACGTCCGTAATCACCCATCCAGTTCATGATCAGTTGGACATACCAGTTGAGCCTTTCAAAACCTGCTTCATAGGCACCAGGCATGCCGAGGTACTTATTGCATCGCTCATTGGTCCAGTGGATAGCAACCGGTGGCTCCGGCACATTTTCTTCATTGCGTATTGCCAGGTTTGGAGAGCGTTCATTGAGCGCTAGCGCCAGTTCGTGTCCAACTACCCAGCCACCCGAACCCTGTGCCATTTCGAAGGCCATCTTGCTGGTAAGAGTAATGGGACCCTTGACGATATGCGGCACCTGCTCTCCAACATTCACATCCTCATAGTAAAGAGGTGTATCTCCCTGGATATTTGTCAGGTTCTGGCTGTGGTATTCCGCCCAGACGGCATCGAGTTCGTCTTCCGTCCACATTTTGCGCTCAATGGACTTGTACTTGGATGACTGACTGGCGTTCTTACGGGAAAACCGATGCCAGGAGGTACGATAGGTTCCCTTGTACTCGCCATCCATATTGTGAGAAACCGTTTCATAATCCTGTATTGCAGCCTTACCACCACCGAACCGGCTGTTGATAACTACAGCATCCTTCAGGGTTGTGACGCCTCTGATTTTTTCATCAACGTACATGGGCTCACCCCATTCGAATTCGCAGCCACGCCAGATGGTGTGACATCCAGGAAAGCCGTCGGTAGCTCCATTAACCAATTCCGTGGAGTACAACAGGATGGGTGGCGCAATAACGCGACCATAGGATGACTTGGCGGCATAATCCTGATCATAAAACAGGGGATTCATATTAGCCGCGCCCTGGGCCATAGCCCGGGCACCGTGCGCTGTTACCATAAAGTTCGGTCGTTTGTCTTCCGCGCCCTGCTTTTTATCGATAGATCCACCGCGACCACCCTGCATGGAACCTCGTTCCGTACGCTCCATCCCTTTACGCTCAAGCAACCGTTCCAGGCTCGCCTCTGTTACTTCTCCGTGAATTTCACCTTCTCTTAGCACCACTTTATATTTCCTCTTAGTTAATGTAGCGCTCCTCTACGTTGCTGTGTTGGGACGCTCTGGTTTAATATTGGTTTTGGCCTCAATACCAATTACTTTGATTCGATATCTTAGCCATCTTCCAATTTCAAAAATCTTCTAGCATTGTCGTACAAAACCATCCGTTTAGTTTCCTCTCTAATGTCCAGCGCCAGAAACTCCTCCTTGCAGCGCTTCAAACCGAGGCCATTGGTACCAAACAGAACCTTGTCTCTGCCACGGGATGAATCCATAAATTTGATCAGCCGGTCATCTAATGAGTGTGGATAATAAGCCGATATATCGCCATACACATTCGGGTGGCGCCACAACATAGAGCACCACTCATCCACCCAGGGCCATCCCGTATGGGAAAGATTGATCCTCAAATCAGGGAATTCGATCGCCACATCATCAGCCAGCATGGGTCGACCACCGTCGGATGGTAACACTTCTGCTGACTGGCCCACCTGAAACCCCACGGCTATATCCAGTTCCATGCACTTGGCATACAGAGGATAGCAGCGCCGGTCATTCGGTGGTACACCATAGGATAAGGGGTGAAACCAGACGTAGTTAAAGCCCAGCTCTTTCACGCAGTACTCAATTTCTGCGAGACTGTCCATAATCCTGAAGGGGTCATAACTCGCCGCGCCCATCACACGACCACCCGATTCCTTTACCGCATCTCCAACCGGGTCGACGGGGGTATTGAGAATGAATTCCCGGTGCCAGTAGTAGGACCACATCTTGGTGGCACAAACAGAAATATTGGCGTAACCCAAGTCATCCATTGTCTCCATGCAATCAGCAACCGAATCATGTCCCTGCAATGGCATCTTCGATGCCGACTTCTTTTTGGCCTGGCCCTCCTTATTAGCTGAGGGCTCTTTTGCAGGTTTTTCCTTTGGTGTCGCGCCACCCTTACCCAAAACCTTAAAAGTGGTCTGCAGCATGATCTGCATTTCTTTGTATTTAAAAGGGTTGGCATCCTCGGTCGTACCGATCTCATTGAAGTGATTCATGATATCGATGGTCGGATAATCTTTTAGCTCAACCAAGGGTTATATCTCCATCGCTATGGCTGCGCCATGCTGCGTGGCCTCGGCCAACCGTCGTGGCAGCCAGGCAGAACCTGCCAGGTACACCTTCTGGAATGGGTAATTGTCTTTCAATGTATAGTAGAGGTCTGCATTGGGGACAGAGCCACAAACCAATACAACTGAATCAAAACCACTAAATACACGCTCTGCTCCAGAGTAGGCAGAGATAAAATGAATATCATCGCCATCAATAGCTGATAGGCGAACACCACCAACCATTTCAACACCGTTCTCTTCCAGCCTTTGCATCACAGTGCCAAAGGAATAGCGATCTATGTCAGTACCGATTTGTGCCCATTTGTGAAAGATGGTGACCTGCTTCCCCTTTGCAGCTATGAACTCTGCGATATTAGGCGTCTGAAAGTAATCTTCTTCTGAGTACAAAGCGACCCGTTCTCCAACTGATACCTTGCCCGCTAGGACATCCCAGCCCTGCACAACCTTGTCTGAATCGCCACCTGAAACCTCAAGAACAGGGCGGGCCGTTGAGCCGGTAGAGCAAACCACAACGTCAGGTTTAAGTTTCAGCAGCAATTCGGGTGTTGCCTCCGCATTCAACATCAAGTTGATATCAAGGCGCTCTATTTCGTTCTCGGAAAAATAAAGGAAGTCTTCAAAGGAGTCCCTGCCTGGCGCCTTAGCAGCGAGGAGCATCTGACCACCAATCTTTGAGCCGCGTTCAATCAAAGTTACCTTATGACCTCGGAGGGTAGCCAGCCTTGCGGCTTCAAGGCCAGCGGGGCCTGCACCGACGACGGCAATATGTTTGGATTCCTGCGCTGCTTTGAATGTTTGCTTCCACATCACCTCGCGCCCAATCTCGGGATTAATTGAACAAAGCGGTCTTTTGAACGGCGCTGGCTTGGTACCGTGAACGGTCTCTCCAATGCAGCGATTGCAGCCAATACATCGCCGCATCTCAAGCAGGCGACCTTCCCTCGCCTTGTTTGCAAATTCCGGATCAGCGATCCCAGCACGGGTCATGCCAACGAGATCACATATCCCAGCCTGCAGCAGCTCCTCCGCCACGATCGGGTCATTAACCCGCCCTGCAAACAATACCTTTACTTTTTCACTAAGGTCAGTGCGAATAGCTTTTCCAGCTTCACGATTTTCTGCCGGGCTGTGATACGAAGGTGGCACGTATGCATGGCGACCCCAGCAATGACCCACATCGACATTAACGAAATCAATCAAACCAGTTTCGGCGATGATATAAACCATTTCCCGGAACTGCAGCAAATCATAACCGCCCTGTCGGGCTTCCGCACCATTGATGCGAATGCCAAGGGCCATTTTATCGCCAATTACGGCTCGAATACGCGCCAGTGCCTCACGCACAAACAGCGTTCTCGCAGTCGCATCTCCTCCCCATCTGTCATCGCGTTTATTGGTCGCAGGAGATAGAAATGCCTGAGGAACTGTTTCATGTGCACAGTGAATTTCAAGGCCATCCGCGCCGGCTTCCAGCGCCTTTTGTGCAGCCTCGGCATAGGTATTCAAAACAAATTCTATGTGCTCCTCGGTCATAACATGAGGCACAAGGTCATACAGCTCAACAGTCGGCACTGCTGAGGCTCCAAAGGCATTATTCAGGTGCGTCAGCTGGAACACGGCGACGGCTCCCTGCTCATGCACGGCATCACAAAATTTCCGCACCGCCTCAACAAAACCCGGAATCATATAGGAGGCAAATCTAACCGCGGCACCACCAGCACCAAATTCTTCCTCCGCACCTTCAGGCAGCAGTTCATTTAGCAGCCAGGTTTCACTACCGATCCATGCGGTGCCCCCTCGTGCTTTCGCAACATGATGCTCGGTAAAATGTTCATCAATGAGTCCGCCAGAATCTGGGCCAGCAGAACCGGGTGAGTTCGTCGTTTCACAGACCCTGTTCTTCACCGTGATGGGGCCTACCTCAATCGGTGAAAAGAGTTTGGCAAATTGCTCGTTACCCTGGTCGCTCAACGCTGGGCCTCCGCCGCTGATGATTTCAACTGCTCGGCAAGATACGCCCCAATCCTCTTGCGATGATAGTCAGCGTCACCCAGGTAGACGGCATGTGACCTTGCCTGACGGAGCAGCAGATGGACATCCAGCTCCCAGGTATAGCCAATACCTCCGTGTAGTTGCAGCGCGGCTTCAGTCGCACGGGTAGCTGCATCGCTAAGCCAGGCCTTTGCGGCAGAAACCTGCGGCGAGGATTCATCCGGGCGCTCCTGTAGTGCAAGGCACGCACCATATAGCAGGCTTCTACCCACTTCTTCATCCATCTTCACATCAGCCAGTCGATGGCTTACCGCCTGAAAACTGCCAATCGGGCGATTAAACTGATGTCTTTCCTTGGCATAGGCGTTAGTCACCTTCAACGCTGTAGTTGTAACTCCCAGCAGATCAGCCGAGATCAGCGTGGTCCAGAATTCATAGGCTCGATGCAGGGCTGCCTGGGCCCCATCCGCTCCACCAAGGATATCCTCCGTGGAGAAGGCGACATCCTTTAGTTCCAGCTCAGAAACACACTGGGCATCAATGCGCTCCATGGGCGTAATTGTCAGACCCGGCGCATCAGTAGCCACCCTAATGAGCGCTCCCTTGTCACCAAGCCTGGCAGCAACCAGAAAGTGCTCTGCCACATCAGTATCGGGAACCAATATCTTCTGCCCGGTAAGCAGGCCTTCTTCACCAGACAAGGTGGCGGTTGTTGAATTATTCTCTGGGCCATAGTCAGCATTTGCCTCATCAACAGCAAGAGAAACAAATGTCTGCCCGGTCATGTGAGAAGCCAACAGCGCAGACATACCAGCGCTTTCACATTGATCAAGGGCATAGGCGCTGGCCAGCGCACTGCACAGTCTTGAAGGAAACAGTACTTGTGCCGCCTCCTCCACCAGCATGGCCGAGGTCAGTAGTTCCAGGCCACTACCGCCCTTGCCCTCGCTAACCGCAATTCCGATCCACCCCATGTCGAGAATCTGCTGCCAGAGAGTATCGCTAATTTTCACCGGGCCATCGTCTAGAGCTCGCCGACGTTCTGACAGGTCCCATTCTTCCGACAAAAATTTGGTCACCGCGTCCCGGATTGCCAGCTGGTCTGAGCTAAGTTGAAATTCCATATCCTTAATCTTCCACTGAACGAGGTAATTCCAGAACACGCTCTGCAATTACGTTGTGCATAATCTCGCTGGTTCCACCACCGATGCTGTAGCCAAGCGAGTCAAAAAAGCCAGCCACCCATCGCCCACGATTGAGAACATGGGGCGATTTTTTGGTTAGTGCTGCGTAGGGTCCGGCTATTTCCAGGGCGCTCTTGGCCATTGCCTGGCGGAGCTTTGACGAAAACAGTTTCCCCACAGAGGCCTGGGGTCCCGGCTTCTGACCCTTTAGCTGCTCACTCAGGGTGCGATATCCAAGATATCTCAAGCCCTCAATTTCAATCCAGTATTGTGCAATTTGGTTGAGTGTCTTGGGATCTTCAAGGGCGGGTTTCCCGCCCCGCGTTCCCGCATCAACAAGCTCCAGTAACTTTTTGAAATTGTTTTCCAGGGCAACAACACCGGATAGACCACTGCGCTCGTTGTCCAGAGTGCTTCGGGCGATTGCCCAACCACCGTGTAACTCACCTACCATATTTTCCCTGGGGACCTTGACCTCATCAAAAAAGACCTCGCTAAAATGGCTACCTCCGCCTGCATTTCGCAGCGGTTTTACGGTAATCCCTTCGCTCTTCATGTCCACCAGCAGATAGGTAATGCCTTCTCTTTTGGGAGCATCCTTATCGGTTCGAACCAGAAGCACACACCGATCGGCGATAGGTCCCACGCTGGTCCATACTTTTTGCCCGGTCACAACGAACTGATCATCCTCTACCACTGCACCAGTTCGCAAAGAGGCCAAGTCACTTCCAGCACCTGGCTCACTAAAGCCCTGGCACCAGATATCATCGCCCCGGAGAATTCTCTTCAAATGCTCTTTTTTCTGATCCTCATTCCCATGTTGAATCAGAGTGGGCGCGACTATTGTCAAACCAATCGTATTGATGGTTGGGGGAAGATGGGTACGGGCAAGCTCCTCATTGACTATCACCTGCTCAGTAAGGCTGCATTCGTAACCACCATATGCCTTCGGCCATGACATACCAACATAGCCAGCTTCATAAAGATGGCGCTGCCAATCACGCATAGCCTGAATAGGGTTTCTATCACCCTGGTCATCAATGCCTTTCATCGTTCGAGTAGCCAGATCGCCGTTATCCGCAATCCAGTTCCTCAGTTTCTGCCGATATGCTTCGTCCTGTTCAGAAAAGCTTAAATCCATTGTTTCAGTCCGCCTGTTTTTGCTGTTCTACCATTTTTCTCGCATCGTCCTGCAAACTCGCCTTGCGTACCTTTCCCGTAGGTGTCATCGGAAAAGCTTCGAGACATATCAACGCCTCCGGTACCAGGTATTTCATTGCCTTGAGTTCAGCAAAGTATGCCTTAACCTCTTCCAGCGTGATGTCCTTACCGTCATTGGAAATTACATAGGCGCAAACTTTTTCGCCCATCCTCTCATCCGGCATGCCGACGACGGCAGCATCGCTGACACGGGGGTGCGCACTCAGCAGGTCTTCAATCTCCTTGGGATAGATCTTGGACCCCCCTCGGTTAATAACCTCCTGCTCTCTTCCAGCGAAGGAAAGAAAACCGTCCTCATCGACCTGCCCAAGATCTCCCGTGTAAAACCAGCCTTCATCATCTCTCGTCTCAGCAGTTTTTTCGGGTTGATTGTGATATCCGACAAACAGTGTTGGACCACGAAAACAGATTTCTCCTATCTCCCCTGTCGCAAGCTCTTTCTCACGATTCTTGGTGTCGACGATCTTCAGTTCTACCCACGGAACCGGTCGACCAACTGTCTCTCGTATTTTTTCTTCCGGGTCGCCGGGAAAGGTCATGCAGTGCACGAGGTTCTCGCCCATCCCGTAAGTATTTCCAGTTTTGATCCCCCAGAGCGCTTCAAGTCTGGCTATCAGTTCTGGTGCGCTGCGTGCACCCCCAACACCCACACCAGTGATGCTCGACGTATCGTATTTCTCGAAATCCGGGTGATCGATTATGCCAATGACGTGTGCTGGCGTACCAGACAGGTTTGTCACTTTCTCATTCTCGATA
>MDTC01073117.1_pt1 | contig 35126 bp, 29 predicted proteins | sample 811181 | NCBI WGS metagenome assembly MDTC01 (sample SAMN05326644, study PRJNA326480) | marine metagenome | isolation source: seawater | place: Pacific Ocean: North | collected 2011
ATATTAGAGATGAGGTAAATTCTAACATTTCTGATATCCCTATTCGCAACGCCAACCAAGGCCTCTACCCGAACTGTGGAACCAGCCGAGATTACGGCTATGGCGTGATGGGCTATCCCACGTTCACCTTCGAGACTGATGATGAGCAGTTCCTGCTGGGGACAGTAGAGGCCCTATCGGAAAGATTGGGAGAGGAGCTCGACGTGATGCATTACCTCATAGAGAATGTATGGTACTGGAGAGCTCGTCTTGTTGCCGATTCCTTGAAGGTAGAAGAAGGAAAAGTACATCTCAGCGTTTCTAATCTAGGTTATTCAAGCACTTCAAATGCCACACTGCTGTACATGGAGGGAGTGGATTCGACAGAGATTTGGCTCCCTGGGTCGGATGAACCAGTCGAAATGATAGGACTGACGCAAAAGGGAGGGACCCCCCAAATACAGTTTGGTTCAGACTTCAACTTCTCCACCTCCGGATTCGGCTTCGCAGTCAATGCCACTAATAGCACGATCACGACTCTCGACTTTACGGGCGCTCCGGTTTCAAGCAAGGGGATTTGGACCCTGTACTACCAGAAGAGAGTAGTGGATTCCTCGATGTGGGTGGGAAACCCAATCAATGACAGCGTAGTTGACTACGAGAGTAGTGGCGGCTCGAGCCTTCTTCCTACTCCTTCGATACTGCTTATCTTAGTCTCATTCACGCTGGCTTCGATCAATGGAAGAAATGGTAGATTTGAACAATAATTTATGTTTCATGGCTGCTAATTAGACTCTAATCTCATAGTTTGACATAGAATTATTTGTAAACTAGATACTAATCGGGCAGTTCGGGCTATTTATGAAGATAAGCAATAGTGAATTTACCACATTAGGCGCACAATTGATTTTACCGGTGTTCGAAGATACCAAGAAAGCACCCAATAACTCTCTGAAGGGACTAAATAGGAACCAGAGGGGACTTGTCAGGGACGTTCTCAGCTCTGGTGGTTTCGAAGGTAAGAAGGGCACTAGAATGTCCTTATGGACGCCTGGTTGTAACATCATCTTGGTAGGTATGGGAGATAGAGAAGGCATTAGTCATAAGATAGCGAGAAATGCTGGAGCCAGACTAATTTCATCCTTGTCCAAAAAGAAGGGGACTAATCTGACTGTTAGATTCACCACGGGTTGGACTGGAGATAGAATGTTAGACTTCGCAGAGGGAATGATGCTTCGGGACTACGAGTTCTTGGAGCATCAGGAAAAACCCGATGATCATATCGAAGAAGATTGGGTAGTTGACTTTCAAGCCGGTAGCCGGCACCAGGAGAAGCTCGGTTCCGATCTTCTAGATGTGCAGTCTGTGGTGAAGGGAGTCCACACGGCACGTGATTTGGGGAATGAGCCTGCTAATGTCCTCTACCCAATGGAATATGCTAGAAGGGCGCAAGAATGGGCCAAGGGAAAGGAGAACGTCAGAGTTGAGGTTTATGAGTGGGAGAAACTGCATGAGCTTGGAATGGGTGGACTGATAAATGTCGGCAAGGGGAGTGATCAGAAGCCCTGTATGGTCTTATTCACATTGAATCCAGATGAAGATGAGGGAGTTAGGAGACCATGTATTGTGGGCAAAGGGATTACTTTCGATACGGGTGGCATCTCTATCAAACCCACCAGTGGAATGTGGGACATGAAGTATGATATGTGTGGCGCCGCTACTGTTTTCGGCCTTATGGAGGCTCTTTATGAAACTGGATACCCTAGGCGAGTAAATGGTATCTCCTGCCTTGCAGAGAATATGCCCGGCTCTGGTGCTTACCGTCCGGGTGATGTCTTCAAGACATATTCTGGGAAAACTGTAGAGGTCTTCAGTACAGACGCAGAGGGAAGGAATGTCCTTTCCGATGGTCTATGGAAGGCTGGGGAGCTTGATCCTGAGTATATCATCGATCTAGCCACGCTTACTGGTGCGGTTATTGTGGCTTTAGGAAATCAGATTTCTGGAATGTGGTCCAATGATGATGATTTGGCCGGAAATCTAAAATCAGCGGCCGAAAGAAGTGGCGAGCCAGTTTGGAGAATGCCTTTGAATAGTCAATTTCGTAAGTATATGACAGACTCAGCATTCGCGGACATAAGAAATGGTTCCATAGGAGGTAGGGCCGGATCATCCAATACCGCTGCCGCATTCTTAGAGTTCTTTGTCCCAAATAGAGGATTTGAGGAGGATGGTGACAAGATACCTTGGGCTCATCTTGACATAGCCGGATCAGCTTGGGGACCCGGTTCCAAAGCTCGTTCTGAGGGTGAAAACCCTCTTTTCCAGTTTGGGACCTCGGGCATCCATGTTAGGACTCTGCACAGGATGATCACAGAAAGCTAGCTACTCATCGCTGTCTTCAGGCTCGACCTCTTCGAAGTCGGCTTCGACTACATCGTCTGAGCCTTCGCTTTCTTGTTGTTCGGCCATTTCAGCAGCCGCGGCTTCGTAGAGCTTCGCGGATACTTCGTGTAATGACTCCTCTACCTCTGACATCTTAGCCTGTACGGCGGCTTCATCCAAATCCTCTACATCGATTGTCTTGTCATCCTTTGTGATCAGAGCTCTCAACTCCTCGAGCTTGGCATGGATTGGGTCTGCATTGAGGTCTGAGATTTTCTCTGCCGCCTCATTGAGCATTTTTGAAGCCTGATAGACCATCCCATCGGCGGAATTGATCAGGGTCACTCCTGCCTTTCTCCTCTTATCGTCTGAAGCGAATTCTTCGGCCTCTGCAACCTTAGCATTTATCTCGTCCTCGCTTAGAGAGGTTTGGCTCTCTATCTTTATGGATTGCTCCGTTCCTGTGCCCAAGTCCTTAGCAGAAACATTGACAATTCCATTTGCATCGATATCAAACGTAACCTCAATTTGTGGCATTCCTCTTGGCGAAGGCGGTATCCCCATCAGGTGAAACTTTCCGAGAGTGATGTTATCCTTGGCAAATTCCCTTTCGCCCTGCAAGACATGTACCTCGACTGCAGGCTGATTATCCGCTGCAGTGGAGAATGTCTCGGACCTCCTAGTGGGAATGGTAGTATTTCTCTCAATCATTGTTGTCATAATCCCTCCGAGTGTTTCGATACCGAGAGTAAGTGGCGTGACATCGAGCAGGAGGACATCAGTAACTCCCTCGTCCCCAGTGATTATTCCTGCTTGAAGGACTGCTCCGACAGCGACTGCTTCGTCCGGGTTTATGCCCTTGAAAGGTGGCTTGCCCACTTCCTTCTCTATTGCTACTTGAACCGCAGGAACTCTGGTAGATCCCCCTACGAGAATAACCTTGTCGACATTTCCTTTCTTAATTCCAGCATCCTTCATGGCCCTTCTGGTGGGGCCCATTGTCCTCTCTACGAGATCAGAGATAAGATCTTCGAATTTAGCCTTAGATAGGGAGATGTCGAGATGCTCTGGCTGACCATCACCACTCATTGTGATGAATGGGAGATTTATCTGAGTTGTACTGGTGCCTGAAAGCTCTATCTTGGCCTTCTCTGCAGCTTCACGTAGTCTTGTTATTGCCGTCATGTCGCTTGATAGATCAATTCCTGTTGATTTCTTGAATTCCAAAACGAGCCAGTCGATTACTACCTCGTCGAAGTCGTCTCCGCCCAAGCGATTATCTCCGCTGGTCGCCTTAACCTCGATTTGGGGTTGGCCATCAACCTGGTATATCTCAAGAACAGAGACATCAAATGTCCCCCCTCCCAGATCATAGACCAATATTGTCTGATCGTCATCTTTGTCGACCCCATATGCTAGAGCGGCGGCTGTGGGCTCGTTGATAATTCGGAGAACTTCAAGTCCCGCGATTCTCCCTGCGTCCTTTGTTGCCTGACGCTGTGCATCAGTGAAGTATGCTGGACAAGTGATCACAGCCTGCTTAACCTCTCGGCCAAGATAGTCCTCGGCATCAGACTTTAGCTTCTGTAAGACAAATGCGGAGATCTCCTGCGGAGTATATTCGGTATCATCTATTTTCTTCTTCCAGTCAGTGCCCATCTCCCTCTTAACTGACATTATTGTTCTTTCGGAATTAGTCACAGCCTGTCTCTTGGCGGTTATACCGACCACTCTTTCACCTCCATTCTTAGAGAATGCGACAACACTGGGAGTCGTTCTCGCTCCTTCTGAGTTCGGAATGACCACTGGTTTTCCCGCCTCTAAAGTTGCTACACAGCTGTTTGTTGTTCCCAAATCTATTCCAATTACCGGTCCAGTCATTTTTTTTCCTCCTATGATAGGCTAAGCCATATCGAAAGTGATGTCTAGTATGCCATTATTCAGGTTCCAATCAGAGACTGAGTTGGCCGCCTGCGGGAGATTGATACTCTTGATTGGCCTGAGTTGGGTTCTTCTCATTAATTGGAGAACCTTGCCTCCGTGGGATAATATGAGCTCAAAGCTTCCCTCATCTAGATCCACGATGTTTGAGACATCGATTGTAACATACATGGAAGTACCATCAACGTAGGTATCTTCTACAGGAACATCGGTCTCATCCTCTTGTTCTTCTTCAACCACAACCTCTGCGGACTCATTATCGGGACCAACTTGGACGTTAATACCCATATTCTTGAAAATCTCAGAAAAGCCTTCGGGATGGTTCATGAAGGATTCCATTTGCTTGCGGAAATTTTCGGGGTCTCCTTGGAAATTCATTTTCACGTTGCTATTGTAGATACTCTCGGCATCTATGCCCAAATTGTCAAATTGCTGACGGATTCTAGAAATTGTATCCTCTAGTTCCGATTTATCGATTGGCATTCCCATCTGATTGAACAGATTGAGCATCTGCTCAATCATTTTCTTTTCCCATTCATCGGAATTTGAATCACTCATTTCTACCACTACTTAACTGACGGTTGTATAGTGCGATGATAGTGCCATATATGAATATACGCATTGGAATATGAGTTCTTTCTTGGTAACGGAGATAGATTAGTGATGGAGTACTTCAAATCTAGGACTAGATTCCGAGTACCATGGTGCAGGCTGAGCATGATGTTGCCCTACAGGACACCGATAGGCTGGAAGGACGTGCGGCTCTAGTGAATAACGTCAAGGCCGCTGTAGCCCTAGCTGGAGCCGTTAGATCTACTTTAGGTCCAAGAGGATTAGACAAAATGCTGGTATCTGATGATGGAAATTGTCTAGTAACAAATGATGGAGTTACAGTAATCGAGGCTGCAAAGGTCGAACATCCAACAGCCAGGCTTCTAATCTCCGCATCTTCATCTCAAGATAAGTCAGCTAGAGATGGAACTACCTCAACTGTGATCCTTACTGCAGAGTTTCTACAGAATTCCCTTGAGCTTGTTAGGATGGGGATTCATCCATCTACTGTAATCAATGGTTTCCTTCTAGCGGAGAGAGAAGCTATTTCTGAGCTAGACAGGGTCTCAAGGGAAGCGAGCTCTGAGGAGGAGCTGAAGTCAGTAATTTCGACTACTTTGGCTGGCAAGATTGGCGAGTCGCTGGCCTCCCATATCACTGAAATTGCTTTTGAAGCAGCTGAGTTGATTTCGGATGAAGAAGGCGGCGATGACCTAGAAAGGTTGAGAGTAAAGAGGTTGCAGGTCAGTGGTGGTTCAACTACTGATAGTCGTCTTATCAACGGTTTGATGATCCCTAAGACTAGGGTCGATATCTCAACTCCTTCCTCTTCTGGTGGGGGGACCATAGCAATAATCGATGGCGGCCTTGAGAATACAAAGCTCGAGATGGATGCCGAGATTGAGATCAGTAGCCCCGGAGTACTGAAGGGATTCCATGACCGATCTTTGGCGAAATTGAGAGAAGAGGTCGTCCATCTTTCATCCCTCGGAGTTGAGCTACTGATTGTCAGAGAAGGGATTTCTGATGATGCTATTTCCATGCTAAATGATGCTGGGATAACCTCATACAGAAGATTTGAGAGGGAGGATTTGGAGCGACTCTCGAAAATAACTGGAGCTCGAATGGTCAGGAGACCGATCAGGATTACAGAAGACGACCTCGGGAAATTCACTGGTAGAAGGGAAGAGACTGTGGCAGGTATATCTCATTCTATCATAGAGGGATCCGAAGGTGGTGCATTAACTGTGGTCGTTCGTGGAACATCTCCCCAGATTAGAGAAGAGGCAGTCAGGGCGTTTGATGATGCCATGGGCGTAGCCTTCAGGGTCATTAGAGACTCCAGAGTGATTCCAGGAGGAGGTGCAATTCAAACACATCTAGCTAGACACCTGAGGTCGTTCGCTCTCGGAAACCCTGGAAGGGAGCAATTGGCAATAGAGGGTTATGCTGCCGCTTTGGAGGTCATTCCTAGGACACTTGCAGAAAATGCTGGGCTCGACCCAATAGATGTAGTTCTGGACCTGTCCGCAGCACAAAATTCCGATGAGGAGAATGGCCCGTGGATAGGACTTGATGCCATGACTGGAAGTAGGTCTAGAATGGACGAGATGGGAATCTTGGATCCTTTATTTGTAACTAGGCATTCCATTTCTGGATCGACTGAGGCCGCAATCAGTGTACTCAGGATTAACGATGTTCTTTGGGCGAAGCAGGACCCAACTACTCCAGATTGGAATGATGATGAAGTTCAGGAAGACTGATTTAACTAATATTGGAAATCATCTCGTCTACCATTCTTCCCAAGTCATAATTTGCTTCCCATCCCCACTCATTTCTAGCGGCCTCATCATCAACATCATCGGGCCACGAGTCGGCTACCTTCTGCCTGAAATCGGGAATAAAATCACAAGTGAATCCCGGTATTCTCTCAGCTATCTTATCAGCTAGTTCTCCCGCAGTAAATGATATTCCCTTAATATTATATCCAACTCTAGAATCTCCCAGACTCCCTGGATCTGCCTGCATGATACTCTCTGTCGCTCTGATGGCGTCTTCCATGTACATCATAGGTAATCTTGTATCTTCACTAACAAAGCAATCATAGTGTCCATGATCAACAGCTGCTCTGAAAATATCAACTGCATAGTCAGTGGTCCCCCCTCCTGCTGGCGCTTTCCATGAAATCAAGCCAGGAAATCTGAGCCCCCGTACATCAACGCCATACTGTTTCCAATAGTTCAATCCTAATATCTCCCCTGTTACCTTTGTCTTACCATACATTGTTGTTGGATTTAGAGGGCCTTCCTGAGGGGCAATATTTGGAGAATCTGGTCCGAAAACTGCGATTGATGAGGGTGCGAAGACCTTCAAATCAAAATCTCTAGCTGCTTCGAGAACGGATACAGTACCCCCTACATTCACTCTCTGACAAAGCTCTGGATTTTTCTCTCCAGTTGCGGAAAGAATGGCGGCCAGGTGAAAAACTGTACCAATGCCCTCCTCTAGAATCACTCTTTCCATCTTGGCTCCATCCAGAACACTGAGATTTGAGAATGGCCCGTCAGGAAAGTTTGATTCTGGTCCGGGACTCCTTATGTCAGTAGCTAGTATGTTGTCCTTACCATGCCTCTGCCTTAGGGATGAGACCAGCTCGGTACCTATTTGCCCTAGTGCCCCTGTTACCAGAATTCTGTCCCCGGGTGACTCTGTCATGTTACTTCGTAAAGCTGGAGATACTTGGTCATTGATGTGCGATAAAGTGGGTTTACTGTCCCAATGTTGATATGCGAGGCACAATGGCTTCAGACCCCGTTGGTTGCATGAAGTATGTCGTAGTTACCGGGGGAGTCCTGTCTGGATTGGGCAAAGGAGTGACCGCCAGTAGTATCGGTGTTCTTCTAAAATCAGCTGGCCTGAGAGTTACTTCAATCAAGATAGATCCATACTTGAACAGCGATGCAGGGACGATGTCTCCATTCGAACATGGAGAGGTCTTCGTTCTTGATGACGGAGGAGAAGTAGATTTAGACTTGGGAAATTATGAGAGGTTCTTGGATGTGGCTCTGACAAGAGATAATAATATCACTACAGGGAAAGTATACGCCAAAGTGATTGAGAAAGAAAGGAGGGGGGACTACCTAGGAAAGACTGTTCAAGTAGTCCCACACATAACTAATGAGATTCAAGATTGGATAGATGCCGTAGCACACGTGCCCGCTGACGGAACTTCGAGTACTCCGGATGCTTGCGTGATTGAATTGGGAGGGACGGTTGGAGACATAGAGAGTGCCCCTTTCATCGAGGCACTGAGACAATTCCAATTCAGAGCCGGCAAGGGGAATGTTTGCTTCGTGCATGTTAGCTTGGTTCCGGTAATGGGACCTGTTGGAGAGCAGAAAACCAAGCCTACTCAACATACTGTCAAGGAATTGCGTGGACTGGGCATAATACCTGATATTCTGGTATGTCGCTCGGAGAATCCATTGGATTCTGAGACGAAATCGAAATTAGCGGCATTCTGCCATGTGGGAGAAGATGCTGTCATCTCAGCGCATGATGTTTCCAATCTGTATCAGATACCCATCTCACTACACGAACAATCTGTTCTTAGAATGGTGTCCAATAATCTGGGATTCGATATTCCCGATAGCCTCCCAATGCTCGACGAATGGAAGGAAATGGCTGACAAAGTGGATATGCTGGAGGATGAAGTCAGAATAGCAATGGTGGGCAAGTATACCGGACTATCAGATTCTTATCTCTCAGTCATTAAGGCACTCCAGCACAGTGCCTTTGCGGTGAACAGGAAACTCATAATAGATTGGATAGAATCCACAAACTTGGACCCAATAGAAAAGACTCCTATGCACGATCATGCGTGGGCGACTCTGAAGTCCGCCGATGGGATCCTGGTACCGGGCGGGTTCGGAAATCGTGGAGTCGAGGGGAAGATTGCGGCGGCAAACTACGCAAGAGTCAATAATGTACCATATCTTGGTGTTTGTCTTGGCCTACAGATTGCAACGATAGAGTTCTGTCGTAACGTACTGGGTCTTGATGGCGCTAATTCCGCTGAATTTGATGAGCATGCGCCTGTCCAGGCTGTTGTCTTCATGCCAGAGATATCCAAGACACACATGGGCGGAACTATGAGGCTGGGAACCAAACCGACTCCATTCCTAGTGGATGAATGTAAGGTACGTAGGCTGTATGGAGGCGCGAGCCATGTAGATGAACGTCACAGGCATCGGTACGAGGTTAATCCAGAGCTTATCGATAGAATTGAGGCCGCTGGATTGATTTACGTAGGCAAGGACGAGACTGGAGAGAGGTGTGAGATTATGGAGCTTGAAGGGCATCCGTATTATGTTGGTACTCAATACCATCCAGAGTTCAAATCAAGACCGAACAGACCTAGTCCGCCTTTCCTAGGATTGCTGAAAGCTTCCTGTGGCCATGAAATCTGAAGTGTATATCTAGCAGCAACTCTCGTCCAAGCTATCCTGGGCACAGAAGCAGGTCTTTGCAGGCATGATGTCTGCACGGGAGCTTCTCTCATTGAATAGGGCTGTTACTTCCTCAAGTTCCTCGGGAGCGTCCCCTCTCTCCTCGAGACAGAGTTTGAGACCCAGTAAGCCCCACATATTGTCCTTCCAAAGTTTGATGTCCTCACGATATACTGCCTCAGCTTCAGCTACCTCACCTTGCTCAAGGAGCAATGCACCGAGTATGTGCCTGACTGGTTGCATCTGGCCCCATGGTTCGTTGTAAGCCAAGTTGAGCGATAGGTCAACGCCCCTGCGCAGATGGTCGAATGCCTCTGTGAAATCGTAATCCTCCCCTCTGGCCTTTGCTTGGAACTGTCTTCGATATTCTATCTCGCCTGAGAGAACTGCGTCATTCACCAACAGAATACAGGGCCCCTCACTCGGATCTTGATACATCAGGTTGTTATGGAGAACTCTTCCCTGAAGAGCTGGATTGTTGAGTGCTTCCTCAAATAGTAACTGCTCTGCCTCGGCCTCTGGAACCATGCCCTTAGATGCGTAAGCCACTCCCCTAGCATAGTGCTGAGTAGCTACAGCGGCAGGGAATACATCTCCGTCTGTGTGGAGTGGTTCATTGAGTATCTCATCCCACTTTCCAAATCTAATCATGACATGCCACGGCATAGTAACATACGACTCTAGGAAGATCGCTCCCATTGGGATGATTCCAGCGAGCATGAACTGTACGCCCGACTCTGAATCGCCGGCCGGCAGAGTACTTACTGCTTTGCGTGCATACTTCAGTGCTGTTTCGTACTGTCCATCGAACATAGCACACCAGACCACGAAATGGTGATTGTGCATTCTGTAAAATTTGTAGAACTGTGACTCGTTACCAGTTATCTCAACATATCTGTCATCTGCCTCTACAGCAGCGATATTGCACTCTATAGCCTCCTGCCACTGACCAACCCACGCATCTATGTGAGATGGCATATGGACTAAGTGACCAAGTCCGGGCATCAGTGTCCTGAGTACATCTGCAGCTGGTAGAGCCTTCTCTGGATAGGGAGAAAGTTCCAGTGCATGGCAGTATAGATGACAAAGAGCCGGATGGACCTTTGCTTCCTCGCTGGTTTCAAAGGCGTCTTCTAATATCTTCACTAGAAGTAGGGTGTTTTCGTCAGCGGGAGTGATTTCGCCAGTCTTGGTATCTTTATTCCACAGTTGCCAGGCCTTCAGATTCATAAGCGCCTCTACATAAATTGCAGTAACATCCAGATTGCCACTATATTTCTCATAAAGCGGAGCCATTGCTTCAGCGAATGCGATATTTAGCTCGGGACTATTACCCATATTGAGTACAGACGGATCAGCAGCATCTCTTGCTTCCTCTGAGTGCCTCTCTGCCAGTGCATCGATCAGATCTTGTTCCATTTCTGAACATCCTTCTTTGAGTGAGATGGCCATCTGGATTGGATCGTATCCTGAGCCAAGTCCGGGAGTCCAATTGTAGTTCGATGAGACGCAATAAGCAATCCCCCACCATGCCATGGCACAGTTTGGATCTAATTCAGTACATTTTGAGAAGCATGCAATAGCTTCCTCGTGGTTGTAATTTAGCATATGACCGTACGCAAGTACAAACATTTTCCTCGCTTCGTCGTTTGTGCATGTTACTTCCATTGCAAAGGAATAATTATCCATATTCCCAAAATCATAGTCCTCAGGTGTCAAGTTCATGTCTCGACGAGTGGCTGTTCAGGTATAATTTAAACTGATAGAAACTCATTATTTAGCGCTTTTTATATTTTTTCGTTTAATATTTGCTCTGTAATCAATCTACAGATACTCGTAGAACTCTGGTTGTCCTATACCCCTGCAATACCTTGAGATACTTCTTTTTGGAGAACCTTTCATCCATCTCAGGGTCACCAGTCTCAATCCTAAGACTACGTAAGGTGAGCATTTTGGCAGGGGTGACGATTCCAAGAACTCTGTCTACTCCAATCATCCTGAGTACTTCCGGTGAAAGCTGGAGGTTTCCCCTTCCAATCAGAAATCCTTGTCCGCCCATTGGAGATAGGAGTAGTATCACGTCACCTTGATGCTCTTCGAGCGCGGTCAATATCTCCTTTTCGTTTAGATCTGAAGCAACAATATTATTCCCCAAGGTTATGTCAATACCTAGGGTATTCAACTCAAATCCAAGAATTCCTCCAATTGTCCTGAGTGTGCCTCCTGAACCCCAAATTATCATCATTTGGTCATCGATCAACGTCTCCCTTACGTGTTCAGCTAGTCCCTGAATAATTTCCCCTTCTCCCGAAGCTTCTACTCTCATCTTAGATCCTTGCATCCACCTTGGACTTGCCGGAGTAATTGCCTCAGCATAGAGCCTGACAACCCACTTCCCTTCCCTATACAGGTCTTCATCTAGGTCAAGAACCTCTGTAGTAGACAAAAGGAGGTCGCCCTCCAACCATGCACTGAGGACCTCAGCAGCGGCCTTGGGCGAGGAGGCAAAACAACCCGAATGCATCTTCACTCCGGTTGGAACGCCAATTATGGGTAATTCTGGTCTGCCATATTCGGAGAGAGCGGCTACTACGTCTCTAGTCGTGCCATCGCCCCCTGCATAAATTAGAAGATCGATGTCAGAGTCTATCATTGATGAGACTAGTTGACTGGTATCTTGAGCATCTGTAGAGCTACTTGAAGAGTGGACGATGCCAAATGGAGATATTGTCGGGGGAATCCAATCGGTACCCATTCTTCCTTCGCTTAGATACCACTGGACACCATCCAGATTTTCCTTACTGATTGCGACTAAGTGATCCAACATTATCCTCATTCTAGGGCCAGATCTATCTTGAGCGCCCCTAGATCTTGCAATTTCGGCTTGGCCATCTGAACCCTTCAAACCAAGTCTCCCACCTAGTCCAGCATCCGGATTCACAAGAAGTCCCAGCTTAAACATGGCCATGGCAAGGGGGGATTGGTCTTATCGCTTCGTAATGGAATCACTCTTTTTCTAGGTTGTCGAATCATCAAGAACAAGTATTTGTACGGATATCTCAATTTATGACAGACGCCTTCAAACGGGATTGCGTGACCGGTCATATCAAGAGGAGTACTGATGATAACGGTCGAAGTTGGCAATGGTGATGTTCACGAGTATGCCAGTGGAATTCCTGCTGGAGAGGTTATTACAAACGTCCATGGGAGAAAATCTGGTGCTGTGGCCGCTCTTGTAGATGGGATAGAGAGGGACATGTCCTATGAGCTGGATTCTAATTGCTCCGTTGTTCCAATTACTGGAGACTCTCCAGAAGGACTCTACATTCTGAAGCATTCCTGTGCGCATCTACTAGCTCAGGCAGTTACCGAGATGTTCCCTGATGCCAAACCAACTATTGGACCTCCGATCGATCATGGATTCTACTATGATTTCTACATGGAGCCTATTTCTGAAGATGATCTCAAAAAGATTGAGAAGAGGATGAAAGAACTTGTAAAGAGTAATCTGCCTATTTCTAGAGAGGAGTACGATAACGAAGATCTCCGTTCAATTTTCAGTGATAATAAGTTCAAACTAGAGATAATGGATGACAAGATAGGTCATGATGTTGGTTCCTCTGCATACAGGCAAGGAGATTTCATAGATCTGTGCAGAGGACCGCATGTACCCAGCACTTCGCACCTTAGATGGTTCAAACTGACAAGTACTAGCCAGGCATATTGGAGGGCCGATAGTAAGAGAGAGTCCCTCACTCGAATATATGGGATGTGCTATCCGGACAAGTCTGGCCTACAAGAGAGGATGAAGCAACTCGAGGAGGCGGCTAAGAGGGACCACAAGAAGATTGGCAAGGAGATGGAACTCTACATGACCAACGAGATGATTGGCAAGGGTCTTCCCGTCTGGTTGCCAAATGGTGAAACTCTGAAAGGAGAGATTGAGAAGTTCGCAGTAGAAACTGAGGAGACTTACGGATACTTACGTGTGACAACCCCCGTTCTTGGAAAGAAGGAGCTTTTCGAAACCAGTGGTCATCTTCCACACTACGCAGAGGGAATGTACCCCCCTATGGAAATGGATGACGGAGAATATTACATGAAGGCAATGAATTGTCCTTTCCACCATCTGGTCTATGGGAACAAAAGAAGATCTTACCGAGAATTACCTATGAGGATAGCTGAATATGGGACTGTATACAGGAATGAGCTGTCTGGAACCTTGGCTGGCCTACTAAGAGTCAGGATGCTTACGATGAACGATGCCCATATTTACTGTACACTTGGACAAGTGGCCTCGGAAGTTGCTGACAATATCAGAATGGTTCAGGATTACTACTCTGCGTTTGGATTCGATGATTACTACTTCCGATTGTCGTTATGGGATCCTGAGAATGTGGATAAATACATTGACCAACCTGAGAATTGGGAAGCCACACAGGATCATCTCAGAGGCATTCTAGATGACCTCGGGGTAGAGTATGTGGAGGCGGTCGGGGAAGCTGCTTTCTACGGGCCGAAAATAGATATTCAGTTTAGGACCCTTCTTGGTCGAGAAGAATCTATGTCAACAATCCAGCTAGACTTCGCGGCCAAGGAGAGATTTGAGCTGACCTACACTGACGAGACTGGCCAAGAGAATGGTGAAGTGTTCGTAATTCATAGGGCCCCACTTTCCACGCATGAGAGATTTGTTGCATTCCTAACGGAGCATTGGGCGGGTAACTTCCCCACATGGCTTTCACCCGTTCAAGTTCAAATCATTACCATATCTGAGAAGCATAAGATTCATGCCGCGACTGTAGCTAACAAGTTACAGGAATCTGGGGTGCGGGTGAAAGTTGATGACTCTGACAATACGGTGGGAAAGAAAATTAGGACTCACAGAAAAATGAGGCCTGCATATATGATAATTATTGGTGATGATGAGACAGAAAACGGTACTGTGTCTATTAGGTCCAGGGGTGGAGAACAACTGAAAGGTGTTCCGATGGAAGAGTTTGTAGCTGGAATTCTTACTGAGATTACGACACGGGATAGGAATCTTTCTCTTATCCCATCGGAGTGATCTAGTTGAGTTCGAAAAACGGCAATCGCTCGCCGATGACTGTATTATTCCTAGTTGTCCTAGTGGACATGCTAGGATTCACTATTGTCATCCCTTTCCTGACTTTTTTCGTTCAAGATCTGGCTTCTGGACAAGGGATTACCGATGTCGGCAGTAGAGACTTCTGGGTAGGAGTGGTGATTGCAGTATACTCACTTGCTCAATTTCTTTTCACACCTATTCTAGGGTCACTAAGCGATAGGATTGGCAGGAGACCTGTAATCATGTTCGGTCTCGTATCTAACTCAGTCTTCTTCATCGTTTTTGGACTTTCAAACAGTCTTGAAATGGCCATAATTGCTAGGTTCTTATCTGGTGCTGGTAACGGAAATATTGCAGTTGCCCGAGCATATATCGGAGATATCAGCACTTCTGATATGATTCCTAGGAGGATGGGTATGTTGGGAGCGGCATTTGGACTTGGTTTCATGATTGGTCCATTCATAGGCGGGATTCTTTCCGACCCTGCAACTAGCATAGGGGGAGTTTTTGATTCCAATTTCTGGAAGGAGTACGAGTACCTGCTGCCTTGTCTTTTCTCGAGTCTTCTTTCGCTGGTCTCTCTGGGCCTTGCATACTTCTGGCTAGAAGAGAGTATGGATCTGAAGGAAGAGTCAGAAGTCCGCGAGAGTTCATTGAAGAAGCTAGCCAATACATTCTCCAATATCATAAGGGTCCTAAAGATACCCGTTATTTCTACACTAGTGCTGATTAACTTCCTATTCCTGATGGCATTCAGTATGATGCATGGAACGTTCATCCTATTCACTGCTATGTCTGTCGACAGTGGAGGGCTTGGATGGAGTGAGTTGGAAAATGGCTGGATATTTGCTTTCATAGGGCTCCTTGGAGTGATAGTTCAAGGAGGCCTGATAGGTCCACTTAGTGATAGGTTTGGCATGCGTAGGCTGATGATCATAGGTACAATACTATGTGGATTAGGTATTGCTAGCTTACCCTATGTGCCATCAGAAGCTTCCTGGCTAATTCTTGGCTCATCAGCTGGACTAGCTATAGGAAATGGACTATTTTCCCCCACCCAGTCTTCACTTCTAACTTTCGAAGCTCAGAATGGGGGTCATGAATTAGGAATGGTTATGGGCGCACAAGAGGGATATGGTGCACTGGCCAGAATTATTGGTCCACTTCTAGCGGCGTACCTATGGTCGGTTACCGTCGAAGGCACTGGAATTTGGTCATTTCACACATGCTTCAGAGTCGCCGGGGTGATATTCATGTTAGCAGTAGTACTGCAGTTAACTCTAAGCCTAAAAGAGAGACCTGCTGAAGTTATCAATGAATGAATGTTAGATTTTACCCAACTATATCCAGACGTCGTTAGATGAGGTCAGGTCATTGGTTACATTGCCCGTATTAACTACCCCTCTAGGCTCCACTAGCATAACTTTGCACTCTTCGAGAGAGTATGGCTTGTGATCTACCCCCTTTGGAACCACATACATCTCTCCCTCATTGAGATGCACAGTTTCACTCTCCATCTCGATGAACATGGATCCCTGAAGAACGATGAAGGCCTCGTCCGTATCAGTATGATTATGCCAAACGAATTCCCCCTCTATCTTGACTAATTTAAACTGATAGTCATTCATTTCGGCAATAACCTTCGGAGACCAGAGGTCCGAGAACTCTGATAGCTTCTCAGTGAAATTGACCTTCGTCATAACAGACCAGCTCCCGTATCATAGCAGAAGGGACAGTACTCCTCAACAGAGTACATGTCGGATTCTAGGTCTTCGGGGGAAAGCGGCTCCCTGCACTTGAAACACATCTCATGATCTGCCTCCTGAAGATTCTTATCGAGCGCTACGCGTTGATCAAACACAAAGCAGTCGCCATTCCAATGAGAACCTCCTGTTTCTCTGAAGTACCCTAGTACCCCACCTTTGATTTGATAAACCTCTTCCCAGCCTTGGTTCTCCATTACTATGCTTGCTTTCTCACATCTGATACCACCAGTACAGAACATCACTACTGGAGTCGATTTATCGTATTCAAGACTCTTTGCCGCGGCAGGGAAATCTCTGAATGACTTGATATCAAGATCCACAGAATTATTGAAAGTCCCAACTCTGAGCTCGTAGTCATTTCTGGTGTCGAGAACAACTACCTCTCTACCATCATCGAGCCATGTCTTGAATTCAAGGGGTTCGATATACTTGCCTTCATGTTCAGCGGGTCTGATCTCATCGGCTCCCAACGAAATTATCTCCTTCTTTAGTCGAACTAGCATTCTACGGAATGGTTGATACTCCGAGTATGAAGTATGTACAGGAATTCCCTGTAGCCTATGATCTTCTTCCAAGAAAGTGATGTATTCATCAATCGATTCCTGGGTACCGGCGAGAAAGAAGTTGATTCCGTTGTGACTAAGAAGAATCGTTCCCTTTAGTCCCAGAGAATAGCACTTCTCTCTGAATGGTTCCCTCAAGGAGTTCCTATCTGGGAGATCTACAAACCTATATCCTGCTATATTCACGTACATATTATCACTCAGGGGATATCTGAAAGCCATTTCTTCATGGTGCATGACTGGCACACGGGCCTAGAAGTTGCCTCACCGCATAGTGAGCAACTTCCAATTTTGCTGTTGGGGTCTGGATGCACCACTCTATGAATCTCCCTGATTTGATCCAGAGAGTGTAGAAGACCATGTCTAGCTCCGGGGGTTAGTGACTCTAGTTGAGCTACTATTGCTCTACTCTGCTGTCTTTGGGCCCCCGATGCGTGGGGACAGTCCCCGTGATGGATGGGGAGGGAGTTGAACAGAGCAAATGCATGAATCTCCTGCTCTGGTATCCATCTCAGTGGAACTATCCTTGGTACCATTCCCTCGATTGGGGAGGCTGTGTGTGGAGCCAGTCTGACTGATCTCTCTATCTCCCCCTTCTGGAGATTCATCAAAATAGACTGGGCCATATCATCCAAATTATGGCCGAGTGCCATTACATCAGCCCCTACCTTTTCTGCTAGAGAATTTAGACTCTGTCTCCTGAAAACGCCACAAAACGAGCACGGCATCATTCCACTGGCCTCATCATGAAGGTCTCCCATTCCAGGAATCTTGGATACGACCTTATCCATTCTATCGTATCCCAAATCCTCATAGCTTAATGTTACAAATTCAACCCCTAGATCACCTGAAAGATTCCTCGCACATTCTAGAGAAGGGGACCTGTATCCATCGATCCCCTCGTCAACACATCCAGCTACGATCTTAATGTCTCTTCTGCTTCCAATAATATCCTTGATCATTGTCAACAAGACTGCTGAGTCCTTTCCCCCAGAAACAGCGACGAGCACTACATACGGACTCCCATCATCCTTTCTTGCGTCCTTCGGGAGGCTGAGTTGCCTTCTTAGCTCACGAGAGGTCCTCCTTCTAACAGAATCCGATAGGTGTCTCCCACAAAGATGCTGTCCACTGTAGGGTTGATGCACAATGGAGGGTAGCTTGCATCGGCTACACTTGGTAACAGATATGGCTCCGTCCACGACTCTTCCCGGAAGGGGTTTGACTTGAACCCAATGCGTACTAGATTTGGAAATCGAGGGCATTTTTGATAATGGTAGTTGCTTTCAAAGATACAATGCAGGGAGGCGGGACCTTACTAGGACGAGGATTTACAGTGGGAAAACGGTATTCTTCATGGCCTGAGAGAATCGTTGTTCTCACGGTATTTTGTTCCGCTTTACTTTTCTTCGGAGAGATTGACTCGGTGATTGTATCGGCCATTGGGGCAGACTCAGATTTTCTCACAGCGATATTTCTAATCATCCTGATTCCAATTGTATCTGATTTAATTTTTAGAACTATCAGCCTGTTACTAGGAATCAGATGATTAATTCTCAGTTGATCTAAACTTGATGAAAGCGGTTTCCACCATCCCTGTGACCCTCTGCCAAGGAAGGATGAATCTCATTCCAGCCACAACTATCAGGAACAATCCTGCAGAGATTACCTTTCCGTAGGTAAGTTGTAGCTCCAGGGACTCTTGCACCTGTCCCGCCCATTGCCCGCCAGAAATAGCACTCACTGTAGAAATTAGAAAGTCATCGAATTCAAGAGCTATTGCTGTTGTAAGAGCTACTAGGGCCATGACGCCAATTAGATGAGCGATATGCCCATTTACAACATTGTTGAACTGTCGGACGTATTCCGGATCTCTTCTTGCATCTCCTGGAAGCATAGAAGCGTACTCCATATTCGATATGACGGCAGATCCTGATTCAAGATACACCAAAAGTAGAATTGCGACTTCCATCAAACTCAGAGATAATGGAGACACCAGCCCTCCGAGTAAGGTTGCCTCTCCAATCTGAGCTGGAAGTGGCGAGAGCCCGAGGTCAACCGATTCGGTAATGCCTTCGAATGTCAAGATTGCATGTATTCCAATCACAGTCAGGTAATATCCGGCGGTCCATGTTAGAAGTTTCCTAGACAGGCCCCAAATTCCCATTAGTCCAGAAAGTACTGGTGCGAATACTATGCCTAGGAATACCAACTCAATGATGAAAAGTATCGGCTCCCACAGATTATCTAAGTGATTCAGCTCGTCAGTTGGCCCCCAAGGTAAGTGAAGTCCGAAGTTTGAGATAGCCATCAACCAAGAAACAACAAATGGAAGTAGTCCCCACGCCAACATCCCCCCAAGGATTATTCTCTTGATGTTCTTACGGATATTTTCCTTAGCTGTAAGCGTGTAAATCCAGATTGATGTGACTATCATACAAAGAATAAGGGGAGCGACTAGTGACATGTTTCCTGTTTGATCTAGCCCATATACTACATCTGGAAGAACGAGTGAACCAGTTTGTTCCTGGAACCAAATTAGTCCCCTAGTATGCTCATATGAAGGACACCAATAGTTAGAGCCTTCATAGGACTCAACGAAAGTATCGGAGCACGTACCATATAGTTTGATCATTCTATTCATCAGTGCTAGCAGGGCGGTAGTTGAGATTAATTGTAGGAAGATAATTTTCCACCTTCTCCTGAGGCTTGAAATCTCTAGAGAAAAATTCTCTGAAACCTTTTTCTCTACCATATTCATCCATCCTAACTCAAATTAATCTGCAACAGTGCCTGTGAGAGCTCAACATCGGGAGTCCAATCGATGACCTTGGCTCCATAACCAGCTATGGCAGTCAGTCTATTCTGTCTCTCAAGTTTCAGAACTTCGTAAGACATCCTGGGAATCCTACTAACCAGCCTCTCTAAGTCTATGCTACTGGGAGATAGTACGATCACTTCGTGTCCCTTACCTGAGAGACTTCTGATTGCTGGTAGTGTTGTACCATCTCCCTCGAGACTACTGATGATGAAAACTGGGGAACCCCTGCTAATTCTGGGAGAGAGTGCGTTAGTGACTGCTTGTAGGGGCATGGAGCCTTTTGGTTGAACCGATGCTAGGCCACTGAGGATCTTGAAGTATTGCTTATCTCCCGTTTCAGGCGGGAGGTAGTCCATTCTCGAACCATAAGTTACGAGGGCTACTGAGTCCCTTCTCTTCAGAAAATAATTAGAAACAGAAGCCGCGGCAACAGTGCCCATTTCGAGAGGGTTCTTTAGTACGGTACCTATTCTGGAAACATCTCTAGTATCGACAATGACGAAAACGTCGGTAACTGCATCCCTAGTCTTCTCGTTGACCATCATCTCTCCGGTTCTCGCTAAAGCCTTCCAGTTAATCGAACGGAAAGAGTCGCCGGGAAGATACTCCCTGAGTGCATAGAATTCCATTCCAGGCCCGGGAGTCTTCAAAGTAGTAGCTCCTGAGTACATCTTTGGAACGTCGGATCTCAGTAGTGCCTCTTCAATATCTCTAATTTGAGGGAAGACTGTTATGTCTGACCTATCGTTAACTTTGGTCTCACTCACGAAGAGGTTGAAGGCATTCCGATATCTTACAGATACTGGCCCTACGGTGTAGTGGCCCCTGAGTGGACAGCGGACAACATACTTCATCGTAGTCGACTGTCCTGGTCCGAGATTCATCCTCATTTGATTGATTCCTTTACGCATCTTCATTTCATGGGGAACGTTATCGAAAATCTCCAATTGCTGAGTTCTACGATATGAGTTATTTGTTATTGTGAGTGAGATGACAATATCATCGCCCTTGTAGACATTTGTCGCCGAGGTCTCCCTAGTGATGGTAAGGTCGGAGTGTCCAGCAACCCAGCCGTTAATCGCCAGCATCGAGATGAACGAGAGTCCGATTATCATCAATTGAAAATTGGATATCATCATACCGATTAGAATCAAACTGATTCCACTGGTCAGCATTATTGCAGCTTTCCTAGTCCACATATTATGCACCCCCTTCAGTATCGGTAGTTCCCCAGTCTTTTATTCTCTTCACAATTCCTACTAGTTCGTCAGCTTTGTATCTTCTATCATTAAAGATGAACTCTGTTAGAACCTTATCATCAACCATCCTTTGAAGTTCGGCTGCTGGTAGAGCGTCGAACTCCTCCCTTGACATGGCATTTACATTTCTGATTCTAGTGAGGAGGACCTGTCTTATCTTCTCGGGCCTCTGATAATACTCATACCTTCTTGCATCGCCGAATCCATAGTAGATTATCCTGAAGACATGCCTCCATTCATCTGGATCTTCTTTCCTGATTAGGACTGCTTCAAGAGAGATGAAAAGTCCTAGGAATAGTATTAGCATGGCCATCCAGTCATTTGTGAAATAGATTAGGAGATAGTAGAGTAGATTGTATGTATCTCCTCCGATATTTGATTGCTGATGCCTGCTCTCATCAAATATGACTATCGCGTTTTCTGTGGCTAGAGTACTCGAATTACCGATTAAGAGAGCCTCTGCAATGATATCAAGAGCCCATTTACGATTATCATTACTTGGGACTAGCCCAGAGTAATCTGAGTCGAAATCCGGATCATAAAGAGAATTAATCAACAGAGAACCGTCAGAGACAAAGTGAACCCTTCCTGAATCTGAATCTATACATAGACGATTGGAGCAATACCTCACATAAACTGCGAAAGGTCCCTGTTCGTCATCTTCAATTCCTGCCGCTGCAAATCCGACAGTCAAATTACCGTCATCATTTGTATCCAGATAAGAATCTAAAGTTGATCTGCCAATTGCATATCTATTCTCAACGGGGTTATATGAGCTGTCTTTCTCAAATGCTGATGGCCCGTTTGTGAGTATATTGTAACTCTCAGAGAAGTCCCAGTTCGAAGTAGTTGAATCGAATCTGTGGGAACAAAGTCCAGCATCGCCGAGTGAGATTCCAGATGTGGTAATGTCTGAGTTGAGAGGTTCGATATCAAGTAGGTCAATTACCCCGTCACGATCTGAGTCCTTTATGCAAGGGTTAACAGAAGAAAGTGAGCCAGAATTGGTGGTGAAGTTATACGCAGAGGTAGTATTAATCCACACATAATTGTAGTCTAGCTCATGCGCATAAGCTTGACCGTCATACAGCCTATGGCCTGAATAGTCGAGTCCGAATTGGCTGGCCAATTGGGCAGAGTATCCAAAATCATCCATGAGGATAACAGTACCCCCTCTCAGTACGAAATTCTCAATAGCTAAAATCTCAGAATTAGTGTATCCATCACTTTCTGTGAGTTCGATAACACTCTCATCTCCCGTAAATCTAGGTAGTGAAATAGTATCCCTCTCAACTCCTGAAACTACGAACACAGCCTCCTCAGGATGATCTATCTCACTGAGTAATAGCGGGCTAGATACCAGTGCATTTGTCTCGATTCCCATGTCATTAATATCTGATCTAAACGAGCCCAAATCATTCCAATCGTCACCATATGCTGATTGCTGAGTTTGCCCGTCCACTAGGTAAGTCTGGAGGATTTCTGCAGCTAGAACCCCTATCAAAATCCAGAACGCCGCTATCGATGCGCCTCTCCTAAATTTAGGAGATGACAGTCTTCTGAATGTTGTATTAAGGTCTGCCACGCCTATACCTCCATCTATAGGAACAGCCATCGAGCCTTAACTTCGTATTAATACCGTTGTGGGGCCATGGACACTCACGCATCAGGAGTTCAGCGGGACAGTTGTATCACAGAGCCTATGTTTGCTACCTCTGAAACAGGCACGGACAATAGCCCATTCGATGTTGGCCACGGGAGGAACTTCGGATCTATTCCATGGTCTATTACCACTAGAAGTGCTACAATAGAGCCAGTATCCATATCTACGCTGAAGTCTGCCATCGTCCCGAGTTTATCGCTTGAAGCGTCCACTACATCTCTTCCGAGGAGCTCCCTGCCGAATGTTGTTGGCACTTATCCACCTCAGACAGATTCTATTCCTGCAAGACTATCTGGTAATCTTCTAACAGATTGCAGACCACTGGTAAGTAGGTCTTCCATCCTATTGTAATAGAGCATCATCTCATCAGTAACCGTGGGTCTGACCCTTTCAACTGCCTCCTCAAAGTGCTTTTTACTGACGGTTTTCCTATCCGCCCTCATAGCAATAAGTCCTGCTTCCCTGCAGACTGCTTCGATATCGGCACCTGTGTAATTCTCGAGCTTGGAGGCTATTTCATCAAGCGAGAATTTTCCTAAAGGCATTTTTTCTGTATGGATTTCTAAGATTGCCTTGAGTGCCTCAGGATCGGGAGGGGGTACATGCATAACTCTCTCAAACCTTCCACTTCTCAGAAGGGCTGGATCAATCATCTCCGGGCGGTTTGTTGCTGCAACAACAATCACTCCTTCCATCCCCTCAACGCCATCCATACTGCTTAGTAACTGATTAACTACTCTGTTGATAACATCAGAGCCCTCTCCTGAACTAGATCTTCTGATACCAGCTATACTCTCGAATTCATCTAGGAAGATAATCGACGGACTGGACTGTTTAGCTTTCTTGAAGACCTCCCTAACTGCCTTCTCTGATTCACCAACCCATTTGGAAATTAGCTCTGGACCCTTGATGGTGATGAAATTAGCTTTAGCCTCACTGGCTATTGCCTTTGCCAGTAGAGTCTTGCCGGTCCCAGGAGCGCCAAATAGTACTATTCCTCTTGGTGGGTTAATGCCGAAGTGTTCGAATAATTCGGGCTTGGTAAGTGGCCATTCGATACTTTCTTTTAGCCTATCTTTAATCTCTTGTAGACCTCCTACTTCATCCCAAGATACTTCTGGAACTTCCAAGTATATCTCCCTCAGTGCACTTGGCTCAACCTCCTTTATAGCCATCCTGAAATCTGCCATTATTACTGCCATCTTTTCCAAGACCTCAGGAGGTATTTGCTCTTCATCTAGGTCTATTTCCGGCAAATATCTTCTGAGAGCCTTCATTGCAGACTCCCTTACTAGAGCCGAAATATCAGCACCAACAAATCCGTTTGTGTTATCAAGTAGCCATTCTACGTCGAAATCGTCACTTATGGGCATCCCCCGAGTATGGATTCCAATTATCTCGGCCCTGCCATTCTTATCCGGAACCCCAATCTCTATCTCACGGTCGAACCTCCCTGGCCTCCTCAAAGCTGGATCGATAGCGTCTTGTCTATTTGTGGCACCTATAACGACGACGTTGTCTCTTCCCTGCATCCCATCGAGTAGAGTTAGTAATTGAGCGACCACTCTTCTCTCCACTTCGCCACTGACATCTTCCCTCTTGGGGGCAATACTATCTAGCTCATCGATGAAGATAATAGCTGGAGTATTTGCTGCAGCCTCCTCGAATATTTCTCTGAGCTGCTTTTCACTTTCCCCGTAGTATTTTGATATAATTTCTGGACCATTGATGGAGGTAAAGTGCGCGTTTGTCTCAGATGCAACAGCCTTGGCGATGAGGGTTTTTCCAGTACCCGGTGGCCCGTGAAGTAACACTCCCCTTGGAGGGTCTATTCCCAATCTCCTGAAGAGAATGGGGTGTTTGAGAGGAAGTTCGATCATTTCTCTTACCTTCTGGAGCTGGTCGCCCAAGCCCCCAATATCCTCGTAAGAAATTGTCTGAACCTCTCCTTGCTCTTCCTCATCGACTGCATCTTCTTTGATTACTATATCAGTATCTGGTAAAACTTGAACGATGCCCTTTGGCTTGGTTGATACGATCGCAAATGGGAGCGCTTCCGCAAATAGAGTCATTCCTGGAATGAATATTCTGTCTCCAGCTACGACTGGTCTCTTGTTTAACCCCCTGCGCGCGAAACCCTCAATTCCTGGACCAAATCTTACCTTCTGCTGTTTCGCCATCACTGGACTCAAAACTAGTCTCTGACATGGCTGAGTCTCGACTTTCTTGATATCGACTCTGTCTCCAAGACTAACTCCGGCATTCTTACGGATTATTCCATCTACCCTTATGACGCCCAGATTAGCATCTTCTGGCCTACACCTCCAAACAATGGCTGCAGTTTTTCTCTCTCCGGAAACCTCGATAATATCTCCTGGTTTGAGATTCAAATCATTATCAAATGGAACTCTGGCTCTACCATGTCCGACGTCGCTGGGTATGGCCTTGGCCACTCTAAGTGTGAGGGAATCAGAATTATCGTCGGTCATGTGCTTAGGCTCCTAACACACATCCCTAGTAGCCACATTAGTTAAACCCACCAATCAAAGGATGTCAAAAATTGCGATTGGTTATCAGAACGATATATCTCGATGAGTAGCATTATGTCTGTTGGGTGATTCGGTACACTCATGACTCATGTGCTGGAAACTGGCTTCGAGAAGATGAAATTAGAAAATCCAAATGGCAGTCCCGCCATAAGAGGATACAATATAATTGCAGGAAGGCTTAGCGATTCGGGCGATGGTAAGACATTTATCAGTCAAAATCCGGCTTGGCTAGAAGATACTCTTGGAGAGTTCCCTCTCTCTACTAAGGAGGATGTACATGAGGCCTTGAGGGCGGCCCGAAAGGCATTTCCATCTTGGGCATCTACTCCTGCTCCAACCAGGGGTCAAGTGATAGGTAATATGGGCAGACTATTGATGGAAAGGAAGGATGATCTTGTCCGCTTGCAGGCACGTGAGATTGGTAAGACTATGAAGGAATGCGGTGGTGAAATTCAGGAAGCGATAGATACTTGTCTTTTCTTCCAGTCAGAGGGAAGAAGATTATACGGACAGACAGTGAATTCTGAGCTTCCTGACAAAGAGTTATTCACGTACAGGAGGCCACTTGGTGTCTGTGGCATTATCAATGCCTGTAACTTCCCCTCAGCAGTTCCTTTCTGGAAGATGATTCCAGCCATAATGTGCGGGAACACATGTGTCTGGAAGTCTCCTCAAGACTCTCCTCTTCTCTCCTTCGCTCTGGCTCGAATTATGCATGAAGCAGGACTTCCTGATGGTGTGATCAATCTCATCCACGGAAAGGGAAGTGGTGCTGGTCAGCATCTAGTAGACGCGGCGGACTTGGGGATGGTAGACAAAATTTCGTTCACTGGAAGTACTCCAGTAGGAAAAATGATTGGCGAGACATGTGGAAGGAACCTCGTCAGTGCTTCATTAGAGCTGGGCGGGAAGAATCCTCTGGTGGTTATGCCATCAGCTAACATTGAAAATGCGGTTGAAGGAGCTTACTGGGCTGGTTTTGGTACTGCTGGGCAAAGATGTACTAGTCTTGGTAACCTGATTATTCACGAAGACGTGTATGATGAATTCATGTCCAAGTTTATGGAGAAGGTTTCAACAACTCAGATAGGGGATTCAATGCGTCATGAAGGGGTGCTTTACGGATCAATGCTCTCTGAGAAATATGGTGAAGACTTCCTCAAAGGACTGGAGATGTGTGAAAGCGATGGGGCAGACAAATTATGGGGTTCTGGAAAAATTACTGGCAATAACCTTCCTGATGGTTTCCATGGAGATGCTGATGAAGGCGTATACATGTGGCCACACGTCTATGAGAATGTCACAGAAGATATGAAATGCTTCCATGAAGAAATTTTTGGACCCGTAGTAACGGTAGTAAAGGCCAAGGACTTTGATGATGCTTTGCGCTTGGCTAACGCTTCTCCATTCGGACTCTCAAGTGCTTGCTACACAAATGATAGGCTAGAGGCTTTCAGATTCAAGACTGGAATCAAAGCAGGAATGACTGGAATAAATAACTCTACCACTGGTGCAGAGGCACATCTTCCTTTTGGAGGGGTCAAGGAAAGTGGCAATGGCAGTCGGGAGTCTGGGATTTGGGTAATCGAGTCATACTCATACTGGCATGCAGTTAATGACGAGCTCTCGGGCAAGCTACAGCTAGCACAGATGGATGTCGAAGAAATAGAGATGGAAGAGGCCGAGGCTGACTACTCTGGACTAGCTTAGAGAAAAATCTCCCCACATTCGGGACATGGGAGGCCAGGGAGCCACGCCCCGGGAAGATACCCACACTTGTAGCAAATCGATGATTCCAGTCCGAATTCTTCCACACCTAATCTAGAACAGCTGGGCCTTTCAATGTTGAGTGAGTTTGAATTGGTCAGAAGCAATTGCTTAAGGGGCCGGTCCGTGCCCTAGGTACAGGGTTATCATGGCTGAATGGGACCGGGACCATCTTAGTTCGCTAGGCATTAATGTCAAGCTTCCTCTTAAGAAGGGTTTTGGGAAAACGGATAGAATAGATTATTGGTGGACAGAGCCAATATGGATGGGAGTTGCACTTACTGTGGCTTTAGTCTACACAGCGCTCAGGGTCGTATTTTGGGATGGTAGCATTCATTATGACGATCACAGAGTCACCTCGCCTATATTCTCCCCAGATATTTTGCACATGCTCCACGTTACAAATCATCCCGGCTGGATGAATTCAGCGATGCTTATTCTCTGGATTCCATTTGGATTTAGAGGGACTTGCTATTACATGAGAAGAGTTTACCATCGGACTTTCTTCCAGAATCCTACTGGATGTATGGTATCTAAGCCTGAAGTCAGCTATTCTATCGGATATAAGGGTGAGAAGGGACTGTTTATACTGAATAATATCCACAGGTACATGCTCTATCTAGCCATAATGATACTTTCTGTCAAATTTTACGATGTTTTACTAACAACCCAGTTTGATGATGGATCTACGGCTATCTCTATTGGCACCCTAGTGCTAGGTATTGAGGCATTCCTTCTGTTCATGTATGTGGCCTCTTGTCATGCTTTCAGACATCTTTTTGGAGGGGGAATGGATCAGTGGAGAGGGGGCATCTCTGGAGTATTCGGTGCTATCTACAGGTGGGTTAGTGGAGTCAATGTTCATCATGCATTCTGGTTCTGGACGAGTCTTGCCATGGTTTTCCTAGGCGACTTGTTTGTCTGGGCAGTGGCTGAGGAGTTCATTTCAGACCAGATTTTATTGGGGTGGTGATTTTGGAAGAAGATTACTCGGTTCACGAATATGATGTTGTAATCATAGGCGCTGGTGGCGCTGGACTTAGGGCGGCAATTGAGGCTAGCTCCTCTGGTGCAACGGTAGCCATGATTTCCAAATCTATGTTGGGCAAGGCACACACTGTAATGGCTGAAGGAGGAGCTGCGGCGGCGCTAGCTAACAAGGATGAGCGGGATTCTTGGGAAACTCATTTCAGAGACACCATGAAGGGAGGAAAATACCTGAATGATTGGAGGATGGCCAGAATTCATGCACAGCAGGCGCCTGATAGAATTAGGGAGCTGGAGCAGTGGGGGGCTGTATTTGACAGAACTCCTGCTGGACTGACGAGTCAGAGAAATTTTGGAGGACATACATATCCCAGATTAGCCCACATAGGAGATGCAACAGGACTGGAGTTGATTAGAACATTACAACAGCGGGGAATTCACATGGGAATGGATGTTTTTATGGAGTTCACAGTGAGGAAGATTTTCAAGTCAGAAGGTAGAGTTTCTGGTTGCTTCGCTTACAGTAGGAACGATGGTTCCCTCCACGTTTTCAAAGCGAAATCGATAGTCTTGGCAACGGGAGGTGCAACTAGATGTTGGGAAATTTGCTCCGGATCTTGGGAGTATACTGGTGAAGGGTACGCATTGGCATACTGGGCAGGAGCTGAAATGGGGGACATGGAATTTATTCAGTTTCATCCAACAGGTATGATATGGCCCCCATCAGTTAAAGGAATATTAGTAACAGAAGGGGTTCGTGGCGAGGGAGGAAAGCTTCTCAATAATGAGGGGGACAGATTCATGTTCAGCTATGTACCTGAAATGTATGCGGAAGAGTTTGCAGATACTATCGAGGAAGCTGAAGCTTGGGTTAATGAGGTCATAACTGGGAAACTTGCCACTAAGAGAAGGCCGCCTGAGCTACTTACTAGGGATGTGGTAGCTAAGGCAATCAACAGCGAACGTGCTGCTGGACGTGCGTCTGAGCATGGGGGTGCGTACCTAGATATTTCATGGAGAGACGAAGAAGAGATCAAGAAGAAGCTTCCTGGGATGTATCATCAGTTCAAGGAATTAGCAGCAGTTGATATCACCAAAGAGCCCATGGAAGTAGGCCCTACTGCCCACTACGTCATGGGCGGCGTGAAGGTTAATTTTGACACACAAGAAACCTGTATTGAGGGGCTTTTTGCTGCAGGAGAGGCGGCAACTGGACTTCATGGGGCTAATCGACTTGGGGGCAACTCTCTTTCTGATTTGATTGTATTTGGGAAGATTGCCGGGGAGAATGCGGCTTCCTCTGCGAAAGGAATTCATCAATTTAAGGAAATTCCTGAATCTGATATCAAAGAAATAATCGAAGATACTCTTGCTCCTCTTGCTAGGGAGGATGGAGAGAATCCTGCTACAGTAGTGTCAGATTTGAGAAGGATGATGCAAGATAAGGTTGGAATAATCAGAACAAAATCTCTACTCGAAGAGGCGTTGTCTGATCTTGATGATTTGGAAGAGCGGTCGAAGAGTGTTTTCGGCGGGAGTGGTAAGACCTACAACCCAGGATGGCACCAATCTCTTGAAATCGGGGCCATGATAGACGTCAGTAGGATGTGTACCCTAGCGGCCCTCAGAAGAGAGGAGAGTAGGGGCGGGCATACAAGGGAAGATTTCCCTGTTCCTGATCACTCACACTGGGGAAAGGTGAATAGTGTTATTTCAATGACTGATGTGGGAGAAATGCAGATTGGTTTCGTTACTTATCCCCCTATTCCTTCTGATTTGAAGGAATTATTGGATTCAGAAGATTTGCAAGAGGAGGAGTAATTTTGGGAGCTGTAACCTTTAGTGTGTTCAGAGGAGTACCAGACCAAGATGGCGATCCTTTTGGGAAGATGGTAGACTATACCATTGAGCTCGATGAAGGAATGGTGGTCCTAGACGCTATCCATTCCATACAAGCTGAGTTTGCTCCGGATCTAGCTTGCAGATGGAATTGTAAGGCGGGCAAATGTGGTTCTTGCAGTGCCGAAGTTAATGGTAAGTCCAGACTAATGTGTATGACTAGAATGGATGAAATTTTGGAAGAGACCCCGGAAGGAGAGGCGATTGTAATCAAACCAATGCAAACATTTCCATTAGTTAGGGACCTAGTGACCGATACCTCTTGGGCTTATCAGACAGATAGGAAGATTTCTCCATTGAGTGGACCGGATGAAACTGATTGGGTTTTCTCTCAGCAAGAAGCTGATAGAGTGCAAGAATTTCGGTCTTGTATTGAGTGTATGTTATGCGTGAATACTTGTCATGTGATGAGGGAGCATCAGAAGTTCGATGAATTCGCCGGACCTAGATTCTTCGTCAGACTAGCTAGTTTGGAAATGCACCCCTTAGATGAGAAGAGCAGAATTCCAGAAATCAAGGATGACTTTGGAATAGGATATTGCAATATTACAAAATGCTGTACTGACGTATGCCCTGCAGGAATTAACATAACAGATAACGCAATTATACCTCTAAAAGAAAGGGTGGTCACCGAGTTCTACGATCCAATTGCAATTATTAGCAAAAAGCTTGGCCTCAGAAGCTAGGCAACTGGGACAACATTGTGTTGTGTTTATTCTGTATGGCTTTTTCAAGCCTAAAGACGCTTAATACCGGTCTTCTTTACGTTAGCCTTCCAGATTTTATCTGGAAGGTAAGCCGGACCGCCTGCGCCTTTGGACTCAAGAGTTCTCCAGCCTTCGAAGCAGTGCACTCTGTTGGTGCCTCGCTCTCTCAAATCGATGTTTGTATGGCCTCTTCGAGCCGCCTTTAGTGCGGCTCCTCTTGGTTGACTGTTAACAAACACCTGGCTTGTGTCCCCTCCATTCTCCATTAGTACGAAGTACTTCTTTCCTGACATTTTCAGCATACCTCCATTCGCTTGGTGAATTACAGAGATAATGAAGTTATTGGGTAAAAAAGGAGCTACTGAGTCACATTGGGGGGTTTTTCAACATAACGAGGTTACATTTCTGCGCATGCGAGAGTCTTGGTGTTAGCTACACCCGGTATTGCCCTGATAGATTCTACAACATGACGAGCAATCTCGCCCATGCTAGAAGCCTCTATTTTCACAATCAGATCATAATCTCCGAAAAGCATATTCGCGTCCGTAACGCAATCCAAGGACAAAGCAACTTTGTGGACTTCTGACTCACTACCTGGCTCAACATTGACCAACACATAACCGGCGGACATACCTCTTCTAGTGGGCATTATCGAATGAATGCATCGATTCAAAACTCGATTATTGTCGATGGTTACTTATCAGATGACCCTACTTGTCATAATATGGCGGAGACAATAATCGTGAGGGAATGCCGCCATGGACAGGTAAGAGTACAGTTTGGTAACATCATTAGAGTAGAAGGAGATGTAATGGTTATTCCAGCCAATAATAGGCTGGCAGGCAGGGAAGGTCTTGATGAAAAAATGCAGTTGGCCGCTGGAGAGGAGTTACGTGCAAGATGCACAGAGATTGCTGTAGAGAGGAGGAAAGAAGGGAAGCAACCCTGTGGAGTTGGCGAAGCAGTTACTACTCCAGGGTTCAACTTGCCTGCGGAAAATCTAGTTCATGTCGTAGGGCCCGACTGTCGAAGGCCAAACCAAGATAACTTCAGGAGAGAGTTACTAGCTAATTCTTATAAGGCGATGTTTGAAGAAATTTCTAAGATTAAACCTCGTGAGACGTTGGTTACACCGCCCCTTGGAATGGATGTTTTCGCATATCCTCACAGAGAGGGCGCTCGAATGACTATGGAAATAATCCTTGACTGGATGGATAGGGAAGAGGACCCAGGAGTCAGAATGGTTCTGATTGTCACCGATGAAGTCAATTTTCTAAACAATATGAAGACAGTTTATCGAGAGAGCGAGGATCAATTTCCTGGCGTAGATAGAACCAGAGATTTCCGAAAAGGCAAGATACAGTAGTGAGGGACCAATGTCCTCATTAACCCTGAGAATACGATAGTTGCATGGGCAGCATAGGGAGTGTGTATGAGAGAGAGCTTCGTTCTGTTCTAGCTGGAGAGCTGAAAGGAGTTAGGGCGGTAACAAAATCCTGTTCAGAGGTAGAGAGGTCTCAAGCTATGAAAGTAACAAATAGGCCTTTCTTGGTAGTCAGAGCCCCCGGTAGTGGATCAGAAGGGACAGGCGACTTACTAGCTCTGAGAGGAGATATTTGCTTCCCCATTGAGGTGAAATCATCGAAGTCTAAGAAACTGTATCTTTCAGGAAGGACTTTCCTTCAATTGGAATCTCTGAAGGAAATCGGAGAAAGGTGTGGGTTGCTTCCACTTTATGCATACAGGCTCAAGGGAGTAAGGGGGGATAGCTGGAGGATAATGAAAGTCGAGGTAGACGGACTGAGAGGCAAGCTCCGTCATCTATCCCGTAGCATCCCTTCACTTCCACTTACTAGAAATGGTAAAGAGTTCCTAGACTGGGACCAAGGCATGCCTCTGCACAGATTCTTATCCCTGGTATGCAAATCTGATGGTGCGAAAATATCTACAGAGGTTTTTCCTAGTAAATCAATGAGATCGGATTTTGAAACTATAATTTCTAGCTAATGACCTGTAAAATCTCCTTCGATTTTTGTGAATGTGTCATTCAATTTCTCTAATTCATTACTCAGTTCGTCTAGATTTGCCTGAGATAGTATCCTCTTAATACTGTCCCGTTCTCTTCTGAGCGAATCAATTTCTCTGGAGTATTTACGGGAAGATAAATCTCCATCTGAACTGTCTGACACGTGCATGCGTCGAGATAGTCATTAATGTGGTTTTTTATAGGACGCAAGTTGAATAAGAGGAGACTATTGTCAAGTGTATGGACGGAGAAGCGGGGGGTAAAATACCAGTCTATCCGATATTGATTCTTTCGATTCTTTTAGTCTATGGAATACTTCCGCTGTGGACCATTATTGCTTTGTCTGGGTGGTATTTATTGGTGCTTTATCTGGAAGATAATGGCCACCTAGATAGATGGAACTTTGAGAGAGTTCTTGGGATTGTTTTGATGATAAGAACCACACGAGGTCGGGGTTTTCTGGAATATATCTCGAAGAATAGAAAATTTTGGCGTTTTTTTGGTGAGTTTTCCATTTGGTTATGTTTCTTGGTGATGTTCGCTGTAGTTTTCCTGATGATTTTTGCGTTCGTGTCATCGATGAATTCTCCCCCACAAGGTTCATTGCCGGCTACAGATATTCTCTTCATTCCCGGAGTAACTAGTTTTGTTCCCTTCTGGTGGCCTGCACTAGCTCTTGTGTTTACTCTACTTATCCATGAATACAGTCATGGAATTCAGGCAAGGGCACATGGAATGGAGGTGAAGAGCTTCGGACTCCTAGTAGCTGGACCGATTCCAGTTGGTGCCTTCGCTGAACCCGAACATATGGATATGATAATGGCACCAAGAAGAGAGAGGTTGCGTCTATTCGCAGCTGGGCCGGCAATAAATCTGGTTGCAACCTTCATTTTCCTGATAATATTGGGATTCGTATCTAGTGGCTTCATAGCATCCAATCCCGGAATCCACGCTATCGCGATTATCGACGAGGGAGGAGCTGATGAGGCGGGGATAATGCCATACGATATTATCACGCATGTTGACGGTGTCGGAGTCCCAGATTACAGTTCTTTCTCCCAGCAAATGGATTCTCTAGGAGCGGGTGATGTTATTATTTTCACAGTCATTCCATATTCTGTAGAAAATGGAGAGTGGGGCATTAGTTCTGATATCCCAGTAACCCTGGGAGATAAGCGGCAGTACTACCTCGATCGATGTGATGGAGAAGTGGAGTGTTTGTCAGAGACTAACGAGTTACTAGATTCATATGGAATTGAAGAAGGCGAGGCTTTTCTAGGTGTTAGTTTTCCAAGGTCTGGGACCTTCCAAACGGAACAATTCTCCCTCATTTTTGATGACAGATATTCTAGTCTGGAAAAGATTGCTATAGTCACAATAAAACCTCTTTCAATGCTTGGAACGCCAATGTCTTACGACGGACAAACTATGGATATCCATGAGAGGATGATGCTTGAAGTGGATGATGATTTCGTCCTATCTTCATTAGGAACGGAGGGAGTCCTGGCTCTTTTCGACTTTATTTTCTGGCTTATCTGGGTTAATTTCCTATTGGGATTCCTAAATCTACTACCAATAATTCCTTTTGATGGGGGGCACATGGTAAAGGATGGTACACACTCCATTCTTTCGATGTTCATGAAAGATAGCAATCCACTTAGAGTAGAGAGACTAGCAGGGTCAATTAGTGGAATCACCACTATTGTGATGCTTGCTGTGGTAATGATTCCAATTCTAATGCTCGTAGTATGATTATTCCTCTTCCGTCGATTTATTGGTTTGAAGTGCTTCGACGACACTGGGGGCTATTAAAATTGAAGCGATAACAAGTCCTAACATTGTCCATGTTTTATCGGTAACGTAGGAAGCAGAAGGAGGAGGTGAAAAGAATAACTTGGCCGCACCAATCCAAGGTATCTCAGTTGAGGCGATTCCAATTATCCACTCATCCTTGACAGCGGTAACAGGGTTATTGTTCTCATCAAGCAGTCCATTCCTACCATCCTGCCCTGTTGCAGATAATTGATCAATTCTGCATCCATTACTATCCTCATTATCACCAGTAGTCAGGTATCCTTCATGTGCGGGGACCCAATTTTCTATTCTGAGATCGTAGTCATTACCATGGTATGATTCACATGCATATTCAAGAGTCCAATTGATACTTTGTACACCTAACAATGTAGTCCCCGGTACATCCCATCCTCCAGATTCGTTCGCAATGGCCTTCAATAACGCCCTGTGGATGACAGGAGTATCTGTACCTCCATTTTTCTTGAATACAATGACATCCCCTCCCATCCCATGTGACTCATAACCAAAATTATCATCCAGTGGGTCTGTAGCCTCAACAAATGTGACTACGTTCTTTCTTTCAGGATTAATAACTAGCACAAGATCTCCTGGATCTATTACGCCTATTTGCCCCTCGTCGTCATGCATCATTGAGCCAGACTCTACTACAACCATTGGAGGGAAAGACCCAGTTGAGAGGAACATCGATCCGAGTAATAGTACGACTAGCCCTACTGCAAGAAAGATTTCTCTGACTAGTGCATTGGACATGTCACTCCTCCTCATGATAATTCCTGAGTGGTCTTGTAAAGTTCAATAATATGGAGAAGAAGGCGATTAGTAGCAAGCTCACAGAATCTAAATGTGGAGG